>Ga0209086_10003714_pt1 | contig 11474 bp, 8 predicted proteins | sample M_130207_XF_Meta_FD_187312 | JGI IMG/M metagenome (GOLD analysis project Ga0209086, IMG submission 187312) | Freshwater microbial communities from Lake Montjoie, Canada to study carbon cycling - M_130207_XF_MetaG (SPAdes) (version 2) | ecosystem: Environmental > Aquatic > Freshwater > Lake...
GATTCAGCTGAAAAATCAGCTATGGTTTTGTACAATAAACTTCAATCAGCCAAAGGAGATCCTACACCAGCACTTGAATCAGTAAAAAATTCGGGAGTAAATGTGAAGAGCAGTGATATTGGCTTTATTACTGTTTTTTCTGTTTCTTATGTATTAGAAAATATTATTTATGATTTAAAGCTTGGAGAAATAAGCAAGCCTTATCATTATAAAGATGCTTGGTATATTTTTAAACTATTGGAAGAACGTGAAGCTGCAGGGAAATGGAAAGTAGCACAGATTATGCTTGCCATGCCACCTAATGCAGATGCTTCAGTATCTGCAGTGATTAAAAGTAAAGCCGATTCGGCATATCGTTTGGTGAAAAATGGAGGAGATTTTGCAGATTTAGCAAAAACATTTAGCGAAGACAAACTTACTTTCGGTTCAGGTGGCGAATTAGCTGAATTTGGTACAGGAAAGTATGATATTGCTTTTGAAAAAGAAGTTTTTAACCTTAGTAATGATGGAGATATCACAACTCCCTTCCTTACTTCTCAGGGCTACCACATAGTTAAAAGATTATCCAGAACACCGATTCCAAATAATATTGATGATCCTCTAATAACATACGATCTCAAACAAAAACTTCAGGAAGATTCAAGGTTAAATATTTCCCGCGATAAACTTGCAGCTAATATGATGGGCCCTACTGCTATTAAAAGAGCAGCCGGAATTACAGATGCAGAATTAATGAAGTATGTAGATAGCGTAAATAAAAATCCTTCTATGGAAGAGGCTGGTATGCCCTTTTCCAAGAAAGCTGTACTTACTTTTAAAAAAGGAACACAAACAGGAGCTGACTGGTTGAGATTTATTAGATATTCAAATCTGGGGGCAGGAGCTACAATAAAAGAATTATGGCCAAAGTTTATGACTTGGGCCACATTGGAATATTATCGCCAGCATCTTGAAGAGTACAATGAAGACTTTCATTTTCAGATGCAGGAATTTAGAGAAGGAAATATGCTTTTTGAAGCAATGGAAAGAAATGTTTGGGGAAAAGCTGCCAGCGATACAGTTGGATTAGAGCAATATTATAAGGAGCACAGCGAAAATTATAAATGGGCCGAGAGCGGCGATATGCTGGTTATTAATTTTCTTGAAAATGAAACAGCCGACTTTGTGAAAAAAGCATTGCTTGATGGAAAAAGTAAGAGTGAGATTGTAGAAGATATGCAAGACGTACAAATCGATAGTGGTCGTTATGAAATTGCACAAGTTGCTGCCTTAACTAAAGGAAATATAGTAGATAAGGATGGATATTCTCCTTATTATAAAAACGCTGATAGTTCTATTACTTTTATAAAATTACTTCGCACTTATCCTGCTAACCAGCAGCGTAATTTTGAAGATGCGCGGGGCTTGATCATCAATGACTATCAGAATTTGCTCGAGAAAAAATGGATAAAAGATTTGAGAAAAAAATATCCAGTTAAGATTAATGATCCAGAGTTACAGATCGTTTTAAAAGAAAAGTAATTTTTATACCAACTTCTCTACTACGCCTGCAATAATTTGGGGCCTACCAAGTGTATAATAATGTAATACTGGCACACCTGATTTTTTCAGGTCTCTAGATTGTTCAAGCAGCCATTCAGCGCCTACTATTTCAACATCTTCATCGGTTTTACATCTAGTCATTTCGTTAGAGAGGTCTGTTGGAAGATCGATATGGAATGTTTTAGGAAGTACGGTAAGCTGTTTTTTAGTATAAACTGGCTTTAAGCCTGGAATAATGGGTACTGTAATGCCAATATTTCTGCAGGCTTCCACAAAAGCGAAATACTTTTTATTATCGAAAAACATTTGAGTTATTATATAATCAGCGCCGGCATCTACTTTCTGTTTTAGATAGCCTAGGTCCGTTTCCATATTAGGTGCTTCAAAATGTTTTTCAGGATATCCTGCAACACCAATACAGAATTTTGTTTTTGAAGTGTTTTTAAGATCTTCTTCAAGATAAACTCCGGCATTGAGGTTGCTTACTTGCTTCAATAAATCAATTGCATATCGGTGACCGCCAGGTTCTGACTCAAAAGCAGTTTCATTTTTTGCAGCATCACCTCTTAATACTAATACATTATCAATACCCAAATAATTAAGATTGATTAGTGCATCTTCTGTTTCATTAATATCAAAGCCTCCGCAAATGAGATGTGGAACCGTGTCCACATTATATTTATTCATTATTGCTGCACAAATAGATTCCGTGCCAGGGCGCTTTCTTATGATTATCTTTTCGAAAGTACCATCATTTTTCTTTTTAAAAATATGTTCGCTTCGGTGATAGGTAACATTGATAAAGGCGGGCTTTAATGCTACCAAAGGATCAAGCAGTCCGAATAAAGATTGTATACCCTTTCCTTTAACCGGTGGCAGTATCTCAAAAGAAATAAGCGTGTCTTTTGCCTGTTGTATATGTTCAATTACTTTCATAGTAATAAGTAAGGCAAAGATAAAAGGATTTAAGATATTGCTGCAACTGAGTATTTCTTCAAGATTCATACCTTTTTGTTGTTTCTAGTAAATATTTTTGTTATTTGATGGCCCTATCAATTTTTTATCTTTTTTAAAAAGAATCCTGTTAACTGCCCTGACTTAACGTTTTTCGACCGCTTACACTATATTCTCTTTATCTTTGTCTTCCCAAATTTTAACTGATGAAGTGGCTAAATACTTTTATAAAATATCGTTTGATACTTGGTGCTATATTACTTGCCTTGGCAGTTTTTGTTAACTGGCAATCTAGCTTTTGGCCTTCTTTTATATTATATCTTATTGCGGTAATATTAATACTAGGCCATTTCCTGCTCGGTCCTATGCGTTTGATACAGACGGCTATGGAAAATGGCGATATGGAAGAGGCTAAAAGGGTAGTGGAAGGGATCCGTTTTCCCGGCTTGCTTATCAAGCCTGTACGTTCGGTATATTACACAATCAAGGGTAATCTTGCTATGGCCGAACAGGATTTTTCAACTGCTGAGGTACATATGAAAAAAGGACTTTCCCTTGGAGGCGGCTCCTTAACAAAACAAGCTGAGGGTCCTAATAAGCTACAACTTGGTATGTTAAGTATGCAGAAAGGAAACATCCGTGAAGCAGAAAGTTATGTTCGTCAAGCACTCAGGGCTGGTTTGCCCGATAAGGAAAATGAAGCCGCAGCCTATCTGCAACTTTGCTCTATTATGATGAATAAGAGGGAGTTTCGTGCTGCAAAGGATTTTTTCCGTAAAGCCAAAAACCTAAAGCCTTCTACTCCTCAAATTGTGGATCAAATCAAGCAGATTGAAAAATACATTACCCGGATGCCCGGCTAGTAGTTTTTAGTAATTATTTTTTGGTTCCTCCAAAGTAGTAGCATCTTATTTTTGAACTAACTTTAAATAAGACAGCTTAACTATTTATATCTTCTCAATAATTGTAATACCCATGATATCGTACCGTGAAAAGTTAAAGGAAAAGTTCAATGAAGAGTATCTAAGACTGAATACTTACCAGCGAAAGGCTGTGGATACCATCGAAGGACCTGTGATGGTAATTGCCGGTCCGGGTACAGGAAAAACGCAGATTCTTGCAGCTCGCATCGGAAAAATATTACTGGAAACGGATGTATCACCCAATAACATTCTTTGTCTTACTTATACAGAAGCAGGCGCTATAGCTATGCGCAGAAGATTGGTTGAATTTATTGGCTCTGATGCCTATAAGGTTGCTATTCATACATTTCATGCTTTTTGTAATGAAGTAATTCAGGATAATCTTTCCTTGTTTGAAAAAGATACGCTTGATCCTATTTCCGAACTTGAATCTATTCAGTTGTTCAGAGATTTGATTGATGGACTTCCAAAAAGTCATCCGTTGAAAAGATATCGCGGCGAAGTGTATTATGAAGCACGTCATTTGCGTAGTTTATTTTCATCTATGAAAAAAGAAGGTTGGACGACAGAATTTTTAAATCGTTGCATTGATGAACATATTACATCTCTACCTACGCGTGATGAATTTATTTGTAAAAGAGCAAGCAAGGGATTTAAGAAAGGGGATGTAAGAACTGACTGGCTGGAAGCTGAGGTAGAAAAGTTTGAAAGATTGCGCGCTGCCGTTAATGAGTTTGATCGTTTCAGTAAAATGATGCTAGATCGTAAGCGCTATGATTTTGACGATATGATTAATTGGGTGATTGCTGCATTTGAGGAGAATAAGAATTTGCTTTCCAATTATCAGGAGCAATATCAATATATTCTTGTTGATGAATATCAGGATACAAGTGGCACACAAAACCAATTAGTTTCATTACTTATTAATTATTGGGACAAGCCGAATATTTTTGTGGTAGGAGATGATGACCAGAGTATTTTTCGATTTCAAGGAGCTAACGTGGAAAACATGCTCGATTTTCAGGGAAGTTTTCAGAATGACCTTGTTACGGTGGTGCTTACTCATAATTACCGCAGCAGCCAGCCAATCCTCGATGTTTCTAAAGAATTGATTAATCGAAATGAGGAAAGATTAATAAAAAAAATTGATGGACTTAGCAAGGATTTAATTGCCTCAGGTGATAATGTAAAGGACATTAAAACAGCTCCTGTAATAAAGGAATACCATTCGGCGCGTGATGAAATGGCAGGACTTACAGAAAGTATTGAATCGCTCATTAAAGAAAATGTACCGCCCGGCAATATTGCTGTAATTTATAGCAAGCATAAGTATGGTTTAGAATTGGCACGCTATCTAAGTCTTAAAAAGATACCTGTTTATACCAAGCGGTATGTTAATTTGTTAGAAGATCCTTTTGCTAAAAAGATTCTTACTATACTAAGATACCTTTCCGAGGAGCATGATATTCCTTATAGTGGAGATGAGAATTTATTTAAAATCATGCATTTCGATTTTTATAAAATTCCTCCCATTGAAATAGCAAAGTTGTCTGTTTATGCAAGTAATCGTGATGCTAACACATCTTTTAGAAAAGCCTTAGTTGATAATGCTGCTGCTCCCGCAGTGGATCTTTTCGCAAAGGGTCCCGATAAGAATCTTGTGGAATTTTCTTCCATGATGGAAAAACTAATATCCTATGTTGCTAATATGCCTTTGCAGCAATTGTTTGAAAAGTTTATTGTAGAGGCAGGAGCGCTTCCTTATGTGATGAATAGTGAAATGAGGCACTATTTGATGCAAGTGCTTACTAGTTTATTCGATTTTATTAAAGAGGAAACTGCACGTAATCCTGATTTAGATATTCACTCTTTAATGGAGATGATTGAATTGATGGCAAAGGAAAAAATATCACTGCCATTGGTGCAGGTATCTGGAAGTGATAAGGGTGTTAATCTAATGACAGCACATGGCGCAAAAGGCTTGGAGTTTGATTATGTATTTTTAGTGGGAGCGGTATCTAAATTATGGGAGAAACATAAAGATCCTGCAGGAGGGTATAAACTCCCGGAAAATATTTTTTCAAGTGCTGAAAGTCATTCTGAAACAGAAGAACTAAGAAGGCTTTTTTATGTTGCTCTTACAAGGGCAAAAAAATCACTTACTATTACCTATTCTCGTTTTGATAATGCAGGAAAAGAATTTGAACCTTCTATGTTTGTTGCTGAACTGCGCGAAAGAGAAAATATTTCATTTGAAACAGTTCCTGTAAATGAAGAAAATCGTTTTGCTTTTCAACTACTTCAGTTTACTCCACTGGCTCCCGAGATTGAAAGATCTGAGGAAGATTTTATTGCTCCCTTGCTGGAAAAATTTACAATGAATGTAACAGCGCTGAATAGTTATCTTGATTGTCCTTTAGGTTTTTATTACAAAAATTTATTACGCATTCCTTCCGGTAAAAATGAAGCATTGGTATTTGGAAGTGCTGCTCATTATGCGCTTGAACAACTTTTTAGAAAAATGTTGCTGTCTAAAGAGAAAACAGGCAAAGAGACATTTCCTTCTAAAGAAGAAATGATTATGGATTTCAAAAAGTATATGGATAAGCATAGAGAAAATTTTACCCGTCAGGCTTATTTGAGAAAACTAGAACATGGAGACGCTATATTGCCCGGTTATTATGATAAGTATATAAACAGCTGGAATAAGATTGTACTTGTTGAGCTTAATGTACGTGGGGTGCTAATGAATGGTATTCCTCTCAAAGGTAAACTTGACAAACTTGAATTTAATAACAAAGAGGTGAATGTGGTAGATTATAAAACGGGGCTTCCTGAAAATGCAAAAGAAAAGCTCAATCCCCCTAGCGATAAAGATCCTAATGGTGGTGATTACTGGAGGCAGGCAGTTTTTTATAAATTACTTATCGATAATTATAAAAACAAAGACTGGCGTGTAGTAAGTACTGAGTTCGATTTTGTTGAGCCCGATAAAACTAAGCATTTTAGAAAAGAGATTATTCCCATTAAAGATGCCGATATAGAAACAGTTAAGCAGCAGATTCAAAGTGTTTGGAATAAGATACATGCCCGTGATTTTTATACAGGATGCGGTAAAGAGAATTGTACATGGTGTAATTTTGTTAAGGATAACAATATTGCTGTGTCGCTCCATGAAATACAAGAGGAAGAAGCATAATAAAATTTAATTCTGTCTTATTTTTTATAAGATTGGCCTATTAAAAGGTCGACTCTTCTCCTTATCATTGTTAAAATCAATATCTTCACATCGTTTTATAAAATACATGAAACGTTCAACAGCAATTTTCTTATTTTCAGTAGTAGCATTCTTCTGGTGGATGATTGCCGGAATTGGCTGCGCACAGATTGGTTTCCCTACCGGGGGCGTAAAAGATACCATTCCTCCTGTACTTGTAAGTGCAGCACCTCCTTCACAAAGCATAGGCTTTACTGGTAAAAAGATTGTATTCACCTTTAATGAATATGTTGATCTTCAGGATTTGCAGAAAAACATTTTTATTTCCCCTCCCTTAAAAAATAATCCATTTGTTACAAGCTATCTTACTCATGTAAATATCAATTTTAGAGATTCATTGGCACCCAATACTACTTACACTATTTCTTTAGGCAATGCCATTCGTGATATTAATGAAAGCAATGTATTTTCTAATTTCAATTATGTTTTTTCAACAGGCAATCATATCGACTCTCTCAACTTCAACGGAAAGGTAACTCTTGCAGAAACGGGGTTAGCCGATAGTACTATGATTGCTTTATTATACAGAAATCTTGATGATTCTGCTGTTCAACATTTTGGCCCCGATTATATGGCAAGAATTTCAGGAGATGGAAGTTTTAATTTTCATAATCTTCCGGCTGGCACTTTTAGGTTATATGCGTTACAGGATGCAGATGGTGGCCGTACTTATAATTCTAAAAAAGAAACATTTGCATTTTTTGATTCAGTAATAATAATTAATGGAAAAAATAATCCTGTTGAACTTTTTGCTTTTGCACAGGAAAAGGCTTCTTCTATAGTTCCTTCACTTCGTTCTAATTCCGAAAAAAAGCTGCGCATTTCAAATAGCCTTATTTCGGGCTATCAAAGTCTTATTGATCCACTATTGCTTACATTCAATAATCCTCTTGAAACATTCGATTCAACTCAATTGAAGCTAACTGATACTAATTTTGTAAAAATACCTGCTGTCATTGAGTTAGATAGCACAAGGAAAAAACTTAGCATTACCTGTAATTGGAAAGCAGGAGCTTTTTATCATTTTATTATTCCAAATGAGGCTGTTGCAGATTCTTCAGGCAGTACTATTGCCAAATCTGATTCCTTACGTTTTCAGGTTAAAACAGAAGCCGCTTATGGAAGAATACTATTACGTTTTACCGGCAAGGGAGAAAACAAGGTGTTACAAATGCTTCAAGGTAACGACATTAAATTTTCTTTTCCAATAACTGGAACTACTCTGAAGAATAACCTTATACCGCCAGGAGAATATACGTTGCGTATTCTTTTTGATAGTAATAATAATGGTACATGGGATACAGGAAATTACCTGCTCAAAAAACAACCCGAACAGACCATTACCATTCCTCAAAAACTTACTGTTCGTGCTGATTGGGATAATGAGCGCGATATTTCTTTCTAATCTGTATAAGTAAGCCTTCAAGGCTTATTATCTCTTGTTTCTTCTTCCTACATTTGCTCTATGGTATTTTCATCTAGATTGCTTGAAGATGCGGTAAATGAATTTTCTCGCTTACCGGGTATAGGCAAAAAAACTGCCCTTCGTCTAGTATTGCATCTCATCCGTCAGGAAGAACGCAATGTGCTTCAATTTAGTGATACTATTGCCCGCTTGAGTAGAGAAATTCGTTTCTGTAAAAGATGTCATAATATTTCAGATGCAGATCAATGCAATATTTGTAATAATCGTGGCCGCAAACAACAGCTTATTTGTGTTGTTGAAAATTTGCGCGATGTAATTGCCATAGAAAGTACCCAGCAGTTTAATGGCATTTATCATGTTTTAGGTGGCATCATTTCTCCACTTGATGGAATTGGTCCTGAGCATATCAATATTGATAGTCTTGTAAATCGAGCTGAAAAGGAAAAAACAGAAGAAATCATTTTTGCATTAAACCCAAATATACAAGGCGATACTACAATATATTATATAAGTAAAAAACTTAAACCGCTTTCTGTAAAAGTTACTGCTATTGCAAGAGGCATTGCCTTTGGTGGAGAGTTGGAATATGCCGATGAGATGACGCTAGCAAGAAGCATTACCAATCGCATTGCTGTTGAACATTATATAACTGCCTCTTGATAGAACTTTCTAAAAACCCTTTTTAATTATTCAGGCTATTTTTTAGGTTATTCCATTTTTAACTAGAATTCCTTCATTATTAGGTAGATAGGAGTGTCAATAACCACTTTTTAACGTTTTACTATTTATATATTTTTTAATTTAGCATTCGATTAACTGATTTTTGATTTTTCTTAAGCCACATTATTTCTTTAATTAGAATCTAAAATCGGATTAATTGTACTTTACTCAAGCAAAAAATAAATAGTGTATGAAATTTAGATTTGTATTCTCTTTAGTGATTGTAACTGTAGCTGCTTCCATATTTGTAGGCTGTAAGCATGAAATTCTGCATGATTGTGGAGCAAATCCAATTACTTTACAACTTTCTTCTACTGTTGATAATGGAACTCAAAATGGTACTATCACTGCTATTGCCTCAGGAGATACTTCAAGTTGTGAATACCATTTAAATACTGGAGAATCTAATCATACCGGTTCCTTTACAAGTCTTCCCTTCGGTCTTTATACTGTTACTGCTACAAATGTTTATGGTTGTAGTATTAAAGACACTATTTCTGTTTCATTACAGACTGTTTCACCATGTATTGGGGTAACAATTAATGTAAGTCTTACATCTACTAATCCTACTGGAACATATCACGATGGTATCATTAATGCTGTTGCTACCGGCGGAGGTTCTTCTTATACCTATTCAATTTCAGGAGGTGGCAGTAATTCAACTGGAAATTTTACAGGTTTAGCTGCTGGTAATTACACAATTACAGCATCTAACACTAATGGCTGTTCAGGAAGTGCTGTTATTACTCTCACATCTACAATTCCTAATTGTACTGGAGTTAATATTAGTGTTTCAGCTACTCCAACCGATATTTTACCTTGTACTACATCGTTTGTTTATAATTCTTCTCTTAACAATGGTAGTATTTCAGCCTCAGCTACCGGATCTACAGGTTTTACTTATTCTAAGAATAATGGAACATCGTTTCAATCAACGGGGTCTTTTACTTCACTTACTGCTGGTACTTATACAATTCTAGCTAAGGATGCTAATGGTTGTACAGGATCAACTACAGCCGTTATTGCAGTACCTACGAAAGGGCCATTATTTACTCAGGTTCGCAATTTAATTACCAGTCGTTGTGGTGGAGGTGGATGCCATATGAATGGATATGCTGCAAAAGGCTATAATTTTGATGATGATTGCAGTATCATTCGGTACAAAAATACTATTAATAGTGTATGTTCATCTAACTATATGCCACCGTCTCCTTTCTCAACAGCAGAAAAAGCAATCATTACTAATTGGCTAAATGCGGGTGGTAAATACAATAATTAAAAGAATTACATAAAAATGAATAAAGTATTTTTAATTACAATTTTTACAATTGCCTTATTATCTTTTACTTCTTGTTACTATGACAAAGAAGATTTGCTTTATGGTAATGCAGATTGTAACACATCGTTGACAAAGGGCCCCTTATTTACTCAGGTAGAAAGTTTAATTACTACAAAGTGTAGCGGAGGCGGTTGTCATATGAATGGAGGACGAGCTGGAGGGTATAATTTTGATAATGTATGTACTATTGTATCTGCTTGGAGTCAAATTCAATTTTCTTGTGTTTCTAATAGTCGGATGCCCTTGGGCAGCCCATTAAATTCATCCGAGAAGCTAATTATTACTAATTGGATTGATGCAGGACATAGGTATGATAATTAATTTAATATTTTGATTTTGAAAAAAAGGACGCTTATCATACTAGCTTGTATTTTAATAGTAATAGCTGTTGGAGTATCATATGGCCTTAAAGAGTTTTATCGCAAGCCGAAAGATATTATGGATACTAAGGCTGCTTTTGCCCTTACAACTCAATCACTAGCTAAAGCCTTTACTGATGATGAAAAAAAGGCAATGAAGATGTATGTTGGGAAACCAATTGAATTAAAAAGCGTTGTTACTTCTATTGAGAAGGATGATAGTGGAAATTTTATATTAATTTTTGCTGATTCAACATCTAATATTTCTATCAGAGCTTCTCTTGCTAAAGAAGATAATGAAGAAGGAGCTTCTGTAAAACCTGGCGACTTTATTCTGCTGAAAGGTTTTTGTAATGGGTATAATCAGGACGATCTTCTAGGTTCCGATATAATATTAGATCGAAGTGCTATAATAGAGACTAATTTTAATTAAATAGAACTGTATATGAAAAAAGCCATTTTAATTTCATGCTGTCTTTTTTTAATCAGCATCTTGCATGCGCAGGATAAATTCTTTACAAAAACTGGCCAGCTACATTTTGATGCAACAACAAAATCTTCTCCTACAACTATTGAAGGAAAACATAAGTCTGTTGTAGCCGTTTTGGATATTAAAACAGGAAATCTTCAATTTTCTATATTAATGAAGAGCTTCCTTTTTAAGCAGGCTTTAATGGAAGAACATTTTAATGAAAATTATGTGGAGAGTGACAAATATCCAAAGTGTGAATTTAAAGGACTAGTATTAAATAATGCAGATGTAAATTATGGCAAGGATGGATCATATAATGCAAAGGTAAAAGGCACACTTATGATGCATGGAGTAACTAAGGAAATTGAAACAACAGGAAAAGTAATCATAAAAGAAGGTAAGCCTCAGCTCAAGGCCATTTTTTCAATTACACTAACTGATTATAATATTTCAATACCTAAT
>Ga0209086_10003715_pt1 | contig 11473 bp, 10 predicted proteins | sample M_130207_XF_Meta_FD_187312 | JGI IMG/M metagenome (GOLD analysis project Ga0209086, IMG submission 187312) | Freshwater microbial communities from Lake Montjoie, Canada to study carbon cycling - M_130207_XF_MetaG (SPAdes) (version 2) | ecosystem: Environmental > Aquatic > Freshwater > Lake...
ATACGATGTACTCCATTGCCGACCGCACGAGTGACGCGGAGAAGGTGCTTCGCAGTGTTGCCGCAGAGGAGATGCTGCACGCGATGCTCTGGACAAACGTGCTGCTAGCAACCGGTGGCGACATCACATTCTGCTCAGCAAAAACAATGCCGTCCTTCCCCGCGATGCTCACACACCGTCGGCCGGTATTGGCGGTAGACCTTGCGCCCTACTCCCAGAGGCTCATCGAAGAAGTCTTCATGCCAATCGAGGCACCCGGTTCACCAGACGCTCCTATCGACCCGGATATTTGGGAGAGCCAGGGGCAGTTCTTTACTGCAATTTGGGATGCCATCGTGCGCCTCGACGCGCAGGGAGATCTGTTCGCTAATCCGCAACTTGATCGCCAGTTCGCAGACCCGCATGGTTACTTAGTTCCGAAGTTCGACTCGGGCGACTCCGGAGGGTTAGTGCTTATCTCGGATCTCGCGACAGTTGAGCAGGCATTAGAGACGATCATCCACCAAGGGGAAGGCGTCTCAGAGGATCGCTATGCGGATCCCAGCCATGCAGAGCTAACGCACCACGCAAAGTTTGCCGAACTCCCGCACGATGAGATAGTTCGAAGCGGAGTGATACCTGCAGTTGTTAACCCGAGTGTCGCGTCGCTACCCGCGAATGTCGCGCCGGTTGCAGCGTTCTCCGACGCACTCACTACATACCTCTACTTAGTGATGGACCGTCTAATAAGCCCAGCGAGCGAGGACAGTCACCACCATCAGGTCGGACTCCTATACGGAACAATGGTTGCACTGCTCGCTCCGGTAGCGCGTTATCTCATGACGTTGGCAGTCAACGAGAACGAAGTTGCAGGCCCGCCGTTCGGATACTTCGAGTTTTCATCCGCAACATCACCAGAGGCCCAGTTACGTTCAATGGCTGCGGATCTTGCGACCGATCACCCGGAACTGCAAGTCGCGTTCGACCTACTACATCGCCTCCCAGAAGGAAACGAATAAGGCGATAGAAAATGTCTCGCCACAAGGCCCTGCTTCAACTCAAGGGCCGACCGCGACAGGCGCGCTCCAGGGGCCCATCACCAAACGGTTACCCCACTTCGCGCATATAGGATCCAGAAAATCTTCATCACCCATGTCCGCGTGCCACTGAGCAATTCTCTTACTCGCGTCGGTGACTCTCCAATAACGGCAATACGACTTAAAATAATAAGGCTGAACGCGAAAGCTGCAATTAGCTGACGACGTCGGGCATGAAGAGCTAAAAGAATCGCCAGTTAATAGCGTCCCTGGGGCACCGGTCCATCTCCATGTAGACAGTCTCGTGTAAATGGTTAGAGTGCACTCGGAGAATAAACACCTTTGTACCCGCACGCCTGCTGCGCGGTCCCCCGTATCGAGGGGCGAGGACATGGGATCCCACTGCAGCTGCACTCCGATATCGGTTCCGTCATTCGCAAGTTCGGTCGCCGTCAGGTTTTGAACCGTGTAACTCGAATCCGTCACCATCGCCGAAGCGGATCCGCTTGCGAGCACGATTGTGCTGATTGCAATAGCTACTCCCGATAAGAAACGAGATTGAACCTTCATTACATCATCCCCTGCCCGTTTGCGGCCTGCCGCCGCTAACCACACTGCCCTGACCTAGGCAACGATACATGCGCTGATCAAGCTGCGCAATTATCCATCGGTCCGAACGAAGAGAGTCTCGTGATCTCTTACATGTGGGTGCATTTGATCAGAGTTGCACCCTAGGCATGTATGTGGGCAATTGTCTCTGCGTGCGTTTCGTTACGAGGGCCGAAGGTGCAACTTGTTCATTGCACGTTTCAATACAGGTATTTCTATAGGTATATCACGCCTGTTCGCACGCGCGGCAATCTGCTTGCGTTCACTCTAGGTGAGGTCTAGGGTTCTCACCTATGGGCACGATTAAAAAATACAAATACTTATTTATTGTTTTGACACTCAGCATTGCGTTCGGTGGTGTTGCTTACGGGACCACCGACACGACATCGTCCGGTACGGGTCGCTACTACGCATGTGTCACTTCATCTGGCGCTGTCCGGTACGACAGCATCCGATTCAATTCACCTCCAACAAAGTGCGCTAGCACTAGTGATTCCATTCGGTCTTGGAATTCATCAGGGCCTACCGGGCCAACCGGTGCTAAGGGAGTCACTGGCGCAGTTGGACCAACCGGACCACAAGGCGTCAACGGAGTAACAGGTGCAACCGGAGTCACTGGCGCAGTTGGACCAACCGGACCACAAGGCCAAACAGGACCCACCGGAGCCCCTGGAGCCAACGGTGCTACTGGCACAGAAGGACCAACCGGTACATCCGGAGTAACAGGTGCGAACGGTCTCACAGGCGCCGAAGGGCCGACCGGAGCTACAGGTGCAACCGGAGTCACTGGAGCAGCTGGAGCGACGGGGCCACAAGGCGAAACAGGAGCAACCGGTACGACTGGTACAACTGGCGCAGCCGGAGTCACCGGACCACAAGGTGAAATAGGACCAACCGGCACGACCGGAGCAACAGGCACAACCGGGGTCACGGGAGCAGTTGGACCAACCGGACCACAAGGCCAAACAGGACCGACCGGAGCAACCGGAGCTACAGGTGCAACCGGCGGAGCAGGCCCCACGGGCGCGACCGGCGTGGTCGATGCTGCGAGCTTCAGAGCGAATAAGCCGTCAAGTCAGGCTTACGCAGATGGCCCCTTGTTTAACCCCGATCCGTATCCGCCCGTGTTTCTGAAGGTGATCTACGGCGGCGAGGAGTTCGACGACCCCGCTGCCTATGACCCGACGACGAGCGTGTTCACGGCACCTTCCAACGGGGTGTACATGTTCGGCGCAAGTGTGATGACGTCCGTACCAAGTTCAGCCAGTATGGAACTTATTCTCGCAGTAAACGGCGAATTGTACGCGCGCCTTGACAAGAAGGAGCAGCTAAGTTCATTCGACTGGCAGACCATGAATGGTACGAGCCTGCAACGGCTCTCTGCTGGTGACAGGGTTGAAATCTGGTTCTACTCGACCGTTTTGGGGGCGGTGATCGTTCCCGACACACCAAGCTTTGGGTACCGGAACAATTCGTTCTTCGGGTACCGTGTCAGTGCCTGATCGGGCACACCGGAGACGGGACCACCACCCAATCACTTGTTCCAGTCTCGGTTGTTGGTATCTCTACCGCTACCAGTATCAGTAGCGGCGCATACAATTCGTGTGCGTTGCTTACCGGTGGGGCCGTAAAATGTTGGGGAAACAACGAATTGGGCATCTCAGTGACGGGACCACCACCAATTCGCTTGTTCCGGTCTCGGTAATCGGTTTGTAGTCTCTAAAGGCAACCCATTTATATCTATCCCCATGACTTATAGTCCTGAGACCCAAACTATCGAAGCAAAACGCCCCAACCTTTTGATCCGTAATCAGAAACGAAGGTCGGCTCTATGTGTGTTAAGCCTTTAGTTTAGCGGGTTTTTGTTAGTGATGTGTCCCACGGTGTACCACGGTATTTCACATGGGTGGCTGACCGGTGGCTGAGGAAATCTGGACTGAGATCTGTTGCCTGGGAGGACCGTAGAGGCGGGTTTCGCATGGGTCAATACCTATACATGTGCGTTTGTTTTCATTTGGGTTTTTATCAGTGTGCATATGGTGCTGATTGCTGTAGGCCTCGCCCTCAAGCCAATAGGTAATTCCATAGGTAACCAACAAGTCCTTTTGATTGGGGACTTTGGATCCGAACCGCTCGCTGGCCGTAATGACTCTGAGGGGATCCAAACCCTCTGCTAATCGGAAGGCCTACCCGACCCTAGGGGCCTGATGGGACCCAACGGTTTAGAAAAGAGGGGGGTAAGTGTCCGGCTGCCCTGTTTTAGCCTGCAGCCAACAATTCGCGGTGGTTTTCAGAGACAAGGTGTCCCTAAGTACCCGAGACAACATTTCGTGGCGCATTTATAGAATTTACATTTAGGGTTCGTAGAGGTGCTCTAAGAAGTATCTCTACGACGTGACCAATCCTCGCATGTAACTAGTCAACTGAACTTGCAGCAGTCCCGGATGACCGGGATAGAGGCGCTGATCCGTTTCGCCCTCTACCCCGAAACGTTCCCACTACCGGAAGCATTCATCGAACCCGACCACAAAGGCGTAGCGTGGTTTCCTGCTCGGGCTCGCTAAAGATGCCCAAAGGCATCGGAGCACTGTTGCTCCGAGACGTTGTGGCGGCGACACCACTCCTTCTCCTTCGCCACCTCCATGCGTCCATTGATGATGTAGGCAATCAGCAGCAGCCCGACGATGAAGGACACAATCCATTTGAAATAAGGCCGCTTAGTCAGTGGCACCGCCCACGACCCGCAAGATGCACACTTCAGGGCACCACCGGAAACCGGCTTCTGGCAGTACGAACAGTTGTTATCGCTTTCGCCCACCCCAACCCCCTTGTTGTCGCCCCCGGAACTATAGGCCTTGCGTAGGTCTGCGACGCTGTGAAGTGAAATCGCATCCCGGCTGGATCGCAGACGAGACGGATCGTCACCGACGGCTGAGAGTGCTCCGGAACTTGTCAGCGATGAGCTGCAGATTTGCGTGATATTTCATTCAGCACAGTGTTTGGAGATTATAAGAGCAATAGCGTCAGGCAGATCATCGGCACCAAGGGTGAGTGCATTGCGTCAAGTCCACAGGCCCCAACAGGTAGGGCAGGCGACAAGCACTCCGCGCTACTGGCCCGTAGCAGAAAGCGCAATCAATTGGCCCAGTCACATACTCGGAGTCGTGATGACTAATACCGGCCAGACCGTTACGCAATCCCACATTCGATCGACGGGCTGCTAATTGGCTCGGGCAGAACCCACAGATCGTAAAGATTTAACTAATTAAGCAGCGCATTCGACCGCCTGTTCGGCTGGCGACAATCGACATCGCGTGCTTTAGATCGCTGTAATTATCTGTCTTGCGTACTCTGGTGAAAGTAGCCCAATTTCGTTCGCCTCCAAAAACAACTATTCCACTAATGGTTGACCGTTTTACTTGGGAGCACCCTTTTAACGGTCCCTCCTGTTCCTTCGCATATCTTTGGTTAGAGAAATATGTGATCCCGAACACCTTTCCATTCTTGTCACGGCAGGAAAGATGGTGAACGCCGCCATCGCGGTCGACTCTGGCGGTGGGAACTTTCGCGTTAGGCCCCACGCAGCCGAGGATTGGTCGCAGCGAGAGAAACACGATTTTCAGACTTTTGGCCTTGTTAAGGTCGCGTCCGATACTGCTGGCGCTGGCTTCTACGCTCCCGCTAAAGGCTCCAAACAGACTGACCAGCCAGACCAGCCCGATGACTGCCCACTTATTTAGTTTCACGCGCTGCCCCATTCATGTCTGTTGGGTGTTCTGTCTGTACGGATTGAATAGGTCTGGATATTCCGTTGACTTTATCACTGATGAAGATGGACGGAAACATGCCCTACATGCCAATCAAGAAGAAGGTCTCACAACGGCAGGCCCTTACCGTTGGGTGCAAGTCAAAGAAATATGCGGCACGCCTAAATTGCTGGTTCGAAATCACGATTGCAGTACCGACAGAGTCGCGCAGCTGACTTAATCGTATCGGCGCACCACGGACATGCTCTGGTATCGGAATTGAGTGCAGCTTGAGCGTCCGAGCTTGGGGAGGTAAGGCCGACCGCTATCCACCCGATTGGGCCAAGGAGAACCCCAAGCCGACAACCTGCGCGAGCATGCCCCTTGCCTCTTCCAATCCAGCGTCCTATCCCACCAAAAAACACAATGAATAGCGAAAACCAAGGTTTCGACTGTTTTGGCGAACAAGAGTCAAGCAGCATTTGCCCGTATAGAAGATATTAAAACCCGAGGCGCATGTCCTTAATCATAAGCGTACGACTTATTTGCAAATTTGGACTGATTGATCGTCCAGTTGCTTCAGCTCATCCCCACTCGCATATTTCTTGAGGCCGTCGAAGTAACTGCATATTAATCCTTTTGCTGCTTGTGCAGCGTCGTAAAGGTCGCGCGATGATTTCTCTATTGCAGCGGTATCTTCTATCTCATATCCTTTTTGAAGAGCACTTAGTGCCTCAAATTTCGCCCCGTAATTCAGAATTAACGGCTGTGTTAAATGTCTGAATTCAACATTCTCAATTTGGTTAACGGTGTTTGTCATGTCTAGAAGAATTAGCCTTAGATCGGTCATGTGCTCGTCAAATTTGAGAAGTATTTCGTCAGTTCCAACCTCTGGATCAACGAGCGCCACAACAATTGGTCCTACTGCGATGTTCCATTTGTTGGGAAGCGTGAGCCAGTGGTCCAGCCTCCCTAGATCGGCATCGTTCATATATGCGCCGCTGGATTTCGGCTCTTGTATATCCGAAGGGGTGCAACCGCCAATTGAAATGGTGGCGAGCAGCATGGCGGCAATTGCTAGGTTGCGTGAGCGTGTTTTCATGGTTGCCCTTTACATGTCGCATAGCGGTGTGGGATGGCGAACAGTAGCCCTCGGCTGAGACAAGGGCGAGCCTAATGGCTCTGGTTAAAACTGCTGTAGTCCCCTTCTCGGCAATCTGCTTCCTTCCATTTCCAAACTCCAGATTTTGGAGCATTACGAATATGAGCATTTGGTGCAGCCGGATCAGCTTGATACTCGAATATTCCATGCTTTGAGCAGGCTGGAACCGACCTTTCGGCTCTTTTGCTAATCGAGCTCGCGCTGTTACTAGGACTCGACGTTAATCGGGATGCCGTCGGAGAAACCCTTAACTTTTGGCTGCACTAAAGGCTCGCCATAAAAGTTAAAAGTTGGATCACTCCTCATAAAGAGTAAGGCAACGTTTGCGATCGGTACACCCAGCCACCACCCTGAATGACCAGAGTCATGCAAGCGTCGCACGCCTGCGCCAAAAGGAGTCGCAAGATTGAAGCAGAGAATAGCAGTCGACATAAGACCAAAGGCTCTGTCTTCGGCCTCAAGCGACCAATAGGGATCGCCGGCCATGGCGACGAGCACATTAATCATCGCAATGAGTAAGAAGCAGGTCATCATCTGGACAAAGAAGTACCAATACCAATAATGGGCTCTAGTAGTTCGCCCTCTGATTTTGAAGCACTGCTTAAACCCAAACTTAATAGCAAGAAGCGGATTCATGTTTTGCCCATGAGTTAGTTGGTCAAAAGAAATCCTCGACCCCGGCGCGACTGGATCCCATGCGGTAACTCCGCTAGTGGATACGTGCCCAGACCATTCAGTGCCTTCCCAGTAACGATGCTCGTAACGGCGTAGTGGATCAGGGCGCCACCCAGCGGGCGGTTGGGTTTTCATTAGTGCCATACCGAGCAAGTTGCTGAAGTTGGGTAATTATTGGTTTGTTGCCACATGCCAAAAGTGGGCGAATAATCCCACTGTGCGCATGTTTTCCCAGCAACCGCGTTTTGGTTATTTGGGATAATCGAGCCTTCTGCACCCGTTGCCCCTGTAGCGCCACCGACGCCTGTAGCGCCCGCAATACCGGGTTGGCCTTGCTTGCCGTTTGCAGGTTTATTTATTGCACTACCTGCAAAACCGCCTGCGATACCTAAGAGTGCTGCCATAACCCAAATGCCAATAGTTTTTTGCAAGATACTCCTGCCCCTTTTCTAGTTACTGTTATTAGAGACTCTAGGAGGGTTACCCGGCGCTTGACTACTGAATAGTCCAAGACATTCCACAGTTCCCGCATTGCGCAACTGTTACTACCTCTTTGCGACTTAAGCCCGTAAACAAGACCGAGGCACCAGCAGTCAAAATGGCAGCCGTGGCTTTACCGCTACTGACTCCCTTCTTTTGTTTGTCTTGATAGGTGCTGACTTTGCCCTTTGTTGAGCAATGTGGACAAACAATCCTTGCTGAATGCTGGGCTTTAAATTGGGCAATTCGGTCCTCGACTTGGATGACGTTGCTGGGATAGCGGTCGCCGTAGGTGCCTTCAAGGTGATCTGGCCTTTCGACAAGGTAATTGCAGTGGGCGCAGGTTTCATCTTCGTGGGCGATGCAAATCCATCTTGCTGCACCAGACCAACGCCACACCGGATCGGCATAGGTTTCAACGGGAAGGGGAATTTGAGGATTGGAGTTATCCAAAAACTCGCCACAGTGTTTACACTTTCGCGCTACTTGAAGAATAGTTTCGCCGCACCATTCACACGTTTTGGTTGACGCTTCATTTTCTGGCACGCCCCTGCCCCTTTTCTAGTCACTGTTATCAGAGACTCTAGGAGGATTACTCGGAGCTTGATGGCGGCGGTGTAAACCCTTGAGGCCATGTAGTAGTCGAATCCCAAATAACGCCACGTATCTTTTCGGCGGCTTCGGTGTACATAATGAGTTTGTTGGAAAGGCCCCATGATGGGCCTTCAAATGGCCCATTGAACCTCAGGTTAGCTAGTTTCAAGTTGGCACCGCGCAGGTCAGCACCTTTGAGGTTGGCATTCCCCAAGTCAGCGTAAAAGAGCTCAGCATTTCGCATGTCTGCCCCGCGCAGGTCAGCACCCCTCAGGCTGGCGTGCCAAAATCTAGCGCCACTCAGGTTGGCGTTTCTCAGGTCGCCATCCTTCAAATTAGCACCTGACAGTTGGGCGCCGCACAGTTGAGCGCCGCAGAGGTTGGCACCTATCATGAAAGCCTCGAAGAAGGAGGCACCGGTGAGGTCAGCATCGCGCATGTCTGCCCCGCACAAGTTGGCGCGCCATAGCTTGGCGCCGCCTAGGTCTGCCTTACTCAGGTTGGCCAAGGCCAGAAACGCATAGCCTAAATTTGCGCCACTCAGGTCGGCGCCTGGCTCAATTTGATAGCCATTGACTTTCGGCATACTCCTGCCCCTTTTATCTAGTTACTGTCATTAAAGATTCTACGAGGTTATTGAATCTTGGCGCTCACAAGGGCGTAAAGGGCTCCACAGTCTCCTCCCGCTAAAAGACCCATTCCGCCCAAGTGCGCGATGGGACCCAACCGTTATAAAAGATGGGGGGGGTAGGTGTATGGGTAACTGGTATTGGGATGCCCCGTTTCAGCCTGCAGCCATCGCCTCTCGTTAGTTTTCGAAGACACTGTGTCCCTGAGTACCCGAGCCAACATTTCGTGGCGCATTTACAGGATTTACATTTAGCGCTCATGGAGATGCTCTTCGAAGTATCTCTAGGCAATGCCTGCTTCTCAAATATCCTTAGTCAACTGAACCTGCTGTTGTGCCATCGCCCCGTAGGATTCAACAAATGACGACCGGGAGGTTGGTTTGGATCGGACTTTAGGTTTCACATTGGCTGGAAGAGTTAGCCATCGTGGCCTTGGGATTCTCCCTCCACCTCTTCCCCCGGGACGTGAGCGCCATCGTTATGGGAACGGCCCATTTGCAAAATTGTTGATGCCAGAACTTCCTTCCTCACCAGGTATCTACCTATGGGAGTCGGCGGGAGAGATTGTTTATATCGGCCAGACGGCTATGTCCCTGCGGACTCGCCTCGGCTCTAATGGCTACTCCACCATCTCGAACTACAACACGTTTGCACGGCAACCTGGCAGGAGTAACGGAGGGCAGCAAACAAACTGCCGGGTCAATATGCTCGCTAACTCATCCCTCGCTAATGACGATGAAATCAATATTTGGTACCGCACTGCACTCGATCTAGATCTTCGCGCAGAGGAATCCAAATGGATGAATCAACACGGGGTGCCTATGTGGAACAGGCGGGACGAAAGAAGCAACGCTGGCATTAGAGGCTAATTACTCGTTCCGGAACCGTCACCTAGCTTTTGAGGGAATGCAGCAACTGGTCGTCATCGTCGTAAATCTCTGCTGAGATTACCCACTCCATAAACGGCGCTTCCGCTATCTGCGCTAGGTCGAATGACTTAGATGAGAACTCTTGGTACCAGTAATAACTCTCGCCATTCCACCGGTATCCAAGCGGCTTAAGTACCTCAGTATTGCGTTCCTTTGTTGCAAAGGACGTCGTTAGCCTGACCTCAACAAAATCTGTGTCACCATCTGTGCTTGCTGGAAAGTGATCCCACCCAGTTTCTTCCACAATCCCTAACGCCTTTACTTTGTCTAAGAAGGGACTTGGTCCCGGGTAATCGGTGACGATCACAAGTTCGCTTTTTGCCCTTGTTAGCGCGACGTATAACAGGCGTCGTTCTGCTTCCTCGATCGAATCTAGGGAATCGCCGAATATCCGACCAAACTCCCATGTCTGATGGATTAGTGGATATCTGCCAATCTGGGCATCTAACACAATGACAGCATCCTGCTCCTGCCCCTTGAATCTATGTGCAGTCGATAAGTCAACCTTTGGGGCGATCGATGGCGATACGCTCCGCTTCAATCCCGCAAGAAATCTGTGCTCTTTAGAGAACCCTGTCTGGGCGTCGTCGAACCTTGCGCCAGTTAACACCGTGTTGGTCCGGGTAAGAATCGTGACCTCCTTTCCCCGTTCGACCATATCTGTGACCAGTCTTGCAATGGCTGGGGTGACGGTATCGGACTCATGTTTGCGCCTCTCTTTCCTGCTTGGCTCAAAGAGAGAGATGTCCACTTGAATGATCCTGCCTTGGTTCTCAGTGTTTGCAATCCCGGGAGTGCCTTTCCCTTCCATGGTCGAGTTTCCTACCTCGACTATCCCGACGGCAGATCTGTAGTTTGTCGCCATGGTGATCTTCTTAGCCTGCTCAAAGTGATTTTCAAATCCATCAAAGAACTTGAGATCAGAGCCAGCAAAACCATTAATAGCCTGCCAATCATCGCCGACGCCAAATACGGTCGCCTCTGGAGCCAGGCGCCTGATCCCCTGAACTACGCCTAGGAACATCTCGGAGAAGTCTTGAAACTCATCAACTAGTAAGTACTTAACTCTTCTAAGGTCGACCAAATCGCGTTCGGGCCGAAGGACTATCCCGTTGCCATCATGAATCTCATCAACTGCTCGCCACATCAACCCAGAAAAATCTTCTTTGTTCCCATCTGTTAGGCGCTCCAGATAGGACTTGTATACAAAAGTTGCCAGCGTAAGGAACTGAGCTTCAGTCGAGTTAGCTGGCCTGTGTGCTTCAACCAGTGCATCCAAATCAATTGAGGAGAGATTCAGTCCCCGGCATCGAGTGATGAAACTCGACATTGATTTCTCGAATCGGGTGAAGGCACGCTTCTTCACTTGCGCCCAAATTTCCTCTTCTGATATCCGCTCGCATCGAAAACCAAAGCCCTGAAGCTTCGAGATTAATTCCTCTTCAAACGCTAGCGCCTTCTCCTGAGTATCTATTTGATTCGGATAACACTCGATGAATTCGAACTTTCTTATCTTGCGGCTCCAGTAGTCCCGCTTCCTATCGATTTGCTCGTCATAGGCCGGATCCCCAGCCATACCGAAATATTCAATTGCAACATTCTTTCTGCCAGAACCGTCGTAGATCGTAAAGTC
>Ga0209086_10003718_pt1 | contig 11471 bp, 5 predicted proteins | sample M_130207_XF_Meta_FD_187312 | JGI IMG/M metagenome (GOLD analysis project Ga0209086, IMG submission 187312) | Freshwater microbial communities from Lake Montjoie, Canada to study carbon cycling - M_130207_XF_MetaG (SPAdes) (version 2) | ecosystem: Environmental > Aquatic > Freshwater > Lake...
TTTTTGGATCAATCGGTCATGGCGTTTGCCGCCGGACTGCCTGCCGGGGAGCGGGTGCGTCATTTTTCCACCAAGATTTTTTTAAAGCGGTACGCCCTGCGTTATCTGCCCCGATCCATTGTGCACCGGCGCAAGCGGGGTCTGTCTGTGCCGATCGGCCGCTGGTTGCGCGGGCCGTTGCGGGAGTGGGCGGCGGCCGCTTTATCCAATCCCCGGCTCGCGCAGGCCGGCGTGCGCCCGGGAGCCGCCCTGGAATTGTTCTCGGAACATGAGCGGCAGCAGGCCGATCACGCGCGGGCGCTATGGACCTTGATTGTGTTGAGCGAATGGCTGGACTGGGTGGCGGCCGAAACCGCCGGCACCGCAGAAGAGACCCCTTAAACTGGAGACCCCTCAAACGGGCGCGGCTGGATCACCCCGCCGAGTCGAGTGATCCGGGAGGTCTGATGCGAATTGAGCGGACTCACGCAAAGCTGGGCACGCCGATGTCGGTCATCAGCAGCAGGCCGGGGGGCGCTTTCAAGATGCGCGGTGCGGCATTGACCACGGCGGAAACGGTCGCTGAATCGCCCGCAACTCCGGTGCTGATGGTCATATTCAGGGCAGGTTCGCCCTCGATCTGGCAGCTGTCATGCGGGTTGGGCGCGTCGAGATACATCTTCAAATCCAGGGTGATGACGATTTTCCCCGCCACCATCACTTCCCCGCGCTGATGCAGGCCGCAGGTCTGGCCGGTTTTGACCGAAACGTGGGGGGTGGTGATGTCGTGATCCGCCACCATGGCCTTGCAGGTTTCGGTGAGCCGATCAATTTTCCAGCCGAGGCAGTGGGCGATCAGGGCGGCGGATTCCTTCAGGCCGGCGTGGCCGGCCTTGCCCTCGGAAAATAATTTTTCAAATTCGGCCGGGGGCAGGCCGCTGCCGATCTTCTTCTGCAGCGGACCGCGGCGGGTAGCGGCATTGACGACCCGCTGGACATGGACGGCCTGGACCGAGCGGCAGACGCCGGTCAGACATACCGGCAGGACATCCATGACGAAGCCCGGGTTCACGCCGGTGCCGAGCACGCGGGCGCCGTATTGTTTGCAGGTGGCGTCCAGGTGGGCTGCCGCGGCGGGGTCGCGCAGCGCGGGGAACAGCAGTTCCTCGCAGGAGGAGACCACGCTGATGCCGTGGCGGGCCATCGGCTCAATCTGGTCGCAGGCCGCCCGGATTTTGGAGACCGAGGTGTGGAAGATTACCTCGGGCTTGCGCGCGGCGGCGAGCAATTCGTCCAGCGAGCGGTAGACTTTGGCTCCGGCAAGTCCGGGGAGGCCGGTCAGGTCGGCGAGGGATTTGCCAATCTTGGCGGGGTCGATGTCGATGCCGCCGATGATTTCCACCCAGGGTTTGGTGGCGGCGAGCTTGAGGGTTTCGATGCCGATGGGGCCAAGTCCAAATTGTGCGATTTTAATTTTTTCCATAAAGCGTTCCCGATGGTGCTAAAAACAGTGTGGGGGAATCAATACCAGGGACCGACTCTTTCGTCATATAACGGGCGCCGGGCGCGCGGGTCGCTTGGCCGGGCGGCTTCATTTCAGCGGGATGTAGCAGACGTTGTTGGTGAGCATCATCAGGATAAAAATCAGGCAGGTGATCATCGGGCCGGGCCAGACGCTGCCGGTCAGGCGGAAAAGGGCGCGGTGGAAATAGGGTAGCACAAACATCATCGGCACCACCCCGAGCAGCAGGTTGACGTAAAGCCAGCCGTCCGTCCAAAACACGGTGCCATGGCGCGCGAGCTGTGAATACTGGATCAGCAGGATGAGCAGCAGTCCGAGGGAATTGCCGAGGCCGTGGATGAGCAGGTTCGCCCATTCCGGCTGATCGGCGAAACGGCCGGCCGCGTTCACGCGGATGGAGTTGGCGAGGTAGAAAATGAAGAAGAGCGGCAGGTATTCCAGCGCCACCAGCAACATCTTGGCCGGGAATGCCACCGAGGCGGCGACAAACAGGAATCGCATGTCCGTGTGAAACAGCCAGTGACTGGCGAACACCAGCGCATAGAACCCCCCGAGGACCGAGAGGGCCAGCAAAAGGGATCGCGCCAGATTCCCGGCGTCGGTGGCGATGCCCCCCATCGCGGGGGGGGTGCCGTTCTTTTTACCGGACAGCCGGTGATTCAACAAAAAGAGCAGGAGTCCCAGCAGGCCGTTGACCACGGCCCAGAGCAGGATGGCGTTGTTGATGCGTTGGGGGAACCACCAGGTCTGCTGTGCGGCGCTGGCCTCGGGGAACCAGAGGCGGGTCTGTTCCGCCAGCGGGATGAAGAGGAAGCAGGCGATGGCGGCGGACAGCGTGAAGTAGAACCAGAAGAGGATCCGGCCCCGGCCCCGGGGTCTGGGTTGCGCGGGGGGCACGGGTTTCGCCAGCGGTTGAAAAAACCCCGACCGCAGCAGAAGGGCGGTGAAGGGAACGATGAACAGCATGGCTCCAATCAGGGCCAGGAGCGTGAAGAGTTCCTTGAGTCCCCAGGTCTGGCTTGTCACCGCTTGGCCAGGGGGCAGCTGGAACGCGTCGTTGAAAAATCCCGTGAGGTGGGCCACAAACTCCCGGTCATACGGCAGGACCGGATGGATGTTGGAGGTGTTGTGAACAATGCGGAGCGTTCGCTTCGCCGGGTCGCCATATTTTTTACCGGGCTCCACCGCGGATATTTTTTCAGCCTCGGGCAGGGCTGAATTCACCAGACAGAGGGATTCGGCGGCGGTGCGCATGTCCGCATTGCCGTTCCGGGTGCGGAAGGCGCCTTCGTCCCAGCGGGCGTAATCCATGCCTACGTTGGCGTCCACGGTATCCAAAACCGAGTTGGACATGGTCAGCACATAGCCGCCCACAAAAATGGCGGAGAGTTTATTTTCCGCGCGGGCGGCGGCCATTTCCTGGGGCGTGATGGTGCGGCCCGCCCCGGAATCCAGCCGCTGGGCGGCCCGCAGCGCCCGGGCCTGTCGCGCGCCGAAGAGGGAGGCGGATTGCAGTACGGCATTGCCCCCGGCGGAGTAACCCGCGGCGCCGATGCGCGCTTTGTCCACAAAATCGAATTGCGTGGAGGCGCAGACCTGTTCGACCACCGGCACCACGCCGTAGCCTTCCCTGGAGGCGGAGCGCCGTTGCTGGGTGGAACTGGAGGCACCCTGATTGTAGGGATCGATCACGATCACGACCATCCCGCGCCGCGCCAGTTCGATGGAGAAGCTGCCCATCGTTTCCTTGCTTCGCTCAAACCCAGGGCAGACCACCACCAGCGGCGCGGGATTCGTTGCCGTGGCGGTTTTGGGCCTGAACAGGTCCGCCGCGATCCATTGGCCATTGTCGGTGAAAAAAGTCAGCCCGGTGATTTTAACCTCTCCAAAGTCCGTCTGCACCAGGTGCGCGCCCCCGCCGCCGAGCAGCACCAGTGTCAACGCGAGGGCTATCCCCCGCAAGGGGTGGCGGGATTTTACAGGGGTGCTGGAATTAGTCATGGTCCTGAATGGGGGCACACGATCGGGGAGAGGATACTGCTTTGCCGGTCTGCCCAGACAGACCAAAGCTTGGGTTTAGTGTTATATAACGCGACGCGTTCTTGATGTGCGCCGACGAATCAGGTTAGCCTTCGCGCATGGTGAAAACCACCGCCTGCCGTTTTTGCGCCCTGCTGGGGCTGGGGCTGGGGCTACTATTGGGGCTGGAATCGGATTTTTTTTGCCAACGCAGCCTGGCCGCCCCCTGGTTTTATCGAGGCTGGCAGGCGGATGATGGCCTCCCGGGAGACAATGTCACCGGGGTGACACAGACGGAAGATGGCTATCTTTGGATTGCGACCCAGACCGGATTGGCGCGGTTTGACGGCATCCGTTTTGAGAACATCAACATGCCCCTGGGTCGGGCGCATCCCATCATCCGCGCCCTGTTGCAGGACGATTCCGGTCGGCTTTGGCTGGCGGAGGAAGGGGGGGTGCTGGTTCGGCTGCTGGGCGGCAAGCCGCTCTCGCTTTCATGGCGTGACGGTCTCTCTCGCGCGCAGCCGCTGGAGATGGCGCAGGACGTCACCGGGGCGGTCTGGATTTCCAGCGGGGATGGCTCGGTCAGTCGGGTCACCGGGGAAACCGTGAGGCGTTTTACCGCAGCAGAGGGATTGCCGGAGGGCGGGGCCTGCTGCCTTGCGCGCGATTCCCAGAAGCAACTCTGGTTTGCCAAGGCCGGCCAGGTGGGGGTTTTCCGCGATGAAAAATTTCAGACGCTGCTCACGCTGCCGGAACGCTCCATCCATTTGCAGGCCCGCCGAGCGGGGGGCGTGTGGATCTGTGCGGGGGACCGGCTCATGTATTATCTGCCCGAGGGTTTGCGGGTGGATGTGGCCACGCTGCCGCCAGACACCACGCCGGTGCGTCCCACGGCCTTGTTTGAGGACGCAGACGGCGCGGTGTGGGTGGGCACGATCGCCGGGGGACTGTTTCGCTGTGAGGGCACGAATGTCACCCGGATTGAGACGTCGCATCGCCGCATCCGCACGGTCACACAGGACAGTGAAGGCAACCTCTGGGTGGGCACGGATGGCGGCGGGCTGAACCGGCTACGCCGGCAGGTGGTGGAAATCCAAGGCAAGGATGCCGGGCTGCCGTTCGACACCGTGCGCTCCGCGTGCGAGGACGCCGCGGGAAATTTATGGGTGGTGACTCAGAATGGCGATGTGGTGAACAATGCGGGCGGCTCCTGGAAAACCATTTCAGCCAGTGACACGTGGACGGGGGGATTGGCGACCTGTGTGGCCTGTGATCGCGACGGGGTGGTTTGGATTGGGACTTTCAGCCACGGTTTGTGCCGCTGGCAGGAGGGCAAGTTCACCCTGCTGCGGCGGGCGGCGGGGCTGGCACAGGTCAGCATCCGTTCGCTGTTTGTGGACAGCCGGGGAAATCTTTGGATCGCCTTTTCACAGGGGGATGTTCTGCAGCGTTTAAACCAGGGCCGATTTCGTAATTACGACCTGCCGCCGGACGGCCGCCCCATTCGGGCGTTCGCGGAAGATGCCCGGGGGGATGTCTGGATGGCGAACCTCGACATGCAATTGCTGCGCGTGGAGGGGGGCCGGGTGGTGGATGAAACAGATAAGACGACCGAGCCGCGGCACCCCATTCGCTGTCTCGCGGCGACGCCGGATGGCGCTCTCTGGATTGGCTATTCGGCCGCCGGACTGGGGCGGCTCAAGGACGGTCACTTTCAAATCATCGGCCGGGACGAGGGATTGAAGGATGACAGCATCTGCTCGCTGATGCCAGACGGCAAGGGCTCGATGTGGTTCGGCTCGGATCACGGGATTTTTAGGGCGGTCATCCAGGATCTGCTGGCGGTCGGTGGCGCCGGGGAGGCGTCCGTGCCCTGCATTGGTTACGGGCGCGACGAGGCGCTGCCAAGTTTGCAGGGGTATTATGGGTATGCGCCGGGGGCGACCCGCACGCGGGACGGACGCATCCTCATTCCCACTCACTCAGGTCTGGCGATTGTGCATCCGGATCAAATTCGGGCAAATCTTATCCCGCCGCCGGTGACGATTGCGCAGGTGGAGCTCGACGGCCAGGTAATCCAGGTCGGCGCGCCGGGCCGGAAGGCCATGGTCCATCCGGAGCACCGGAAAATCGAGGTGGCCTTCACGGCCCCCAGCTTCATTGAGCCGGAAAAAGTTCGTTTTCGTTATCAGCTCGAAGGCTGGGACGAAGACTGGGTGGAAGTGGATAATGAGCGGTTAGCCACTTACTCGCGCCTGCCGGCGGGCGACTATTGCTTTCGGGTCTTTGCGGGCAACAGCGATGGTCTGTGGAACGCCGCCGGCGCGGAATTCAGGTTTGAGGTGGTTCCTTTTTTTTGGAATTCCTGGTGGTTTCGCGCCGGGACAACCGCCGCGCTGGTGGGGATTGTTTTTGCCGCGGTCCGCTTCGTGGCCGTCCGGCGGCTGCGCGTAAAAGTGGCGCGGTTGGAAAAGGAGAATGTCGTGCAGAAGGAGCGCGCCCGGATTGCGCGCGACATCCATGATGATCTGGGGGCGCGCCTGACCCAGATTTCACTGCTCACGGAGCTCACCCAGCAGGCCATCGCGGAGCCCGCCGTCACCGGCAACCATGTCAGCCAGATTGCCGGGCTTTCCCGGCAGGGCATCAAGTCGCTGGACGAGATCGTCTGGGCTGTGAACCCTCGCAACGACACCCTCGCCGATCTGCTGGACTATGCGGGGCAGTATGCGCTGGATTTCCTCCGGGCCGCCGGGGTGCGCTGCCGGATTGATTTCCCGGCAACCCCGCCGGTGCGCGAGCTTTCCGGCGAGGTGCGCCATGGACTATTCCTGGCCGTGAAGGAGGCGCTCAACAACATCGTCAGGCACGCGCACGCCACGGAGGTTTCCCTGCAGGCCGCCGTGGATGAGAAGGGACTACGGTGGGAAATTTCCGATAACGGTCGCGGATTCGAGATGTCCCCGGACAACGCGGTGGCCGATGGGCTCCGAAATATACAGAAGCGGCTGGCCGAGATGGGGGGGCGGTGCGAGATCATCAGCCGCGTCGGCGGGGGCACGCGGGTGCGGCTGGAGATTTACTGGCAAGGGCAGCGGCCGGGTTAGTCCCGGGCGCCCCTTTTTAACCCGAATTCCGAAACTGGGTCTCGCCAATCATGGTATGGCAGTCCAACTGAACCTTGGCGCCTCGGCGGGGAGGGCGGGCAGTCCTCGGCCCGCCGCCGTTGCTAACCCGCGTCACCCTATACACCGCGTCGGCGCGCACGGAGTGACGCGCCCTACCTGTCCCAAAGTTGCCAAGAACGGCTATAGGCACTTCAATTAGGAATGGGGTTCCACCTTGGCCTCTTGGGCGGTTTAATTTCCCCTTCCGTAATTCGTGTCCCTTCGTGTAATTCGCGTCTCAATTTTTGTCATGAAATGGAGGAGGGCGGGGAGAGGAGGCTCGGGGGACCACTGCAGGGTTCCGGTTCAGGGTGCTCGCGAATGCAGTCGCGTTGGTCCCCTGGGGCGCGTTGGATGGGCGCGCGGTTTTTTCCACCGGGACGATTTCCAGTGGCCTTTTTTTGGGGTCGCGCTATGTTTGCGGCCGTGTTTCCCCGTTTTTTTTCATCGCGCTTGCGGTGGGTTGCCAGCCTCGTCTCGGTGGCGGTGTTTTTTGGCGCGGTCTCACCCGCCCCGGTCCGGGCGGCGACGGAGTTTCTGGTGGACCGATGGGGCACCGAAGACCAGATGCCGAACAGCACGGTCACCTCGATTGTGCAGACGCCTGACGGGTATCTCTGGGTGGGAACGTACAACGGTCTGGCGCGGTTTGACGGCGTGCGGTTTGTGACCTTTGATTCGGTGAACACGCCGGCCCTGAGCCAGCCGCGCATCCAGGGGCTGTTTCTCGATGGGCAGGGCACGCTCTGGATCAACACCTTTCGCGGCGGGCTGACCTCCTATCGCCAGGGCGTTTTCCGGGAGGAACTGCCGGACCAGACGGCTTTTGACCTGCACACGACGCTGGTGGCGTCCTCCTCCAACCGGATCGTATTTGTGACGCAGTTCGGCGACGTGTTGTCGCGGGATCCCTCGAGCACCCACGCCGCCTGGACGAGGGTTTCGCCGCCGCGCGGGTCGCGGCCGATTTTCCAGTGTGTGGATGGCGAGGGCGCCCTGTGGTTTCTCATGCGGGACAATCATCTCCTGCGTTTTGTCGGCGGCGCCTTTTCCGTTTTGCCGGACGATGGCGGGCTGGCGGGGCGCCGGGTGAACACCGTGGCGGTCGATGGGCAGGGCCGGGCGTGGGCGGGGGCGGAGGGGAGGATTGCCCGTTGGGACGGGAATCGGTTTGAAGACCGGACGCCGACCAATGGCGAGGCGGCTTTTTATCCGCAGCTGCTCTTTCCAACCCGGTCGGGGGCGATCTGGGTTTGGGATGGCGACCGGCTCCGGAAAATGGTGGGCCGCGAATGGGTGGCCGAAGCGGCGGCGTGGCGGGGGCTGCTCGGGCCGGCATCCGGCCGGACGATGGGGGCGCATGAAGACCGCGACGGCGGGATGTGGTTCAATCATTACGGCAACGGGCTGTTTCACATCACGCCGGCGGGGGAGTTTCAGCGGCTGACCACGAGCGACGCCCTGCCGGGGGACCGGGTGGGGGCCTGGTTTCAGAGCAGCGACGGCGGTGTGTGGGCGGGGGTGAGCCAGGGCGGATTGGCCCGGTTACGGACCCGGTATTTTCACGCCATCAGGCAGACGGAGGGATTGCCGGCGCGGACGGTGCTGTCGGTGTGCGAGGATGCCCAGGGCGGGGTGTGGATGGGGACCGGCGGGGGGGGGTTGTGTCGTCTGACGAACGGGGTGTTGACGCGTTTTCCGGTGGGCGCGCGCGCGGCGGCCAACTTTGTTTTTTCCATCGCCCCGCGTCCGCAGGGGGGGGTGTGGTTGAGCGCGGCGGAGGGGGAGGATTTGTTTCAATTCACGGACGACCAGGTGCGCCGCGCCAGCTGGGATGTGCACGGGATCAAGTGCCTGCTGACGGATCGGGCGGGACGGGTTTGGATGGGTACCAAGTCCGGCATTGCGCAATGGGTCGGGGGCGAACGCCACTGGATTCTGGGCACCAATAACAGCACGACCGAGCCCTCCGTGCGCGCTCTGGCGGAGGCTCCGGACGGCGTGGTCTGGGCGGGGGCGGATGACGGCACGCTGTATCGCTGCGGCCCGGGGGGGTTGACCGCTTTTCGTCCGGCGGATGCGCTGGCCCGGCAACCGATTTATTCCCTGGCGGCGGATGCGGAGGGGACCCTGTGGGCTGGCACCTTTCGCGGCGGACTGCTGCGGTTCAAGGACGGAGTGTTCACGCGCTTTGCGGCCAAAGAGGGGTTGCCGGTGGATGTGATCAGCCAGATTCTGGAGGATCGGCAAGGACGGCTCTGGCTGGGGACGCATCAGGGCATTGTCTGCGTGTCCAAGTCGGCCCTGAATGCCTGCGCCCGGGGCGTTGCCAGCCAGGTGAATTACGTCATCCATGGGCGTCACGACGGCCTGCCCGCCTTGGAATGCTCCGATGGCTATCAGCCGGCGAGCTGGCGCGGGGCTGACGGTCGCTACTGGTTCACCACCATTAACGGGGCGGTCTGGGTGAAGGCGGACGAGGTGACCCTCAGCGCCTCGCCCTCGCCGGTGATCATTGAGGAGATGCAGGTGGAGGGCGAGCCGGTGCCGCTGGTCGGGGGGGGCATTCGGGTGCCTCCGGGTCGCGGCCAGGTCGATTTCCGTTTCACGGCGCTGAATTTCGAGGCGGGCGACCGGGTGCGGTTCCGTTACCGATTGGAGGGTCTGGACCAGGGTTGGGTGGATGCAGACCACTGGCGCACGGCGCAATACCGGCATCTGCCGCCGCAGTATTACCGTTTCCAGGTGGTCGCCTGCAACAGTGAGGGGGTCTGGAATCCCCGGGCCGCCACGGTCGAGTTTGAGGTCCGCCCCTTTTTCTATCAGACATGGGGGTTCAAAATCTCCGCCGCGGCAGCTGTCTTGGGCTCCATGGCGTTCGGCATCCGCCGGGTCGCGACCCGGAAGTATCGCCGCCGCCTGGCGCAGATGGAGAAGCAGCACGCCATCGAACGTGACCGCACCCGGATTGCCAAGGACATCCACGACGACGTTGGTGCGGGGCTGACCCAGATCACCCTCTTGGCGGAACTGGCCCGGCGCGAGCCGGAGCAGACCGGATCCAATCTGGGCCGGATTTCGGATGCGGCGCGCAAGCTGACCACGGCCATGGATGAGATCGTGTGGGCGGTGGATCCGCAGCATGACACGCTGGCCGGGCTGATGGATTACATCTCGGCTTACACCGAGGATTTCCTGCGGGTGGCGGGCATCCGTTGCCGTATGGATCTGCCCGTGCGGCTGCCTGAGCAGCGGGTGGATGCCGAGGTGCGCTACCACCTGTTTTTGGCCCTCAAGGAGACGCTCAACAACCTGGTCAAGCACGCCCGGGCGACCGAGGTCTGGCTGCGCTTGCAGCTGGAACCCGGCCGGTTCGCATTGATCGTCGAGGACAACGGCCAGGGCCTGCCGGAAGTGGCCGATCAGGCCGAATTGCCGCTGGGCCGGGAGCGGCGCACCTCCGGCTCCGGAATGGTGAATCTGAAGCGCCGGCTCGAGTCCATCGGCGGCCAGTGCCATATCCGGAGCGTGGCTGGAGAGGGTACCCGGGTGGAAATGCAAGTGACTCTCAACCGCGAGGCATCGCCAGTTGTGGCGATGAGACAAAACGATGAAACCCGCTAAAATTACCCGCGATGTCACTCGTGAACCGTCGCCGCGCCGGAGCCCTATGAGCATTGCCGTTTCCATTGTGGAAGACGATGCCCAGGTCCGGTCGAGCCTCGCCCGGCTGATCAACAGTTCGCCCGGATTCCACTGCGTGAGCCAGCATGGCAGCGCGGAAAGCGCCTTGCGGGAAATCCCCGGGATGGATTCCCAGGTGGTGCTCATGGACATCAATCTGCCCGGCCTGAGCGGGGTGGAATGCGTGCGCCAGCTCAAGCCGCAGATGCCGGGCATCCAGGTCATCATGCTGACGGTGTACCAGAACACGGACCATATTTTCAACGCCCTGGCGGCGGGCGCCACCGGGTATTTGCTCAAGCAGACACCGCCGGCTGAATTGCTGTCGGCCATCCGGGACGTCCAGGGGGGTGGCTCGCCCATGAGCAGCCACATTGCGCGCAAAATCGTGCAATCATTTCAACCCTCGGCCCAAGCGTCAGCCGAAACCCAGAGCCTCTCCCCGCGCGAGGCGCAAGTGCTGGATCTGTTGGCCAAGGGCTTTCTCTACAAGGAAATTGCCGAGGCGATGGAGGTGACCTACGCCACCGTCCACACCCACATCCGGCATATCTACGAAAAACTGCACGTGCGGTCCCGCACCGAGGCGGTGGCCAAGCATCTTGGGCAGAATCGGTCCCGCCCCGAGACGGCCGCCGCCTGAGGCGGTGCAGGTTGAGGCGGGTTGCGGTGGGGATTTCTGAATCCGGCTCGGAACGGGGGGTATCGCCAGAACTGGCGATGGTGGGTTTTTTACCAGATGCTAGATTGACTTCAATGCAACCTGCCTCCATCTCAACCCAAAGTGTGTGTCTGTCTCGCCCTAACTCATCCATTGCAATGAACATGAAATCCAAAAACAAATCGACTCAATCTCGCTGCCCTCGGATGGCCGCTTTATGGCTACTGGCGGCTGTGCTGGTGCTCGTCCCGGCGGCGCAGGCAACGCTATTTGTCAAAACCAACAACGCCACGGCGCTGAATGTGGCGGGTTCGTGGACCAACAACGCCGTGCCCGGAGCGGCCGACATCGCCCAGTGGGACGCCACTGTGAGCGATGTGAACAACACCACAAACACGTTGGGGGGCAACTTTTCCTGGGGTGGTGTTAAAATCAT
>Ga0209086_10003722_pt1 | contig 11466 bp, 12 predicted proteins | sample M_130207_XF_Meta_FD_187312 | JGI IMG/M metagenome (GOLD analysis project Ga0209086, IMG submission 187312) | Freshwater microbial communities from Lake Montjoie, Canada to study carbon cycling - M_130207_XF_MetaG (SPAdes) (version 2) | ecosystem: Environmental > Aquatic > Freshwater > Lake...
AGTAGGGGTCGTTTCAGAAAACGGAAAATAAAGCACGTTAAGCTGGTGGCAGCGGTAAAGGAGGAGAGTGCAACTACTCTAATACGAAAATAAGTGAGGTTTGTTGCGAATAATTGACAATAAATATGTAGGCATTGTGTAGGCACTTTTAAAGTACAATCGGGCTGTAACCCGCATGAATGCTCACTTTCTTGCCTTGTCCCATTAATTGAGTTTCTTTAACCAGATATCTTCGCATCATGACCCAGCAAAATTTAACCTACGATGAAATCGTTTCATTGATCAATGCCTTTGAAGCGTCTAGTGAGTTCAATCGCTTTCATTTGAGGTATTTGGACCTGGAACTTGAGTTGGAGAAAAAAGGAGCCCTTTCTCTTGAGGGTTCAGCCCATTGGCGTGGTGTGAACCGGGCAAAAGCACACCCTGAGGTTCAAAGGGATGAGCTAGAACCGAAAGTCTCTCCCGCCAAAAGCTACGAGTCGGTGAAGTCCCCCGTGCCCAAGAGCTCAAAGGCCATGGAGAGCGCATCAAGCCATGAAGCTGAAGGACTCCTGAAGGTGATCTCACCCATAGTGGGTACCTTTTACGCGTCTCCCGAGCCTGGGGCTGCCGCTTTTGTGACGGTTGGCCAAAGGGTGGAAGAAAACACGCAGGTTTGTATCATTGAGGTGATGAAGTTGATGTCCTCGATTGAAGCGGGCGTCAAGGGCACCATTCGAGAGGTCACGGTCAAGAACAATGAGCCCGTTGAATTTGGTCAGGTTTTGTTTTGGGTCCAACCTGACTGATGAATCACAAAGCGACTATACAAAAGGTGTTGATCGCCAATCGTGGAGAGATTGCCGTTCGAATTCAACGCGCTTGCAAAGAACTCGGTATACAAACCGTTCAAGTCTACTCCACTGCTGACACCCACTCCTTGGCCGTTCAGATGGCCGATGAGTGCATTTGCATTGGAGCCGCACCTTCGAGTCAAAGTTACTTGAATCAAAGCCATCTGATCGAGGCGGCCAAACGATTCAAGGTCCAGGCCATTCATCCAGGATATGGGTTTTTATCTGAAAAAGCAGATTTTGCCCAACTCTGCCAAGACAATGATTTCATATTTATAGGGCCCAGCGCCAAAGTCATCTCTCAAATGGGGGACAAGTCGAGTGCCAAGAAAATTGCAAAAGCGGCAGGTGTACCGACCACGCCAGGCTCTGAGGACATCGTGTCTTCGATTGGAATGGCTTTGGACGTATCAACATCCATTGGCTTTCCAGTGCTCTTAAAGGCCTCAGCAGGGGGGGGTGGCAAAGGGATGCGTGTCGTCAATTCTTTGTCAGAGCTAGAGAGAAATTTCAATGAAGCTAAACGAGAAGCCATGTCCTTTTTTGGTGATGAGTCCATCTATATCGAGAAATACCTCACCAACATCAGACACATTGAGATCCAAGTTTTGGCAGACAGGGAAAAAGTTTTGGTCTTTAGTGAACGAGATTGCTCGATTCAGAGAAGAAATCAAAAATTGATCGAAGAAAGCCCTTCGAGTGCAATGGATCCAAAGCTCAAACAAGAAATTGCAGCCGCTGCAATTAAATTGTGTAAATATGTGGGGTATCAAAATGCCGGCACCATTGAGTTTATTTTGGATGGAGACAGCGATCAATTTTATTTCATGGAGATGAACACTCGCATTCAAGTCGAGCACCCCGTCACTGAGATGGTATCGGCGTTTGATTTGGTCAAAGCGCAGATACAGATTGCCTCTGGCCAAGTTTTGTCCATTCAACAAGAAGATCTTGTTTCACGAGGACACGCCATTGAGTGCAGGATCAATGCTGAGGACAGCACAAACAGTTTCATGCCCTCGCCCGGACTAGTCAGTGCAGTCCACTTTCCGGGAGGTGCCGGTGTCAGGATTGACTCTCATGTGTTTCAGGGCTATTTGGTTCCCATTTACTATGACTCCTTGCTTGCTAAAGTCATTTGTTGGGGACAAGATAGAGACGAGGCGATTGCTCGGATGAAGCGAGCGCTTAGCGAATTGCGCATAGAGGGAGTTTTTACCACCAAGGCGCTTCATCTTGAGATTTTGAGCCATGTGAAATTCATTCAGGGTGACTTCAATACTCAATTTTTATCCAAAGAATTGAATTTAAATTAGCTAAGCAAATTAGAGGAGGGGATGTAATTTTACTTTTCGCAAGCACTGCGTGTCAGGTATTTTAACGAACAATCGTTTGGCTTGCTGGGCATTGCATTAAAGCCATTTAAAAACCAGGTGTTCATCTGACCGAAGGGTCATGACAATTTGCAAGTTTAAATTGCTCCTACACAGATCGCAATCGACAATCAGCACACCATCGGCCTATTGATAATGTGGTTATATTAACTATAAATAACTCATTGTGACTTGTGATATTTTTAAAGGATAAGCGACGGTATTTTTTATAGGCTGCATGAAGTAAGCATTGAATCAAAATATATATCGGCTTGATTCATGGTCGTGCGTAACTTCAATAGTTTGGGCGCTCTGTTCAATATTTATACGTCCTAGCTTTGTAGTGGACTTGTTGATTCAAATCCTTTTTTTAACTAAATAACTGTCCTATTGACTTCGCGGGAGAACGCGAAGTGGTAATTTGGATGATCGTGAAAATTATCTTAAGCTAATAATTAGTTTATGAATGTCAACTTGGTTGCGCATGAATTATTTTTTAAGGTCCTACTTTCTTAACAATCAAGATGATTTCGAGCAAGCGTTGCATTAAAGGCGTGCGACCTTTAATGAAACATTGAGCTTTTCTTTCAGGATGTATGTTTTGACTTTTAGGTTGGAGCTGCGCAAGTGTAACTGCTTGCCACTTTCGGATCGGCTGGAGCGCCATTGTATTTAGGCCAATTGGGGTATTTGCAAAGAGGTCTGGTTTCTTGAGTGGAGTAGGGTGCTGCTGTGCCTTTGAAGACCTGTGTCAAGGTGTCCGCAGGTGCTTGTCCTTTCTCAACCCAACTCTCTAGAACTGAAACCCAATCGATGCTGGACGCTCTCCAGCCTGCTTTGACTCCGTCTGGACTTGGATTGGCTCCAATGCCTGAGTGGTTGGTACCTGGTGTTGAGTAAATTCGAATAAAGCTATCCGTTGTACTTTGCCCTAAATTTGATACAACGGCATCGTAGTAATTGAACGTGGCATAAGGGCTTCTCGCATAGTCACCTGTTTGTTCTTGAATAATCAGCTTTCCGCCCCTCGCATAAAACGCTGATAAATCAGGATTGGTGGAATCCACGATACCTGATACATATTGAATTCTAGACTTCCACGTGGTACTGGTCGGGTCAAATTTTGACACATCGTAGGTGGGCGACTGGGCAATGAAATTTTGTACAAATTGATTGCCAAAGTTCACGATATTGCCGCCTGAGGCGTTGATACCAGTGACCCAGCTTTGCCAGTTGCCGGATGGATTGTTTTCCGAGCCCCAACTCCAACCTGGGTACAGGCTCGTGTTGTTGGCAATAGAGTAGCCAAAGGCCAGGGGACTGTGCAAAGTGTCCATTGCATTGAGTTCTGCCTCAGTAAAGCACGTGTCTAGATCGGCTCCAGTTGCGCATTTTGGCAAGTTGCTGGTTTTGAACTGACAACCTCTGAAGTTGGCTATCACACCATCGACCAATCCGTCTTGTGCGTCACAAGCCGCAAGTGCAGCATCTTGCAGCGTTTTAAGTTTAAGGTCACCATCGGCTGTGTAGTTGGCTGCATATTTCCAGCCTCCGGGTTTGGCCAAAGCCTGGCCAAATCTCCAGCCTTGTATTTGCAATCCAGTAAAGCTTAAAACGGGCACTCTCGCTAAAATGCCATCGTAATCTTTGGGGAAGCGTTGTGCAACAGTCAAGCCTTCACGCCCGCCTTGAGAGGATCCAACCCAATAGGTTTTGGTCAGAGCTGAGGTATATCTTTTGCTAACGATGGCCACAGCAACGTCTCGAGTTTTCTTGAGTTGTGCATATCCGAAATTGATCAAAGACTCGTCTCTTGAACCAAAGGTTGTGCCGGCTGCAGAAGTGTGTCCCGAATCGCTTCCAAACGTTACATAACCCAGAGCCAACGGGGGTGTGCCGTCTGGAGGGGCTGATGGGGCCAAGCCTGTGCCAGCGACGACGGTGCCGTTGTAGCCACCTCCACCAAAATGCATGGCTTTGGTGTTCCAATTGGATGGAAGATTCACGCGAAAGCTGATAGGGTCACCTTTATTGGTATCAACTGGAGCAATGGTGCCCATCACTTGGCAGTATTCAGTCAAGACGCCAGAGGCTGCAACAAGGGTCGTGGATGTTACAGTAGCGCCAAGGGTAGGCAAGCCAATCTGTTCTTTAGCAACAGTGAATCCGTTTAGGTTTGTACAAGCCATGTCGGCAGGCAGGTCACTACTCGAGCTGCCGCAAGCATTTAAAATGCCGATGGAAATTAGAATTGCGGAAAGTTTGAAGGTACTTGTCTTAAATTGCATAAATTTCCCTTTGAGCGAAGTCGTATTAAATAAATACTTTATTGTTTATTTAAATAATTGGTTATAGGGTAATTACGAAGGCTTGGTATTTTTTGTCTTTGGCGAGAAGTTGAAATCGGCTAAAGATTTAATAAAGAAATCTATTCTTTATTTCGAATTTTTTTGATCTCACTGGGCTTGCAGACTTGAGATGGTGACTTAAACAGGGAGCCCTCAAAATGAAAAAGCTCATTTTAATTGTACTTGCTAAACCTGAAGTTCAAGTCGCATTAAAGAAAGATGGCTTTAGTGTGGACGGCCGATCATCGATTGAGTTTGATAATTTTCTTTGCTCTGAAACTTTAAGAATTTCTTCGGTATTAAAAAATATGCATATAGATTAAATTCAGGAGCTATCGTGTAGGCCGATACGACAGAAAGTTAAAAATAAAGTCTAACTTTATTTGTGATATATTGATTTATTCCTTTTGCTGTTTCACAAATACTTTTTTGAAAATATAGATACACTCCCATGTCTTAAAGAGCTGTGTATTTTTAGAAATTACAATTTAGTCAAATTTGAGTGTCCATAAATATGAAAAGTTTAATTTTTACTCTTTTAACTCTGCTAGGTTATTCTTTAACTTTCGCTTCGTATCCAGACAAGCCAATTACTGTTGTAGTGGGTTTTCCTCCCGGGAGTGCTCCTGACGTTGCGGTTCGATCTATAACTCAAAAACTTTCAGCTCGAATTGGTCAAGCAGTCGTAGTAGAAAATCGCTCTGGCGCTGCCGGCACCATTGGGGCAGCTTCAGTGGCGCGAGCAGCTGCTGACGGATACACCCTTTTATTTGGAAGTGCGAGCTCTTTAACCGTAGGCCCAGCACTTTATAAAAACTTGTCATACGATACAGTCAAGTCTTTTGCGCCTATCGTACAAATGCTCCGAGGCGCCTTTATTTTGACAGTGCGCGCTGATCTTCCCATCAACAATGTCAAGGAATTGGTCGCCTTGGCCAAAAAAAATCCTGGGCGAATGACATACGGCTCTTCTGGTAACGGGAGTCTGCATCATCTTTGCATGGAAATGTTCAAATCCGCAGCCAACGTCTACATCACTCACATTCCGTTTCGCGGCAGTCCACAGAGCTGGTTTGCACTCAATAGCGGTGAGGTCGATATGATTTGCGACAGCATGCCCAATCCAATTCCATTGATACAGTCTGGGAAAGGTCGGGCCATTGCGGTGACTGGTGAACGAAAAGTGGAGTCTCTTCCCAAGGCTTTGACTTTTAAGGAGCAGGGCTACCCCGTATTAAATATTGATTTTTGGTACGGGTTTCTTGCGCCGGCTGGAACTCCTTCGGACATCATTCATTTTCTCAATACCGAGATCACGGCTGTTCTTAAAGATCCAGAGATCGTGAATCGCTATATGGCTCAAAGTATCGAAATTGTTCCCGGTAAGCCAGAGGATTTTGCGCGCCTACTTGCTGATGAGGTCAAATTTTGGCCTGCAGTGGTTGACAAAGCAGGCGCTAAGATTGATTGATGCGTTCTCAACACCTTGTTTGAGTCAATCGTATTTTTGATCCTTGCCATGTCTAGATGTTGATTGGGTTTATATAATTGATTGTATGATTTTGTAATTTAAAATTCTGCTAATATGATTTGCCATCAAATATGGAGAAGTATGTGAGTCAGACTCAAACAGTTAAGGTGAACTGGCCTCGCAATGATTTTTCGCGAATCCCTTTTTGGCTCTATCACGATAAAGACGTTTACCAGCTAGAACAAGACCGCATTTTTAAGGGCGCAGCGTGGTCATATGTTGGGTTGGAGGCGGAGTTGCCCAATCCTGGTGATTTCCGAACGACCTATGTAGGTGAGACCTCTGTGATCCTACAGCGAACACAGGATGGCTCAATTCATGCCATGGTTAACCGTTGTGCTCACCGCGGGGCTAAAGTTCGTCGGGAAATCAGAGGCAACGCTAGCGAGCACATTTGCATCTATCACCGATGGTGTTATAGCGATACTGGAGAACTCACGGGTGTACCTTTCTTAAGGGGTATCAAAGGCCAAGGCGGAATGGGCAAGGACTTTAAGACCAAAGATCATGGTTTGCAACAGTTGCGCGTTGCCGTTCACGCTGGGGTTATTTTTGTAACGTTCAGTACAAAAACAGAACCCTTAGAGGACTATTTGGGCCCAGTTTTTACCAGTCACTTATCTCGTATTTTTAACCGTCCAGTGCGAGTACTTGGCTACCAAAGGCAGCGGATTGCAGGAAACTGGAAGCTTTATCTCGAAAACCAACGTGACACCTATCACGGAAGCCTCTTGCACGAGTTTCAGTCAACATTTGGCACTAGCCGTGCAACCCAGTCCGGTGGCGTCACAATGGACAGCAGTCAACGCCATAACCTGACTTACGCTCGAGCTGGTACAGACAGCGACGAAGAATTCAAGACGCTATACAAAGAAAATAAGGTCCATGAAAGCAAATTAAGCTTGGAAGATCCCTCGATGATTCGCAACATAGGGGAATTCGATGACGGCATCAGCCTTGCGATTTGTGGTCTTTTCCCAAATTCTACGATCCATCAAATTGGTAACAGCCTGGCAACCCGACAGCTCAGAACGTTTGGCCCAGACGAGTTCGAGTTGTACTGGACCTTGTTTGGCTATGAGGATGACTCTGATGAAATGACAGAGCATCGATTATCCCAAGCCAATATGGTTGGCCCAGCGGGCTTGATATCCATGGAGGATGGAGAGGCGATCGAGATCACACACCGAGCGACTAAAACCGAATCTCACTCGGCGTGTTCAGTCGTTGAGATGGGAGGTGCTGGTCCGATCGTCAATTTGGAACACCGTGTCAACGACATTGCAGTTCGTGGATTTTGGTCAGGCTATGCCAAGATGATGGATTTTGCCCCTATGGAGCTCTAAGCGTGCAAGCATTCGAACTTACACAATTGGCCCATGAATTATTGGTCGATTATGCGGACTTCATTGATAGCGAGAAGTTTGATGATTGGCTAGGGCTTTTCTCTGAAGACGCGCGCTATGACGTCATCCCAAGAGAGAACCTGGAGCAAGGCCTTCGCGTATCGCTGATCTTGTGCAGCAACAAGGCTCAACTTCGCGATCGCATCAACGCACTGCGTGAAGCCAACGAATACAATCTTCATTACGACCGCCATTTGGTGAGTTCCGTGAAAGCCAAGATGACCGAGCACGGTGTCGTTGAAATTTCGGCGAATTATGCAGTGTTTCAGACCAACTTAGAAGGCCAGTCCAAGTTGTTTAGTGTGGGTCGATATCAGGACTTGGCTCGTTTAGAGAAGGGTAGACTGGTTTTGTTTGAAAAGAAAGTTATTGTAGATACCTTCTCCGTTCCTACATTACTTGCTACACCCTTATGACCTTATGACACTAGGAATAAATTAAAGTGAGCCCTGAATGGATCTCAGTTGCAAAATCGACAGAGGTGCCTGAAGGCGGGACTCTTCAGGTGAGCTGCGGGAAAGAAATCTTATGCTTATTTCGAATCAGAGGTCAAGTTTACGCAACCCAAGACACTTGTACACACGGCGCTGCCAGTCTTTCAGAAGGCTATGTAGATGGTGAGGAGATCGAGTGCCCTTTTCATCAGGGACTTTTTCACATACCCACTGGAAAAGCTGTTGGCAAGCCATGTATCGTTGATTTACGTATTTTTGACGTCAAGGAGGCTGATAATGAAGTCAGCATCAAAGGATGTGAAAGTTAAAGTAGAAATGAGATGAGCAGTTTTGGAATCAACAATGCCTCTGATTAGGATTGATGGCAGGCACGTAAAATTCGTTTAGCAAAAAATTAAAGCAATAAACCGTAAAACATACTTTTGACCCTATAGATTAAGAATGATGTGAAATTCAATTCTTCTTCATTTAGGAATATTCCAACCTCTTTTCAAGGTCTTCTTGTTGTCGCACCAAAGACTGCTGATTGGTTTGGGGGCAGTATTTTAAAAAATTCTCTTTGTGCCGCCGGTAGTACAAAAGCCCTTGCTCAACGCTCCCAATGCTTGCGCCGCGAGTGATCATCTCGTCCCATAAATTCCAATCTTCTTGAGGATGTATGGAGTTGCTTTTTGTGTATCCGATTTCTTGCCCTAGTGAAGTTTTATACAGCATGGAGCCGTGATGTTGGTTTTTTCGACTCCAATAGTAGTCTCCATGAAATGGTTGTGCAGTATTGGGAATTCGCTCATTGATTTCATTTTTTAACTGTCCCGTGACCACCACATCGTAGGTGACAATGTCGGTTTCAAATTGAGATAACAATTCAATGGCGTCAGAGCGCAACCAATTATCGGCACCCAAAAACATAACGTATTCAGTTTTAACTCTCATGAGCATGTCTTGGAAGTTTTTCACAATACCGAAGTTTTGATTCCTTAAAACATATTCAATTTCAGGATATAACTCGGGCAAATGACGGCAGTCGTGTGCCCCGTCGTCAACAAAAAGAATTTTGCTGGGTTTTTTTGTTTGAGACAAAACTGACTCAATGCAGTGAGCGGCCAAATGTCCGTATTGATATGACGTAATAACGATAGTAATCATGTTAATGATTAGAACATAGGATTGTTACAAATTAATTTCTAAGTCATGTTGTCCCTTTATTGAGATTTCAGTATATTTTTCTTGACATTTAAAAAATCTTCTCTTCAATTGAGTTTCAAATGAGGGCACTTGATCAAAATACTTAATGAATGAGCGACTCAAAGTAAGATGGATGAATATCAAGGGGATAAAAAAATCAGTTTCTTTCTAAGCTTGAGTTGATGCGGCATGGTCATTGAAGCGTCGATTGGTTCTTTAGCAGTCAATGGCAATGGCTGGGAATGGCTGGCAATGGCTGGCAATGGTGCTTAAGACTTTTGATAGGTTGTGCAGTGGGGCGAATGGGCCAGAGAATATTGAGCTGCAAAAGGATTGCGACCCTTTTGAGGGTGAAACTTCACGCCTCTATATGTTCATGCCTTAAAGTAGAGGGGTCAATTTTTAAGAAGTCAGTCCCTATGAATTCTTTCAACAAGTTACAATGGCAACCCAGTACGTAGCGTTTTTGATTTATGTCTATTTTGAGTTTGAATTCTGTGGGTCATGCCTATTTGCCAGAGGAGTGGTTGTTTAAAAGCCTCGACTTTGAACTTGCTCAGGGCGAGCACGTTGCCATTCAAGGCACCTCGGGCTGTGGCAAGTCCACCTTGCTCAACATCATGGCTGGCTTGGAAGTGCCAACTCAGGGCGAGGTTTACTGGTCTGACAAGCCAACATCAGCTTGGTCCACTGAGAGCAGAAGATCTTGGCGTCAGACAGAGATGGGTTTTATCTTTCAAGCGTTTCATTTATTGCCGCACCTGTCTGCGCTGCAAAACGTCATGGTGCCGTGTTTGTTGGGTGGGCAATCTGGAGAAGCCGGTTCAGCGGCCGCTCGCTCAATGCTGTGCGACCTTGGAATGCAAAAGCGCTTGGATGCCAAGCCTACAAGCCTCTCAGGAGGTGAACAACAACGCGTGGCCTTGGCCCGTGCCTTGGTGCATCACCCCAAAGTGGTGTTTGCCGATGAGCCGACTGGCAATCTAGATACCACGACAGCCGCCAGCACCTTGGCCTTGTTGATTGAATTGTGCACTGTTAGACAAATTAGCCTGGTTGTGGTGACCCACTCTGACGATGCTGCGCGCACCATGGGAAGAACCTTGCACTTGACACCCCAGGGCTTGGTTTGCTGAACTTGAAGGGCCATCAACTGCTGTTCATGTGGATGCTCAAAGGAGCCTCTGTTCAAGCGTGGATGCGATCCTTGGTCGCACTTTTGATGGTCTCAGTTGGCGTGATGCTTGCAGTTGCGATTCACACCGTCAACCATTCTGCGCTTGCCTCATTCGGGCAGGCTTTAGACACGGTGAATGGACAAGCCTCAGCTCAATTGGTAGCACCTTTAGGGGACATCGATGACCTGCAAATCGATGTCTGGGATGGCCACCGCTCTGACTTGGGCATACGCACCATCAGTCCCGTGCTGGTTGTGCAAACCGATCGTTTGACCGTGCTGGGCCTTGATTTTTTTAAGGCCGCAATTGTCTCTGCCTCATTGATGCCAAGCGTGGCTGACAGCACGGCAGACTTATTCAATGCAAGGTCCTTGTTTTTATCCTCTGCTGCCTTGAAAGCCTTAGATGTTCGCATGGGCGACAACATTCTTTTGCGACACGGTGGTGAGTCTGTCTCTTTGGTGGTGGCGGGTGAAGTGCCAGGTGCGGCTTCTCAGGTCATAGGCGTGATGGACATTGGCAGTGCCCAATGGGCGTTCAATCGGCTGGGTGTGGTGTCGCGATTAGACCTTCGCCTTGAAGACTGGCAAACTCCTGAAGGGCTGAGGGCAACATTAAAAACGCAGTCCGAGTCGCTGCAGATGGTTGCCACGCAAGACCGTGAGCGCCGAATGTCTTTGCTCTCGCGGGCCTACCGTGTCAACCTCTCTATGCTGGCCATGGTGGCTTTGCTCACGGGTGGTTTTTTGGTTTCAACGGCGATCAATTTGTCGATTGTCCGCCAGCGCTCGGAGCTCGCGTTGCTTGGGGTGTTGGGTGCGAGCGAAGCCTGGCTTCGCCGATTCGTTTGGGCGCAGGGCGGGTTGATGGGGTTTTTGGGCGGTTTATTGGGTATGGCTTTGGGCCTTTTGCTCGCGGCAGTTTTGATGCAATGGTTTGGTGGTGACTTGGGCGGCAATTATTTTGCCAGCACCCAACCACCAATGGTGGTTGACTGGTTGGTGATGGCTCTATTGTGTCTGGCTGCAACGCTGATGGGCCTGGGTTCAGCGTGGTTGCCCTTGTTGCAAATCAATTGGCGCCACCCCATGGCTGTGTTGCGTTCGGGCCAAGCTGAAACACTGGTGTTCACGCCTCCCACGCTTCAATGGAGCTTA
>Ga0209086_10003726_pt1 | contig 11462 bp, 8 predicted proteins | sample M_130207_XF_Meta_FD_187312 | JGI IMG/M metagenome (GOLD analysis project Ga0209086, IMG submission 187312) | Freshwater microbial communities from Lake Montjoie, Canada to study carbon cycling - M_130207_XF_MetaG (SPAdes) (version 2) | ecosystem: Environmental > Aquatic > Freshwater > Lake...
AAAAGGTTGCGATATCTAGAAGAGCGGCATCCAGGCCATCTCGCACCATGCGGGTGCTGCGAGTCTTTTGCTCTTTCTCTAACTCCTTTATCGCTTTAGCACCACCCGTTGCCATGCCTCGGCCCGTTGCACCTTTGCCATAAGCAAGGGAGAGATCATCGAGCTCGATTTGGTTGCGCTCTTCGGCCGATTCATTTGCCTGATCAGTTGCTAAATCAACCAGGGTTTGCGCGGCGGCAAATGCCGATGAGATTGACTTTAATGTAAGGGGAAGTTTCATAATTGTGGTGCGGGTGTTGCGCACGGCTTCGTTCTTTGCCAAATACCGCGCGCGGCCGATATGTCCTTGGCTCACGCGGGCTGCAAAATCAGCCATCTGCGGGCTTATTCCATCGCGGCTTTGTAGCACTTGAGCAACGGCTTGTGTTGATGGTGTTACAAGTTGTAAATGGCGACAGCGGCTGCGAATCGTTGGCAAGACATCGTGCAAAGTTGGCGCACACAAAAGCCAGACTGTGCGGTTGCCTGGCTCTTCTATTGCTTTGAGTAAGGCGTTCGCCGCAGACTCTGTAAGCCTGTCGGCATCCTCCATCACGACAACGCGCCAGCCGCCCATCGATGGCGCCCATGCAACGCGGGCTAAGAGCTCGCGGACCTCGTCGATTTTGATCGATAACCCTTCGGTGCGAATAACTTCAACATCGGGATGTGCGTTGGTGATAACACTGCGGCAGGCATTACATGTGGCGCAGCCATTACTTGAGCAGACAAGTGCTTGTGCAAATGCAACGGCTGCACTTGAGCGGCCAGATCCGGGTGGGCCGGTAAAGAGCCAAGCATGTGTCATGGCCTGATCAGCATTTCCCAGGGTTTCATCGCCACTTCGAGTCGCTGCAACGGCGCTTTGTAATACATCAACGATATGTTCTTGCCCAACTAAATCCCCAAAGACGCTAGCCGCGGCGCTCATTTCGTATTTAACTTCTTCTTTGGTTTTGCATTATTGACTGCCTTACTTGCACTGGCCGAAGTTTTTTTAGCCGTTGTACGCACGACTTTATTAACGGCACGAATCGGGCGCAGTAGTAGTGCACCTTTATCTTCACGGGCATTGCGCTTGAGTGCTGCAATCTCACTGACTCTAGCAATAATTGCAGTGTGGGTATCTTCAATGGATCGATTGCCATCGACGATGAAGTATCGCTCTGGGTCAAGCAGTGCTAACTGCAAGAACTCTTGGCGCACGCGCTCGTGGAAATCAATCGGTTGTGCCTCTAAGCGATCTTTGCTGCCCAGACGGGCAAGGCCGATTTCTGCTGGCAGGTCAATGATTATCGTGAGCGTTGGGTATAAGGATTCAGTTGCCCAGCGCGAAATTCGAGCAACTTCCCCGGGCTCTAAAACGCGACCTGCACCTTGATAGGCAATCGATGAATCGAAGTAACGATCACTAATAACAACATCGCCGGCGGCAAGTGATGGACGAATAACACTATGAACATGGTGGGCACGATCGGCAGCGTATAGCAGCGCCTCTGCGCGCGGGCTGATCTCACCCGTTGAGTGCGAAAGTAATATCTTTCGAATCTCAATACCTAAATCACTACCGCCTGGTTCGCGAGATAGGACAACGGACTCACCCTCTTGCTCAAGCCATGCTTTAAGAAGTTTGGCCTGTGTTGTCTTACCGATACCTTCTCCGCCTTCAAAGACGATGAATGTTCCTTTAGTTGGCGCACCTGTAATACTGCCGAGCTCGCCCTTGAAAGCATTTGAAATATCAGACCATAGAGAGACATTGGGGCGATCTTTCATCTGGTGATATGAGATCGCACCGATCAATGCGGCGATTAAACCTGCGATAAGAATTGTTACCGATGCTCCGTTATAACTTACCTGTGTGTTTTGAAATTTAAATGTGTGTTCACCCACGGCCGCGGCGATCAACGGTGAAATAGCAAGGACGCCGACTAGAACTACGCGGATCAAACTCTGTACGAAGGCAAAGGTGCGACCACGCACATCGTCAGCGACCTCCATGCCTAGCATCGTAAAACCGGTGACCCAGGAGATCCCGCTAAATGCACCGAGTGCGAGGACTGTAAAGACAGCTAGAACAAGGTTAGGGATTGCGGCAAGGCCAACGAGAAATAAACCGGCGATGGTAAGGGATGCACCAAATAAACGTCGGCGCGAGAACTGCGCAAAGACTTTAGGTCCAAGTGCGATACCACAGGCTAAGCCTGTAAAGACTGCGCCAAAGAGCACACCGTAGGCCGCTTCTCCGCCACCTAAGTCACCTACAAATGTTCGGGCAAGGCCAATGACGGCGCCAGCTGCGATAAAGGCACCGACCATTCCAACAACGAGTCCGCGAATAATCTTTGATCCACTTACTGATTTCCAACCTTCGAGTAAGGGTTTTATGATTCCAGATTCAGCTGCATGTTTTGCTGCGGCGCCCTTAGGGATTTCACGCAATCCCCAGATTGTAAATGCGGCAAAGGCAAATGAGAGTGCGTTCAGGTATAGCGCGATATCAACGGCCGTAGTATTTAAAGAAAAGGCGGCGTTGATTGCGCTAGTAAAGAGTGAGAGAAATGTAAAGAGCGCTGCTGCGATTGGCGCAGTGCCATAGGCGGCAAGTAATGAAACTTGATTTGCCGACTCTAATTTTTCACGGGGAACAAGATTGGGTACCGATGCCTCTTTAGCTGGTGACCAGAAAAGAGTGACGCACTCGACCAAGATTGTTGCCGTGTATAACCAGAAATAATTATGTGCAATCGGAATTGAAATATAGAGTCCTGTGCGCAATACATCACTTGAAACCATTAATTTTCGGCGATCAAAGCGATCGGCTATTACTCCGGCGATAGGACCTAAGAAAACCGCCGGTAGCAAACGGGCGATAAAGACACCAGCGATTGCAAAGTTAGCCGTTGAGTAATCTCCACCGGAGAGTTGTTGGGCAAGGGCTGTCGTTGCCAGTAAACCCAGCCAATCACCCAGGGATGAAAAAACCATAGAGTTCCAGAGCTTTCGGAAGGGTTTGATCGCTAGAACGCCACGTGTCTCATCTTGGGCCGGGGCGGCAGGGGTAGGGAGGGTTCTAGGCATTGCATGAGTCTATCGCGCAGATGAACTGGGCTTATAGAGGCTACTAAGGCCTTCTTTAAAGCTGTTAATTGCTGTAGCACAATAGAATAATTGTGCTACCTTTGCAGCATGACAACATCGGCGCACAAAACAAAAAAAGCAGCTGCAAAGAAAAAGGTTACAGCCAAGAATAGTTCGCTAAACCCTTTGCGCAAATCATGTGGTGTGCGTGAACTCCGTCAATCTGCCTCAAAAATATTAGATCAAGTTAAAGATGGTGTTGTCTTTGAAATAACCGAACATGGTATTCCGGTTGCTCGATTGGTCCCAATCACTAAATCTCTCTATGAGGAATATATCGCAGCTGGATTAATCATTCCTGCAGAAAATCCCATTACACGCTTCGAGGTACCTACATATAAATTGAAAGGTAAGAAGACCTCGACTGAACTTCTCATGGAGATTCGCGCCGAGGCACGATATTGAGTTGGTATGCAGATAGCTCAGCACTTCTTAAGTTACTCATTGTAGAAAAGGAATCAGCGGCCTTAACAGATTTTATTGATTTCACAATAAAGAGTTCTGTATTAACTCGAGTAGAGATCATTAGGGTGCTTCACAAAATTGCTCCTGAGAAAATCGATCGGGCTCAGATAATTCTGGCGGGAATTGATTTGACTCCTTTAAATCCAGCTATCCTGAGTATGGCTGAGAACTTCGCTCCTGCAATAACTCTAAAATCTTTAGATGCACTCCACGTCGCAACAGTAATCTTCTTAGATAAGTCTGTGGAGGGTGTTATAACTTATGACAAGGCGATGATTAAGAACGCCAAAGAGCTAGGGATAAAAGTGATTTCACCTGGGATGAAATAACTACTCGGCTTTTTTCTTTGCTTTTCCGGTTGCTGCTTTTTTTGCACCGGCTTTTTTTACAACGTTCTTTGTAAGCGTCGGTGCGGTATCGCCCTTTTTTGGCTTGCTCGCAGCCTTTTTACGCGCCTTCTTTGGTGATGGACCGTTCTCGGCCTCCCAGGCACGTCGGCCAGCAAGGAGCTCTAACCCACGCTCAAGAGTCATTCCCTCTGCAGTATCACCGCGGCGCAGTGTTGCATTTGTTTCGCCATCGGTGACATACATTCCAAAGCGACCATCTTTAATGATGAGTAGCTTTTCGGTTGTTGGATCTACACCCAACTCTTTCACAGGAGGTTTAGCAACACCACGGCGGCGCTCTTTAGGTTTTGAATAAATCTCGAGTGCTTCATCTAACGTCAATGAAAATAATTGCTCCTCAGATGTCAGTGTGCGGCTATCAACGCCTGCCTTTAAGTATGGACCATAGCGCCCGTTTTGAACGGTGATCTCATCACCGGCGGCGTTAGTACCCAGTGTGCGGGGCAGTGATAACAAACGCAAGGCATCTTCGTATGTAACGGTATCCAATGTCATCGTTGAAAGAAGTGATGCGGTTTTAGCTTTAGGTGCATCGGCTTTTTTACGTTTCTTCTTACCGGACGCGGTTAGCTCTGGTTCAATAACTGGTAAAACCTCGGTGATGTATGGTCCAAAGCGACCAGACTTTGCGATGACAGGAAATCCTGTTGTTGGATCGATTCCAAGATCGCGCTCACCTGATGGCGCCTCTAATAGTTCAATCGCCTTAGCAAGAGTTAACTCATCGGGGGCAAGTGACTCTGGAATGTTTGCTAGCTTTCGCTCTTCATCGGGCAAGTTTTGTTGCAGGTAAGCACCGTAGCGTCCAACGCGGATTTCAATCGTGTCAGATAAGTTCATTGTGTTTGTTGCACGGGCATCGATAACACCAAGGTCTGCCGATAGTTCGTTAAGTCCAGGTTGGCCATCGACGCCGTAGAAGAAATCACGTAGCCAATCGACCCGGCCGGCCTCCCCTGCTGCGATCTTGTCGAGATCTTCTTCCATACTGGCCGTGAATTCGTAATCGACAAGCTTCGTAAAGTGCATCTCGAGCAGGCCAGTGACAGAAAAAGCTAAAAAAGTAGGCACCAATGCGCGGCCGCGTTTATAGACATATCCGCGATCTTGAATCGTTTGAATAATCGATGCAAATGTAGATGGACGGCCAATGCCAAGCTCTTCTAACTTCTTAACTAAAGTCGGCTCGGTATAGCGGGCCGGGGGTTTGGTCTCGTGGCCCTCGCTGGTGTATTCATCGACTTTAACGGATTGACCTAATGTCATCGCAGGCAAGCGCTTATCGGAGCTCTCTTCATCTTTATTCTCATCGGTGACAATGTCATCGTATGCGGCTAAGAAGCCGGCAAATGTAATCACCGATCCATTAGCGCGAAAAATAGTTGCCTTGCCATCATTTGTTTGTACATCAAAATCAACACGCATCTGAAGCTTTTTAGCATCTGCCATCTGTGATGCAACGGTGCGCTTCCAGATTAAGTCATAGAGTGCAAACTCATCACGGGAGAGTTCGGGGGCTAACTCACCTGGGGTTTTAAAACTCTCTCCTGCTGGGCGGATCGCCTCGTGTGCCTCTTGTGCATTTTTAGTCTTACCAAGATATGTACGTGGTGCATCTGCGACATGGTCTGCGCCATATAAAGATTTGGCGGCTTTGCGTGCTGCCTCTATCGCCTGGCTGGATAAGTTAACGCTATCGGTGCGCATATATGTGATGTAGCCGTTTTCATACAGACGCTGTGCGATGCGCATAGTGATCTGTGCACCCCAACCAAGTCTGCTACCTGCATCTTGTTGCATAGTTGAGGTTGTAAAGGGAGGCTTCGGACGTTCGGTACGTGGGGATTCCTCCATCGACTTTACGATCAGAGGCGTTGAGCTTAGGCTTGCCACTAAATCTCTGGCACTTGTCTCATCGAGTAATAAAATATTGGCAAGGGATTTTTCTTTAACCGCACCATCTGCGCCAAAGTCGCTCGTAGAGGCTACTTTTTTGCCCTCAACCTCAAGCAGGCGTGCATTAAAACCTAAGGCAGTAACGGCCGCTAAATCCCACCAGCCCGATGAGATAAAGGCCATACGTTCGCGCTCTTTTTCAACAATAAGTCTGGTTGCAACTGATTGCACGCGTCCGGCTGAGATTCGTGGCATAACTTTTTTCCATAAAACAGGGGATAAACGATAACCAAATAAACGATCTAGTACGCGACGTGTCTCCTGTGCATCGATTAAGTGATAGTCCAGATCACGAGTATTTTCAACAGCTGCTTGAATCGCCTCTTTAGTAATCTCGTTAAAGACCATTCGTTTAATAGGAACTTTTGGCTGCAAGACTTCTACTAAGTGCCAGGCGATCGCTTCACCTTCGCGATCTTCATCCGTTGCCAGAATTAACTCTTCAGCGTTTTTCATTAAGGCTTGCAGTTCAGCGACCTTTGCTTTTTTATCTGGGTTGATGACATATAGCGGTGCAAAGTCGTTTTCAATATCGACGCCCTCTTTAGCCCAGGCGATTTTTTTATACTCTTTTGGAATATCGGCTGCGCGCTGAGGAAGATCACGGATATGACCGACACTAGCCTCGACGACGTATCCGTCGCCGAGGTAGGCGCCAATCTTTCTAGCCTTTGCCGGTGATTCAACGATCACCAACTTAATCAGGTCAACCTTCGCTTTAGCCATGTATCCCTTGATCGAAAGTTGAGAACTACGTTAGACCAGAATCGTTGTTGCTTGACGACGGTTGCGAATCAGCGCAGCGATGATGACAAGGGTTGCTCCGATGCCGATCAATGTACTGGTTGTTGTGCTTCCACCGAGAGCCAGTGAGACGATAGCTGGAGTAATTAAGAGACCTACAAGGTTCATAACCTTAATAAGTGGGTTAATTGCAGGGCCTGCAGTGTCCTTGAAAGGATCTCCAACGGTGTCACCGATGATTGTTGCAGCATGCGCATCACTATTTTTTCCACCGTGATGTCCATCTTCAACCATCTTCTTTGCGTTATCCCAAGCACCGCCTGAGTTAGATAAAAAGACTGCCATCAGAGTTCCGGTACCGATTGCACCAGCAAGGTATGCACCAAGGGCACCAACGCCAAGGCCAAAACCAACTGCGATCGGTGCCATAACGGCAAGAAGTCCTGGTGTTACTAATTCGCGGAGTGAGTCACGAGTACAGATATCGACCACACGACCATAATCTGGCTTCTCTGTGCCCTTCATGATTCCTGGGTGTTCGATGAACTGCTTGCGAACTTCAACAACAACTGCGCCAGCTGCACGGGAGACTGCATTGACTGCAAGACCTGAGAACAGGAAGACAACTGCTGCGCCGATAATTAAACCAACCAAGTTGCGTGGGTTAGCAACGTCGAGAATTCCTTGATATTGAAGTGCAAGATTTGCTGCACCTTGTTCAGCATCAATAACTGCCTGCTTGATTGCATCGGTAAATGCACCAAACAAAGCTGTAGCTGCAAGAACCGCTGTAGCGATTGCAATTCCCTTAGTGATCGCCTTAGTTGTGTTACCAACGGCATCAAGGGATGTAAGAATCTTTGAGCCTTCGCCCTCGACATCGCCAGACATTTCAGCAATACCTTGTGCGTTATCTGATATCGGACCGAATGTATCCATGGCCACGATTACACCAACAGTTGTGAGTAGACCAGTACCGGCAAGTGCGATTGCAAGAAGTGAGAGAACGATACTTCCGCCACCGAGCAAGAAGGCACCGAATACTGCCGATGCGATCAAGATTGCAGAATAAACAGCTGATTCAAAACCAACTGAAATACCAGCCAAAATTACTGTTGCCGCGCCAGTTTCAGAGGAGGCTGCAACATCATTTACTGGACGCTTACCAGTTTCTGTGAAGTATCCGGTGAGAACTTGAATTGCTGCAGCGAGCGCGATACCGATTAATACGGCACCGATTGCAAGAACGCGTGGGTTTGTATTACCTGCCGCCGTTACTGCCTCAGGAGATAGTCCAGTGAGAAGTTTGAAATCAGATGGTAGGTATGTAAATGTTGCAAGGGCCGTTAGGCCAGCGCTGATGATCGCTGAGATAAAGAATGAGCGGTTAATCGCGGTCATCGCTGACTTATCTGTGCTGCGAAGCTTGGTTAAGAAGATTCCGATTACTGCGGTAACTGTTCCAATTGCTGGGACGATCAATGGATAGATAAGTCCGGCATTACCGAAGGCGGCCTTACCGAGAATTAGCGCTGCAACGAGAGTTACTGCATATGACTCGAACAAGTCTGCGGCCATTCCGGCGCAGTCACCGACGTTATCTCCAACGTTATCTGCGATTGTCGCAGCGTTACGTGGGTCATCCTCTGGAATATTCTTTTCAACTTTACCAACAAGATCTGCGCCAACATCGGCCGCCTTAGTAAAGATTCCGCCACCGACGCGCATAAACATTGCCAGCATCGCTGCGCCAAAACCAAAGCCTTCAAGAACCGCTGGCGCGTTTTCGCGATAGATAATCACAACAAGAGACGCACCGATAAGACCAAGTCCTACAGTTGTCATGCCAACGACGCCGCCAGTACGAAAAGCGATTTGAACTGCCTTCTGGCCATCCTTATTGCGTGCAGCATCTGCAACGCGAACATTTGCTCGAACTGCCAGCCACATTCCGTTGTAACCAACGAGGGCAGAGAAGGCTGCACCAACTAAAAAGAAGATCGACCGGCCGATGCGGATTTCAGCATCTCCTGGCAGTGCAAAGAGGAGCACGAATACGATTCCAACAAAATATGAGAGTGTGCGGAACTGGCGGTTAAGAAATGCCGCCGCTCCCTCTTGAACCGCTTCAGCGATTTCGCGCATTTTGGCTGTGCCATCAGAGGCGGCCAAAACCTGGGCGCGCAGTGCATAGGCAACCCCGAGTGCGCCGAGTGAGATCGCAAGGACTACATAGACGAGATTGAGATTTGATCCGGTTACTTGCACGAGTGATACGGTGCTAGATGCACGCATAAGTTCTCCTCCATTGGAGTTTTAAGGGCGCCTTATCGAATAGATCGGCGCGAAGACTAGGGAAGTTTAAGCATAAAGGGGCCAAAAAGTGAAAACATACCTACTACTTACGCTTTGTAATCGTGGGCTAGGGTTCTTGCATGAACCTCTTTGACGCTCATTCAATCGTGGCCGACCTGGGTCTGGCTGGGGTCCTAGGCATTATCTTCGCCGAGACCGGGCTACTTATTGGTCTGGCCTTTCCGGGAGACTCTCTGCTCTTCGTCGCAGGAGTAGCTGCCTCTGGATCTGGGGCTGCGATATTGGGTAACGCTCAACTCTCAGCGGTAGCTCTAGTCATCGCTGCTCCGCTGGCGGCTACCGTGGGCGGGCTGGTCGGATATTTCTTTGGTGACAAATACGGACGCAAACTATTTGATCGCCCCGATGGCCGAGTTTTTAACCATCAAAAAGTTGTGACGACTGAAAAGTGGCTACGCAAATACGGCACAGGCAAAGCACTTGTTTTTGCACGCTTTGTGCCCTTTGTGCGCACCATGATTAATCCGATGTGCGGTGTTGTTGGAGTAGATAAGAAAAAGTTTTTCTTCTATAACGCACTCGGCGCAGTTATCTGGACTGAGACGGTAATCGGTCTTGGTTTAATTCTCGGCGAGAAGTTAAAAGGCTCAGTCGATGCCTACTTATTGCCGATTGTCGGAGTTATCGTCTTTGTTAGTTTAATTCCAGTCTTTATTGAACTCTTTCGCGAGTGGCAGACTCGCAAGCATCACAAATAAATCTAAAGACCTAAATCCTTTAATTGGAACGCGGCGCGGTATTCATAGCCCGCCTCTTTAATCTTTGGTGCAGCACCCCGTTCAACAATCACTGCAACCCCTACAACAATTGCGCCGGCTTCAATTAGAGCTTCAACAGCCATTAAAACAGATCCTCCAGTAGTTGAGGTATCTTCAACGGCTAAAACTCTTTTACCTTTTACATCCGGGCCTTCGATACGGCGCTGTAGGCCATGTGCTTTTTCAGCTTTGCGCACAACAAATGAATCAATCTTTTTCCCGCGCGCAGCTGCTACATGCATCATCGCTGTTGCAACTGGATCTGCGCCAAGAGTTAACCCGCCAACGGCCTCGTACTCTAAATCTTTTGTTAAATCCAACATGACTTCACCAACTAGCGGTGCAGCCTCGTGATCTAGCGTTACACGTCGCAGATCCACGTAATAATCGGCCTCTTTACCCGATGACAAGATGACTTTGCCGTGGACAACAGCCTTTTTAACAATCTGGTTCTTTAATTCATCACGTGAACTCATGCGAGGGAGCCTACTATCTAGCCTGCCTAGGTTCTAAAGCGCTACCCTTTCCCACACTATGGCAGCGAAAAAAAAGGTTGTAAAAAAGAAGGCCGCGGGTAGAAAACCAGTAAAGAAGGCCGCTGCCACAAAGCGCGCCTTACATAAGACGATTGCAAGTCTTCGCAAAGAGGCCGCAGCTCTTGAACTCTTCGTTGCTTCATTAGATCTTGTAGTCGAAGTCCCAATTACCCAAAAAAGAAAGCTAAAGAAGCGGGTAGTGAAGAAGAAGATAATAAAGAAGAAAACTGCCAAGAAGGCCGTGAAAAAGCGGCGTTAAATTTGTGGGTTACATGTGGGTTCTATGTGGTTCATCTTAATCCCCCCTTTTGTTTACCTTTAACACTTACTCTCTCTTTATGAATATCAAGCGCCTTGAAACCTCACGTCTGTTTCATCGCTTTGCGTTTGGGCCGCGCCCCGGCGAATATGCCCAGGCTATTAAGGATGGTGTTGGTCCAACACGTACAAAATTTTTAACACTACCGGCAGTTGATGCTGGTGCATCTGCCATAAAAGATCCAGAGATTACAGATCTCGGAAAGCGCCCCGAGGCTAATAGTCAAGAGGTTGTGCCCTTTGCAATTGCAATGCGCTATCAAAGTGAGCAGATGGTTTTGTGGTGGCTCGATCGCATGGCATTAAGTGATCATGGTTTGAGCGAGCGCATGACATGGTTTTGGCATGGTCATTGGGCGACTTCGCTTCAAAAACTAAATTACCCACTACCGATGTTTAACCAAAATAAAACTCTGCGTGCTAACTCTCTTGGCAGTTTTAATACTATGACAAAGGCGATTCTCAACGATGGTGCACTGCAGTTTTGGTTAGATGGCCAAGACAGCACGGTAAAGGCTCCCAATGAAAACCTGGGCCGTGAATTAATGGAGCTCTTTGTGCTCGGTGTAAATCGCTATAGCGAAGATGACGTTAAGGCGATCGCTCGGGCCTTAACTGGCTACCAGGTTGATCGCAGCTCTGGAGCTGTAACGATTAACCAAAAACGCAGAGATACCAACCCTGTAGCTCTATTAGGTACAACTGCAGTTTTCACCGGA
>Ga0209086_10003730_pt1 | contig 11449 bp, 8 predicted proteins | sample M_130207_XF_Meta_FD_187312 | JGI IMG/M metagenome (GOLD analysis project Ga0209086, IMG submission 187312) | Freshwater microbial communities from Lake Montjoie, Canada to study carbon cycling - M_130207_XF_MetaG (SPAdes) (version 2) | ecosystem: Environmental > Aquatic > Freshwater > Lake...
GATTTCGGCGCGCGCCGCGACGTCGAACCCGGCACGGCGCAGGCCGACGACGTTCAGCCCGGCGACTCCGTTGATTTCCGCCGCGATGACGAATGGCGGGATGTCCTTTCCGAAACCGGATGCGCCTTGGCAGATCGCGAGCCGCCCGACGCGCACATGCTGGTGAAACACGCTGCCGCCGCCGATGAACACGCGGTCCTCGATCTGCACATGGCCGCCGAGCAGCGCGTTGTTCGCGATGATGACGCCGCTGCCGAGCCGCACATTGTGCCCGAGATGCGTGCCGCCCATGAGGAAGCAGCCTTCGCCGACGACCGTCTCGCTGCCTTCGGTCGTGCCGCGATGGATGGTCACGTATTCGTGCATCTTTGTCCCGTCGCCGACGATGACGCGGCTGCGCACCTGCGGATTGAATGCAAAATCCTGCGGGTCTCCGCCGAGCACCGCGCTGTGGCCGACGGTGCAGTTTTTTCCGAGCGTCACGCTGCCGCCGACGAATGCGTGCGCATGGACAACGCAGCCGTCGCCGAGGATCGCGCCTTCTTCGATCACGGCGAACGCCGCAACGCTGGTGCCTGCGCCGAGCGATGCCTGCGGATGAATGACTGCGGTCGGATGAATGCTCACGATGCGTTGCTGGATAATGACTCCGCGATCGGAAAGCGAATTTTCCGTGCGTGCCGTTCAGATCACCCCAGCCTCGCGAAAGCTGAAGTACGCCGCGCGATTTTCCGCAGGGCTGCCGAGGATGACGTGATCGAAAAATTGCACCTGCAGCATTTTTGCGGCTTCGGAAATGCGGATGGTCACGCGCCGGTCCGCGTCGCTCGGCGAGGGATCACCGCTCGGGTGGTTATGGACGAGGATGAAGGCGAACGCATTGTGCAGCACGGCGGGCCGGAGGATTTCACGCGGGTGCGCAAGGCATTCGTTCAGGCTGCCGAGCGAGACCTGCTCGACGCGCAGCAGGCGCAGCTTCGAGTCGAGCAGCACCACGCGCAGGCTTTCCTGGCCGAGCTGGCGCATCTCCGCGCCGAGCAATTCATAAACCTGCGCCGGCGTGTTCAGCGGAGTGTCCGCGATATTTTCGCGCGCGAGCCGCGACGCGAGGCCGAACGCTGCGGCGAGCTGCACGCCTTTCGCCCTCCCGACGCCCTTGGTTTTCGCCAGCTCCGTGAGCGAGGCGCGTGCGAGCGCGGCGAGTGAGCCAAACTTCACGATGAGCTGCCGCCCGATGTCCACGGCGTTCGCGCCGGGGATTCCCGTGCGGAGCAAAATCCCGATCAGCTCGCTGTCGGTAAGCGCGGCCGCACCGTGCGCGGCGAGCTTCTCGCGCGGACGTTCCTGCTCGGGCAGTTCGTGGATTTTCAGTGCCCCCATGTGCCGCTCCCCGAAAACTCAGAGGTCTTCCTTCTTCACCGGTGCCGTCGTCTTCGGCGCGGGCTTTCCGCTGCCAGCGGCTGCCGCCGCACCGGTGAGCGTCTCGTTCACGTATTTGATCGTCACCGTCCCGCCGGTTTCCTCGCCACCCTTCATCGTCGCACCGGCGATCTCCGCGGAAATGAGCACGCTGTTCTTGTCCTTCATCGTCGGCGTGAATTTCCAAATCGCCGCGCTCGCCGCCGGCTGCGGCTGCCCGTCTTTTTTCACAGTGCCGCCGGTTTTCTTGTCCGTGGTCGCGGAACCGTATTTCGAGGAAAGCTGTGCGCGGAATTCCTTGTACACGGTGCCCGAATTGCCGGCGGTCTTCAGGATGACGGTGGCCACGGCAAACTTCCGGTCGGAAAATTCGATGACCCATTTCGCCACCGGCTGGCCCGCGAAAGTGCCGCCGGTCAGTTCGATTTTGTAGTCGTCTGCGTTCTCGGGAAAAGTGACGCTGGGCCGCTTTTGCAGGACTCGCTTCACCTCCTCGGGCGAAGCGCCCCACGCGATGCCAAGGAAGCCGGCCGGCCGCTCGACGGCGAGCGCCAGCGCGTTGCAGGCAAGCAGAAGGATTACGGGGAGCTTCATGGGGACGGCGGGAAATGGAACGTCACACCGGCGGTGGAGTCAAACCCCGACGCAGGCGGAGCATGTCCGCGTCCTGGTCGGAATCTCCATCGCGATCCGCGCGGAGGTGAAAAATCACGGGCGCGCTTTGCCCGTGATCATGTCCTTGAGCATCCGGTTCACGGCATCCATCGCGTCGTTGCGCACGCGGTTCCAGGTCGCGACATCGTCGCAGATGGCGAGCCTTCCCGCATCGGGCAGCGAGCGGTCGCGACGCCGGTCTTCGAGGTTCCAGAGTGTGATGTTTGCCTCGAAGAGCCGCGAGATTGCGTCGGAGATCGCGGTGAACACATCGCCTGCCGGACGCTCGCCCTTGTAAAATTTGAGCTTCGGCTCCTCGATCGGGATCTCGCCTGCGATGGCGAGCGAGAGGTGCCCGTTGATCTCGCTCTTCAGGTTCTCAAGTTTCAGCCGGACCGGTTCGAGCAACTCCGCGTCGCCACGCTCGGCGAGTTTGCTGAGGCGGATGTTTTCGATGGAGAGTTTGTCCAGCAGGCTGCCAAGTGTTTCCATGTTTTCGCGCGGAGGATTGGCGGATGGTGCCGCAAATGCAAGCGGCACTGTCCCGTAGCGTTCGGGTGACATATCAAAGTCACGGTGGCGAGCGGCAGCTTCCGGGTGGAGCACGCGACTCGCGTGCAGTTTCCGGCGACACGCCGGGAACGCCTCGAAGCGTGTGAGCAAACGTACAGAATATCCGGATCTGTGCGTCTTCAAATCTGTGCGCCATTCACGAACCCACACGCGTCGGGTGTCTGCGGCGAACGAACCCACACGCGTCGGGTGTCTGCGGCGACTCGCCGCAGACAGCACGCGAGTCGCGTGCTCCACCCGGGAGCGCGTGCGGACGCAGACATCAGTCACTCACTCGTGTTTCACTCCGAGGACAAGCGCACTATCTTGATGGGGCAACCGGGAGTTCCTGATTGAGCGGCGCGGGGGCGTTCCGTAGATTGCGGGGACGGCGGAGCACGCAATGTCTTTTCACCTCGCAGAAATCATCGCTGATCTTAGTCCTTTTCACAGCGGGCTTCGGGCTGCTTCCGTCGCATGAAATCCGGGCCGGCGACCGCGGCGAAGATCGCATTCCTGATCCAGGGGCTTGATGCTCCGAGCACGCGCGTGCGGATTCTGAACCTGCTGCCGCATTTCCACGACGCGGGATTTTCCACGACTGTTGAAGTATATCCAAATTCGCTGCGCGGCTGGTTTGCGGTGTGGCCGCGGGTGCGCGGTGCGGACATTCTCGTGGTGCAAAAGCGGCTGCCGAGTTTGCTCGAGGCGAAATTCCTGCGCTGGCAGATGAAGCGACTGGTGTTCGATTTCGACGACTCGGTGTGGCTGCGCAACCGGCAGGGCGACGCGAAGGTGAGCAACAAGCTGCGCCGCCGTTTTGCGCATCTCATGCGGCGCGTGGATCTCGCGATCTGCGGGAATTCGATCCTCGAAGCGCGCGTGCATGCGACGTGCCCGGAGACGCGGACGCTCATCGTGCCGTCGGCGGTGCCTGCGCCAGATGCGTTGCTGCCGGCGCGGGAAAATTCACCGTTGCGCGTGGGCTGGGTCGGCACGGCGATCAATCTGCCGTATCTCGTCGCGATCGAGCGTCAGCTTGCGGCGGCTCATGCGCGCGTGCCGTTCGAACTGGTGGTGATTTGCAGCGAGCCGCCGAAGTTTGCGGAGTTCCGCGCAGTGCGTTTTGTGAAGTGGTCGGAGCAGACGGAGTACGAGGAGATTGCGAAGTTCGACTCGGGCATCATGCCTCTCGCGGACAACGATCACAGCCGCGGCAAGTGCGCCTACAAGGCGCTGCAATACATGCGCTGCGGCGTGCCCGTGATCGCGAGCGACGTGGGCGTGAACCGCGAGTGGATCGCGCAGCGCGGCGCGGGGCTCGTGGTGAAGGAGGACGGCTGGTGCGATGCGCTCGTCTCGGTGCTTTCTGATGCGAAAAAGCGCGCGCAGCTCGGTGCGGCGGGCATCGTGGCGGTGCGGAATGGTTTCCGCATTGAGGATGTGGCGCGGCAGTGCGTGGAGGCGTTCCGCGGGCTGCTTGCCTCGTAGCCGCGCTTGTGAAAGCGCGGGCTGATCTTCAAGCGGCGGAATGAGTGCCCGCGCTTTTACAAGCGCGGCTACGAAATCACTCCCCGAACTGCATATCGTAGAGTCGCCGGTAGGTGCCGTTGCGAGCGAGCAGTTCGGTGTGCGTGCCGGTCTCGATGACTCGGCCCTGCTCCATGACGATGATCTGGTCGGCGCGCTGGACCGTCGAGAGCCGGTGCGCGATGCAGATGGTCGTGCGGCCAATCATGAGCTCCTCGAGCGCGGCCTGCACGGCGCGTTCGGATTCGGTGTCGAGTGCGCTCGTGGCCTCGTCGAGGATGAGGATGGGCGCATTCCTCACGATGGCGCGTGCGATGGCGATGCGCTGGCGCTGGCCGCCGGAGAGCATCGCGCCTTTTTCGCCGATGGCCTCGTCGTAGCCGGATGGTTTTTCCGAGATGAAATCGTGCGCGTGCGCGTGCTTCGCGGCGTCCAGGACTTCCGGGCGCGTGGCACCGTCGCGGCCGAGTGCGACGTTGTTGAAGATGGTGTCGTTGAAGAGCACGGTCTCCTGTGTGACGACGGCGATCTGATTCCGCAGATCGCGCGTGTGGACGTCGCGGATGTCGGTGCTGCCGATGGTGATTTTTCCCTGCTGCGGATCGTGGAAGCGCAGGAGCAGGTTCGTGACGGTCGTCTTTCCCGCGCCGCTGCTGCCGACGAGCGCGACGAGCGAGCCGGCCTTCACGGTGAGGCTGAAGTCGTGCAGCACGGGCTTTTCGCCGTAGCTGAATTTGATGTGATCGAATTTCACGTCCGCGCCCGCGGCGCGCAGGGGCTCCGGCTTTTCCGGCTCGAGGATGTCGTTCTTTGTGTCGAGCAGCGAGAAGACCATGGCGGAAATCTGGCGCGCCTGCTCGAGCTGGTTGTGCAGGCGGATGAGCGCCTTCATCGGCTGGTAGAGGAGGAAGATGCAGCCGGTGAATTCCATGATGTCGCCGGGCTTCATCGCGCCGGGCTTCGTCCAGAATGCAATGTAGAGGAAGAACGCCGCGACGCCGATAGAGCCGAGGATTTCCATGAGCCCGCTCGGCAGTTCGCCGGCGCGGACGATGCGCATCTGGTGGTTCGCCATGAGCCGCGAGGTGTGCTCGAATTCGTCGGTCGCCTTTTTCTCCAGATTGTACGCCTTAAGGATGCGATAGCCGCTGAGCGACTCGTGGACGAGCTTGCCTTGGTCGCTGACCTGCTGGACGAGGATGCGCGTGCTCTTCCGCACGCGACGTGCGTACAGCGCATACGGCAGCAACGTGAAGGGCAGGATGCACATCGAGAGCAGCGTGAGCTGCGAATGCCGGAAGAGCAGCACGGCGATGAGGCTGATGACGGTGATCGGCTCGCGGATGATGGTGACCCACGAATTCCCGAGCGCGTGCTGGATGCTGTCCGCGGCCTGAAGCTGCGACATGAGCGTGCCGGTGCTCGTGCGGGAGAAAAAGCTGGAGCCCAGCGTGAGCACATGCCGGAACATCCGGACGCGGAGATCCATCACGACGCGCATCGAGACCCAGTTCATGAGATAGACGTTCACGTAGCCGAGGCCCGAGCGCAGGATCATCGATAAGGGCACGAGCATGATGATCATCACGATGACCGTCTGCGAAATCTGGCCGTTCGAGGGCGAGAGGGAGTTTGCGAGATCGATCAGCTTGCGGAGGAAGCCAGGGACGGCGTTTGAGGCGAGGAGGCCGCCGGTGGGATCGCCGGATGAGGTCTGGAAGATCGTGTTCACCGCGAGGCGGACGCTGACCATGAGCATCGGGTTTGCGATGCCGGCGAGGAAGCCGCAGATGATTCCAACGATGAGGCGGAACGAGTAAGGCCGCGCGAGCTTCAGGCCCTGCAGGAGATATTTGATCATCGAAGGCGCAAACAGTGCGGAAATGGCGAGGGCGAGGGCGAGAGTTTTCTTTGCGTGGCGGGAGCGCGCTACGCCTTGTCGTCGAATCCCGGGCGCTTGAAAGATTTCGCCTTTGGAAATTTCCGCTTCACGCTGCGGCGGAGGCGATCCAGGTGCAGGAGGATCTCGAGCATCGAGTCGGTCTCCTCGGGGAACATCTCGCGCATCGCGACCCACGCGGCGAGGCTGCGTTCGATGGCGATGAGCGCGACTTTTGCCGAACCGGAGGAATCGCGCGGGGCTGCGAGCGTGCGCTCATCCTCCTCCTCGACGAGCGACATGAATGCGCGGCAGAGCTTCACATAGATGAACGCCTGGTACCAGCGGATGACTTCGACGCAGTCGTTCAGCCGGACGAGTTCACCCTTGGCGGAGGCGACGCTGGTGAGGCCTTTTTCCACGCGGCGCTCAAGGTTGCGCACGTGCTGGAGCGGGAGGCGCAGCTCATTGTTGAACCATTCGTCCACCATGTGTGAGTAGGTGAGCGCGGCGTTCGTCTCGCGCTGGCCGAGCGTGCGCGCGCGGCGGTCGAGGCGCTTCTCGTGTGCGGCGGCGGCTTCGATCGTCGGAGTGCCGGCGGCGTGTTTTTTTGCCGTGCCAGGCTTGGGTTTCCGCGCGGGTTTGGCGACGAGCGAGGAGGACCCGAGGGTCTCCCAGAATTTGCGGTTCTCGAGATCGCGGGTGCGCGGGTCGTCGGGCCGGTCGTGACTGCGCATGGCGAACTGCGCGCAGCGGTGGGAGAATTCGCAGCGCTCGCACCAGCGGTCGCAGTAGTCGTAGATGCCGGGGATGAAGCGCGGGTTGCGCGGGTCCGGCGTACGTCGGCGCGGTTTGGGCATGCAGGCGGTTAGCGTGTGGGCGGGCGGGCGACAAGCCTGCTGCGGGCGAGGTGGTTTCGTCGTTTGATGTTACACGTTGGACGTTAAACGTTGAATGTTGAGCCCGCCGCAGGCGCGTTGCAAATGCGGTGGCGCGTCGTGACATCGGAAGGCCGCTGCGCGGGGCTCAACGTCCAACATTCAACTTCAAACGTGCTGCGCAGAGAGCCGGATGATGATCCGCGGCGTTTTCCGCAGGCGCTTTTTGCAGAGGTCTCCATGCGTGTCTCTGCGTGCTCATTCGTGGTTTCATCTGATCGGACCCGAGATCGGGGGCGTCCGGTGTCCGCGCGGGCTCCCGCCATTTGAAAAACCCGTCCTAACACACAGTGCGGGAGCGGGGTTGTCGGGTACGCGCAATGGGTGTATCCCTGCGCTTCCTTGATGACCTCTGCCGACCCGAATATCGCCATCTGCCCGAGTTGCGGGACCAAGATTGACGTTTCTGTACAGGAGACGTTCACGCTCGTGAACTGCTCAAGCTGCGGGGCGCGGATGCGGGTGCGCACGGACTTTGCGAACTTTGAAATCCAGGGCATCCTCGGCGAAGGCGGGCAGGGCATCGTGTATCGCGCGCTGGACAAGAAGCTCGGGCGCCACGTCGCCGTGAAGGTGATGAAGCGCGAGTACAGCGAGGACCCGGATTTTGTGAAGCGCTTCGCGAGCGAGGCGCGCATCACGGCGAGCCTGAACAATCCGCACATCGTGAAGGTGTATTCGTCCGGCGAGCACGGGGGGCTGCTCTTCCTAGCGATGGAAATCGTCGAGCACGGCAGCCTCGAGGCGCTCATAGCGAAGCTGAAGATGATACCCGAGGAGCAGGCGCTCGCCATCGGCATCCAGGTCGCCACGGGCCTGCAGGCGGGGCTGGAGCGCGGCCTCATCCACCGCGACATCAAGCCGGGCAACGTGCTTTTTGCCGACGGGGAGGTGGCGAAGATTGTGGACTTCGGCCTCGCGATCCTCGTGGAGAAGCAGCACGAGGAGCAGGGCGCGGTGTGGGCCACGCCGTACTACGTCCCGCCGGAGAAACTCGCCGGCAAGGCGGAGGATTTCCGCAGCGACATGTATTCGCTCGCGGCGTCGCTTTTCCACGCGATCGCGGGGCGTCCGCCGTTCATCTCGGAGTCGAGCTCGATGACCGAGCTGCTCCGGATCAAGAGCCCGCCCGTGCGCCTGCTGAACTACGCCCCGCACGTCTCCAAGCCGACGGCGTACGCGATTGACCGGGCGCTGAGCTTTAAGCCGCAGGATCGTTTCGGCAGCTACGCGCACTTCATCCAGGCCCTCGATCACGCGCTCATGGAGCGGAAAAAGCATTCCGTGAAACGCCGCAGGCCGAAAGTGCTGAGGCTCGGCGAACGCATGAAGGACGGAAGCTGGGTGACGTTTGCGGTCATCGCGGTGGTCATCGGCGTCGCGCTTTATTTCTGGCTCCACCGGGCGCAGCCGGTCGGCGCGGGTGGGAAAAAAACCGCCTCCAGTGAAACTGCCAAGCCGGAGTTTTCCGCGGAGATGCGCTTCGACATCGCTCGCCGGCAGCTCGTCGAGGAGCGGTTCACCGAGTCGGCGAAGACCTTTGCCACGCTGTACGAGGGCGGCCTCCTGCCGGAGCCGAAGAACAGTTGGGCAGCGGCCCACAGCGGGCTGGCGGAATTTTTCGCGGGGCGTCCCAGCGCGGGCCGCACGAAATTCAAGATGCTCGCCGAGCGCGTGTCGTCGGCCGTAACCGGCCTTGATGCCAAGCTTGTCGCCTTTTTCCGCCAGCTCCCGCAGATCGCCTCGGGCAAATCGCAAGACGAGCCGAAGTGGGACGAGTTCAGCAGCACAAATTACGAGCCGCTCGTGTTCCTCATCGCCGGGCTGAAGCACTGGAACGACGGTGACTTTGAAGGCGGCATCGCCCTCATGCACCGCTTCCAGGACACCGTCCCCGCCGGCAAAGATGCGTGGGTCGCCGACTACCGCCCGCTCGTCACGCGATACTTTGAGGAGCACGGGACTTTTCAAAGTCTCGCCGCCGACCTCGCGCGCGCCAACACCGCACCGAAAGCCGCCGAGGCCGCGCTCAAAAAACTCCCGGACGCAATCCGCACGTTCCGCTCGAAGGCGCTCCTCAAGAAGCTGACCGCAATGGAGGCCGATGCGCGGCAAAAAGTCGCGAGGGCAGCCACCGCAACGAATCTCGCGATGAAGCAGAAGCAGGCCGAGGCCGACGACGAGAAGCTGCTCACAGACGCCAAATTCCGGATCAAGGATCTCTGCGAAAATTACCGCTTCAGCGAGGCCGCCACGATCATCCGCACGGTGAATGTGAAGCTCGACCGCAACATCAGCGAGCGCGACCTGATCGCGCGGCGCGTGAACTGGCTCGTGGAATTCAAGAAGCACCTCATCGATGACATCAATGCCGCGGGATGCCCGACGCCGTTGGTGAAAAAGAACGGCCAGAAACTCCTCGGCACCACCTCGCGCGCCGACGACCAGCAGCTCGAATTGCGCGTGCAGTTCGGCACGCTGCCCGCGGTGAAGTGGACGGAACTCAGTCCGATGAGCATCCTGCAAATGGCGCGCACCTTCATGCGTCCGACGCTCACCCAGTCCGCAATCGCGGATCGCGAATGGCAGGCCAGCGTGTTCTGCCTGTTCGCGCAGCTCCTCAACGAAGGCCAGGCGCTGATGGACGACGTGGTCCTGCGCAAACCGGAATACCAGAATGATCGCGCGCAGTTCTTCGGGCAGCCCGCGCCCGTGCCCATCCCGGAGTCAGCGGCGCCCATGCCGGAAAAAATTCCCGCGCCCGCGGCGCAGTAGCGGCGATGGCGAATTGAGAGATGACGTCGCGGTTTTCCAAGATGCGCGGATGGCATTGGATTCAGAGTTCCAAGTTCCAAGTTCCGAGTTCGGCTCCGCGCAGCGGCCTCTCTGAGCCGGAACAACCGTTCTGAGTCCGCAAGTCGCCTGCGGCGGGCTGAACTCGTAACTCTGAACTTGGAACTTGGAACTCCGAATGCGGCTACGGTTCGATCCGCCCTACCTGATCTCCACCGTCACGCCCGCGGTGACCATGTGGCAGATGCGCGAGATGTCCCAGTTTGCCGTGCGCATGCAGCCGTGGCTCGCGAAGGTGCCGATGCTGTGCGGGTTGTTCGTGCCGTGGATGCCGACGCCCGGCTTGTTCAGCCCCATCCATGCGACGCCGACGGGATTCCGCGGCCCTGGTGGCAGGTTGAAGAAATTCTTCGTGCGCACGCCGCTGTTGAGTACGCCGGCATCCCATCGGAACGTCGGCATCGAGGCGATGCCGAGAATGCGCCACTTGCCCGCGGGCGTCGGGTGCGCGGGTGAGCCCGGCGCGATCGGGATCGCCGCGATGAGGGTGTCGCCCTCGAAAAGCTCGAGGATCGTGTCCCTCCGCGTGACGACGATGCGGCGCGCCTTGAACTCCTCGCGCTCGGGAAGATTCCCCGTGTCCGGCATGTCCTCGATCTTGAACGGCGCGACATTCGGCACGCGCACCTCGTCTCCTGGCTTGAGTTTGCCGAAGCTCACTTTGGGGTTCAACTTCGCGAGAAATTCCGTGGAGCAGTGATAGCGCTCGGCGAGGAGATCCGTGTAGCCGGGATACAGCAGCGATTTCTGGCGCGCCTGCTCCGCGGTCTTGCCGGCCAGGTTGCCGACAAATTTGTAATCGCTCTTCGCGACGGTGTGAAAAGTGTAAACGGGATACACGCTATCGAGCGGCACGTTTTCATCGATCACGCCAGTCTCCGGCAGTGCGTGCGCGCGCTGCCAGCGCTTTAACGCATTCGTCAGAAATTTGCCCGGTTTGCCATCGATCATCCCGGGGCTGAACAACTGCTGATCGAGGAAAATCTGAAGCTGCGCCGTGATCTCGCGCTTCGTCACCATGATCGCGCGCGGCACCTCGGGCTCGCCGCCGGCCGGTTTTGCAGGCTCGGTTGCTGCGGGCGTCGGCGCTGGTTTTTCCGCGGGCTTTTCGTCCGTGCCGGGTGCGGGTTTCGTCGCCGGAGCTTCAGCCGGTTTGGTTTCGCCGTTGGATTTTTTTGCAGCGCCGCCTTCCGCCTGCGCGACGAATGGCCCCTGTCCGACCCACGCCTCCGGTTTGCTCCACGGCACGTCGCCCGGCTTCTTCACCGTCTTGGCAGCAGGCCGGAGGAATTTCTTCAACGGCACCGCGTCGGGATTTTCCCCGGCAAAAATGGAGGCTGTCAGCGCGAGAACAGCAATCGTGGTTGGCGCAAAAATGAAACGGGCGAGCATCGTCGTGTTTTTACGTATGCCAACTTCCGCAGGAAACAAGCTCCGCATCGCGCAAATAGCCCTCTGTGGACGCCCATCCCGCCCTCGACCTACGGCGGAATCGAGCTGCTCCTCGCGCACAACCGCGGGCTGATCGCGCCCTCACAGTAGAAGGCGCGGCACCGCCTTAAAAGTGCATGACGGTCTGCTAAAACAGACTGTAGATGAACGGTGCGGCGGACGGGATGGCGAG
>Ga0209086_10003736_pt1 | contig 11439 bp, 13 predicted proteins | sample M_130207_XF_Meta_FD_187312 | JGI IMG/M metagenome (GOLD analysis project Ga0209086, IMG submission 187312) | Freshwater microbial communities from Lake Montjoie, Canada to study carbon cycling - M_130207_XF_MetaG (SPAdes) (version 2) | ecosystem: Environmental > Aquatic > Freshwater > Lake...
GGTAGGCGATGCTTGAACCCAAGTGGCCGTTGATGGCGATGATGCCCTCGCCCCATTTCTCCAACGTGCTTTTGTCCATGCGCGGCTTGTAATAAAAACCATTCAGATACGCGTCCGAACTTAACTTCATCAAGTTGCGCCACCCCGTCAAATTTTCCGCCAGCAACACAAGATGAAATCCACCGTCCTTCACGCCAGTGTGCGTGCGATCACCTCGCTCGCCCAGCGCGACATATGCCTCGATTCCTAAAATTGGTTTCACGCCAACTTCGCGCGCCGCGTTGTAAAATTCAACGGCACCATGCAAGTTGCCGTGATCGGTCAACGCCACGGCGTCCATTCCCAATTCCTTCACGCGCTCAACCAAGCGCTCCATACGATTGCCACCATCAAGCAAGCTGTACTCGCTATGCAAGTGAAGGTGAACAAACTGCGGCCTTTCCGTGGCGTGAATATCGTCGGGCACTGAAGCTCCTCTTCAAGTATTGGTCAGCGAACAAAGCAATAGTAATCACCTTCCACCCCCCCCCCTCCAAAATGCGTTAGGTTGTCCACAATCGCGCGCTCAGCGCTCTTGCGCCGGACACTGCTGCGCCACCAACTGCAACCACCCTTGGCGAAGGCGCCCCGTCAATTCACCTGGTTTTCCTGCGCCAATCGTGGCTTTTTCAACGCGCACCACGGGCAGCACGCCCCACGCGGCGTTGGTTAAAAAACATTCGTCGGCGGCCAACACATCGTCAATCAAAATCGCCTTGCGCCGCACCTGCACGCCTTGGTCTTGCGCTATCTCCATTACGGTCTTGCGGGAAATTCCTGGCAACACCGGACTTGTATTGTCCTCATCACCGGATGGCGGCGTCATAAGTTCGCCCGCCTTCACAAGAAAAACATTGCTGGTGCAGCCGCATGCCAACTGTCCGCGCGTGTCAAACCACAGCGACTCACTGGCGCCAGCGCGCGCCGCCTGTCGCAAGGCAAATAGCCGCGGCCAATACGCCAACGTTTTGTGCGCCGCAAAGCGATCGGAATTGGAAACCCTTTGATCCGACACCATCACACCCACGCCGCGCTGAAACAACTCCGCAGGAAATGGAGTGGCCGCGCTGGCCACGATCAACAATGTTGGATCTGTGCGCACTGGCGCTGGCGCGGCCGCGTCTTGCTTCTCATCCGCCGTCGCTTCCCGCGCGGCGCGCAACATATTGACCACGCCGCCGGTCAACGTAATACGAATGCGCGCGTCGCTGTCGCCCCACTTCTTCAGCACTTCTCCAACCGCTTCCGTCAAAGGTTCGATATGCAGCGAACTCATCAACTCAAGTTCGGTGGCGCTGCGGCGCAAGCGCTGCAAATGATCTTGCAGGCGAAAAACATGTCCATTTCGCGCCTGCAGAGTTTCAAACAGACCCACTCCATGTTGCAAACCCGCGTCAAGCGGCGAAAGCTTTGCGTCGTCGGAGCCAAGAAATGAACCGTTAAACCAAATGACCATGCCTACAAGGTAGCGCATGGCAAAAAGAAAGCCGAGCATTCAAATTTATTGAACGCTCGGCTTGAAGTCGCAGTTGTATTCGAGGCAAACCTCGATCAATCTTAAATCGTCGCCAGAATAATTTTGCCGTTGTTATCAATCAACTCAATTGTTTCGAATTGAAGCTTGGTCACATCGGCCATTGCAAATTTGGCTCCAGTCACTTTACCGCTGCCAGTGACCTTACCCAATGTAATGACAGTTCCATTGCTTGCCTTTAAACGCACTGTGTAATCGCTGTTGGATTGCAACTCGTAGGCAACCAAGAATGACTCTCCAGATTTTTCATTAATCCAAATGCTGGCAGAAACATTGCCGCCTGTTGTGCTCGGGTTCAAAGTTCTCACTTTGCAGGTTGCGGAAACAAACTGGGTCCATGTCGTTCCGAGATATGTGCCAAGTTCATTTCGGGTCTCAGTGCTTTGAGCAAGCTGGGTCACCTTTAAAGCTTCATTCGCAATCACGCTGACCCACATGAATGTGGCAAGAAGCGATGCCGCTAAACCCACTGTCGCCGCGCGCCAAGCCATAAGCGTGCGATTCATTGAACGCGAACGAATTGCGCGTCGTTCAACTTGTAGGTGTTGCTCCACATTCAAAGGATTCGTTGATTCAAAACTTTGATCAGTTTGAGAATTGGTCACACGCACATTGCGCAAGGCGCCAATGGTTGCGATTGGAGCAAGTCCATGGCTCGCTTGGTCAATTTCTTCAAGCACAGCGCCAATGACCTTGTTGCGCAAGAACGCAGGTGGTTCCTCATCAGAAACCAATTGAAGATCGGAGGCAATACTGGCTTGCAAAGCGCGAATTTCATCTTGCACCATGCGTGGAGCTTCTAAAAAGCTGCGGCTGAAGAAAGCAGCTTCGTCGGCCTCGAGCATTCCCAGGGCGTCTAAAGAAGCCATCTCAAGCAATTCATCTCGTCGCATTGGTTCAGGAATAGTCATTGGTTCAATCTCCATCGGTCAAAGAGCCAGCGCCCTTTAGCCTTTGTTTGTTTGCCGCATCCAACTTGATGCAACAAACACCCTTTTGAAGGTTTACCCCTGTAGTCCAACTTAGACCACGAATGAGGAGCAAACCCGTAACCAAGAGCCGTTTATCGACCCTTGCCACTCCCTCATTGTCAGTCACTTATCCGCAGCAGCGCTGACGAAGGCTGCAACTAATTCTACTTTTTAGAAAATAACTTTTAAACCAGTTGAGTTTCAACTGCCGGAAGCCGAAAATCTGATTTTTAACTTCAAACCCCACAATCTCCAGGGTCCTAAAAATAAAGCCTGCGAAGGAATCCTTCGCAGGCTTACATTCTGTTTTGTTCTCACAACCAGAGTCGAACAAAAACAGTGTTTATTGCAATTCTTAAGCCATCTCTTCGCTCGCACCACTTATACGTTCACGTAGACGACCCAAACCACGACTCAGAGCGCTTTTGATGGTTCCAAGCGGAACATTCAACTGCTCGCTCACTTCGCGAAGCGTGTGGCCCTTCAAGTAAGCACGCTCAATCACTTCACGTTGCAATTCTGGCAATTCAGCGATCTTTGCACGAATTGCATTGTTGCCTTCGGAAGTCACCATAGGCTGCGCGGCATGGTTTGAACGCTCATTCATTTGCTTAAAACTGCTGTTATCCGCTTCAAAACCAAGTGTTTCTGGGCGCGAACTCTTGCGACGCAATTTGTCAATTAAATGACGTCGGGTAAGCAACATCACCCAAGTCACCAATCGCGCTCTTCGGAAGTCGAAACGATCGGCCGTCTTCCAAAGTTGGATAAAAATTTCCTGAACGGCATCTTCGGCTTCGGCTCGGCGCGTTAAAACTTGGCGCGCGGACTTGAACACTAAAGCTCCAAATGCATCATATAACTCTGCGATTGCGGCTTCATCACCTGAAGCAACTTTCGACATAAAAACCCACTCTTCTTCGCCTGATTGAAAGGTCATTTCCACTCCTCCTGGTTGTAAGCGGTTCCCTTTATTAGGAACCACCATGCAAAGAACCTACTACGACTTTTACAAAAGTCACGAAGAATTTCAAAATATTTTGTACTTTTGCAAAATGCGTGTCAAGATAGTGTTGTGAGGTTTGGATTGGGCGCGAGGCCGTTCTCGCGGACAAGGCTGTTATCGGATGAAAAATACCGACGATACATCTTTGACCCTTTCGACCCGACCATTCAAATCGTCGGCCGGCTTTAGTCTTATTGAGCTTCTGGTCACGCTTTCAATTATTGCGTTGTTGTCCGGCATCATGATGCCAACATTGAAGGGCGTGCGCGCCAGCGCTGAAAAATTAATGTGCGCCAACAACATGCGCTCCATTTATTACGGGTTCAACGGATTTGCAAATGATCAACTTCGTCCATTTATGCCCACAAGTATTCCATACGAGACAAAGCATTTCAAAGACACTATGGCCATCACCGCGAAAGAATCCTTGAATGACCCCCAGGAATGGGACGGTCTTGGACTTTTACTGAAGGGTGCATATTTAGATAATTGCAAATGTTTGTACTGCCCATCCCATCACGGCGATCATTCATTTGAAACGTATCAGGCTGATTTAGAAAATATCTCAACGCACCCTGTTTCGCCTGATCGCCAATTATTTTGCAACTATCAATACGCTGGCGGCTACGAAAACGGTTACAAAAACAACAAGCTCAACAAATCGCCTAAGAAAATTTATTTCAATGACATTGCCAACAATGTGTTGTTGACTGACGGCATGCGATCAGCGAATGATTTCAACCATGGCAAAGGCAGCAATAGCCTGAGCAGTGGCGGTGAAATTCGCTGGTTCAACAATGAAAAATTCCTTGCTCCCAAACTAAACGCTCGCATCACTGGCGAACTTCCAAACGAGTCGTTCCCCAGCATTTGGGCTTCTATTCAAAGAGAAATAGATCGCTAAACGGCTTGTTTTATAGCGGTCGCAGCGAAACCACATTCATTCGATGCTTGGAAACTCCGGGGTTCATCGTGACGCTAGAAATAGCGCGCATGTCTGGCGCAAGCAACACGTGATCAATGGACAACAACGGAAATAAACGTGGCCATGAAGGGCGCAAGCCAGAACCAGCCTCCGCCCATGAGTCATGAAATATTGGAAAGACGCGCGAAAGAATCAAACTTCCTGGCAGCGCGTTGAAATCACCCGCGACAATATCCACTTCGCCAAGATCACCACGGCGAATGTCCGCCAAAAGTTCTTGCGCCACTTGCATGCGCGACAATGTTGGCTTGCTTGGCAAATCAACCATGGCAATACGAAGCGCTCGACCATTCCACGATGGCGGTCGAACAACAAACTTGGCCACCCACACCATATCGTTGCCTTTGCCAGTCGCCGCAATCACTCTGGCTTCTTCAATTGGAAATGTGGTGACACATGCGAACGGTCCAGCTCCCGCGCTAGAAAAATTTGGACCAGCCCATGCGTGAACGCATTCTTGCGTTGTGATTGAGCCGCGGTTGCTAATCAAATACAAATCCGTTGGATGCTCCGCGGAAATAGCGGCAAGCGCCGTCATGCTGCGCGGATCATTGCCGCTGGGGTGATCCGTATTCCACTGCACAATATGAATGTCTTGCGGTGATGGTGCGACACGATCCGTCCACGGACAAAAATCTCCGCGCACCGCGGCGCCAACGGTTAACGCCGCGCACGCTAATCCGCCCCACCTACGAAATCGATGTCGACGACGATCCCCTGCCCGACACGCCAACCACACACACCCGAATGCGACAACACCCAAAGTTGGAATCCAGGAAATCCACTGCACCAAACTATTTCTATCCCCGACAATTCGCCCGATAAGCCACACCAAAAACAAACTAAACCACGCGGTATCCATGACAATGGCTGCCCAATCCCAACGCGTGCGGCGAGGTTGAGCCAATGGTGCTTCAGCGGTTTGTGCGGCCGCCTCGGTCATGCCAAAAATTCCGCGGGTGCCGCTTTGGCAGAACGCCTTGGGTGGCGGCACGTTAAAAATTGGAATTTAGGCAACATGCTTCTACTATCGGCTTGCAAACCCCAAATGAATGGGCTTTCTCACAAAGAGAATCAGATTCTAATATGTTTGGCATCGCTCTTGCACTATGCAATTGTCCCCGAAATTTCGAGGACAGAAAAGGAACACAACAATGGCTGGAAAAATTATTGGAATCGATTTAGGAACAACAAATTCATGCGTCTCCGTTATGGAGGGTGGTCAACCCAAAGTGTTAATCAACACTTCAGGCAGCCGCACAACACCAAGCGTTGTCGGATTTACTGAAAAGGGCGAGCGACTGGTTGGACAGCCTGCGCGCCATCAGCAAGTGACCAATCCAAAGAACACCGTGTTCAGCATCAAGCGCTTCATGGGTCGCCGTCATAGCGAAGTTGAAGGCGAAGAGAAGATGGTGCCGTACGCGGTCACTGGTGGCTCGCAAGATTTGGTCAAGGTGGAAATTCGCGGCAAGGAATACACCCCGCCAGAAATTAGCGCCATGATTTTGCAAGAGCTGAAAAAAGTGGCCGAGGATTATCTGGGCGAGAAAGTGGATCGCGCGGTTATCACTGTGCCGGCGTATTTCAATGACAGCCAGCGCCAAGCCACAAAGGACGCCGGCGAAATCGCTGGTCTTCAAGTGGAGCGCATTATCAATGAGCCAACCGCCGCGGCCTTGGCGTATGGTTTGGAAAAGAAAAAAAATGGCCGCATTGCCGTGTTTGATTTGGGCGGCGGAACATTCGACGTCAGCATTTTGGATATTGGCGACGGCGTATTTGAAGTCATGGGCACCAACGGCGACGGTCATCTTGGTGGCGACGACTTTGATCAACGCTTGATCGATTTCATCGCCGAGGAATTCCGCAAGAAGGAAGGCATTGATGTCCGCAAGGACGCGATGGCTTTGCAACGCCTGAAGGAAGCCGCTGAAAAAGCCAAGATTGAGTTGTCAAATCAACTTGAAACCGTGGTGAATTTGCCGTTTATCACGGCGGATCAAAGTGGCCCGCGCCATTTGCAAGTCACCGTGACGCGTTCGCGCTTTGAGGACATGTGCAAGGATTTGTTCGATCGTTTGCGTGGTCCATGCGAGCAAGCGTTGCGTGACGCCAAGTTGTCCGCCAAGGACATTCAAGAAGTGGTCATGGTTGGTGGATCCATTCGCATTCCAAAGGTGCAAGACATTGCCAAGGATATTTTCCAAACGCAAGAGCTTGATCGCAGCATCAACCCTGACGAAGTGGTTGCCATTGGCGCCGCAATTCAAGGCGCAGTGTTGCAAGGCGATGTGAAGGATGTTCTGCTGCTTGATGTCACTCCGCTTTCACTGGGCGTGGAAACGCTTGGTGGAGTCATGACCAAGTTGATCCAGAGCAACACCACCATTCCAACCAGCAAGAAGGAAACGTTCTCTACGGCCGCTGATAATCAAACCAGCGTCACCATTCACGTGATGCAGGGCGAGCGCGAGTTTGCCGCTGACAACCGCAGCCTGGGTCGTTTCGACTTGACGGGTATTGGTTCGGCGCCGCGTGGCTTGCCGCAAATTGAGGTTGAGTTTGCCATTGACGCCAACGGAATCTTAAATGTTTCCGCCACCGACAAAGCCACCAGCACCAAGAAGGAAATCCGCATCACTGGCTCAAGTGGTTTGAGCAAAGAAGAAGTGGCGCGCATGCGTCAAGAGGCGGAACAAAATGCGGCGGCCGACAAGACACGGCGCGAACTCATCGACCTGCGCAATCAGGGCGAAGCGTTGGCGTACTCCACCAAGAAAAGTTTGGAGGAGCACGGCGGAAAAATTTCGCAGGAGAGCCGCGGCAAAGTGGAGAGCGCGTTGTCAAACCTAGAGGACAAACTCAAGGGCGAGGACAAGGCGGCCATTCAAGCGGCCATGAAGAACCTAAATGACGCCGCAATGGAGCTTGGTAAAGCCGTGTATGAGGCCAGTTCCGCTGGTCAAAAGACTGGCGAAGGCGCGGGCGAGACAAAGCCCCAAGGCGGCAAAGAAGATGTGATTGACGCCGAGTTTGAAGTGAACGATCAGAAGTAATTCGCTTCTGAACAATGTTGAACCATGAAGCCGCGGAGATTTCCATCCGCGGCTTTTTTGTGGCGCAAGCGTGTCCACGTCCTATGATGGGGCATGAATATGCAAAAAATTATGCTGCTGATTGTGTGCTCGCTGACCCTTCCATTTGCATTGGGCAACCAAATGCCGCAAGCGCCAGCACGAATTGGTTGCGCATGGCCGCTGAGCACATGTCCCGTGTGCCTGAAGTCATTGGGCGCGGCGCCCGTGATAAAAATAATCGATGATCCAAAAGATCCCAGCTTGAATGGTCGCGAGATTCGCTTTGACAGCGCGCAGTGCGCCGCGACATTTGAAATTGATCGCGCCAAATATCTCAAGCCTGCCAATGAGCAAATGGTGCGCGAACAATTGCCGCAATATCCGGCGATCAATTGTGTGGTCATGCCGGACGAATCGCTGACCGATCCCACGAGTCCCAATGCCGGCAAGGGCGAAAATATAATTGTTGGAAACAGATTGGTGCGCACTTGTTGCGGTCAATGCGCGCGCCGCGTGCGCCGCGACCCTGTGAAGTGGCTGGCGCAAGTGGACAAAGGAATTGTGGCAGATCAAGGCGCCAAGTACGCGCTGAAAGTGTGCGTGATCAGCGGCGCGCCATTGCCAGCCGAGCCAGTGAATGTGTTTATTGGAAGCCGATTGGTGGAAGTGGCCACGCCCGCGGACGCGCTCAAAGCGCAGCAAAACCCAATTGAAACGCTGACCAAACTGGACGCGGCCATTGCCGCGCTGAAACCAAACGCAGCTAAGTCCGCCTCTGCAGACGCGCCACTAATTACAAAACCTGACGCGAAATGATGCGCCGTTGCGCATGCGCGCGGGCAACGCATCACGCATGCAACGCGGGTAATTCATCACGCATGTCTGGCGCAAGTGCGGTGGACATCAATGTCAATGACTTCAGATTAGTGTGGCTTGCGAACAAGCAACGCCGTGAATAAACCTGGACCAGTTGCCACCGAATCGCTGGCAAGCAACCGATAGCGCAACAATTCAAAGCCTGCCGATTTGGCGAGGCGGCGGATGGTGTCCGCTGAAAAACCCAAATGCACATGGCCCATGCTGGCGGCATATGCGCGCCGATCATGCGCCACCATGTCAACAATAAACAACCGTCCGTGTGTCTTGAGCGCGCGCGCCACTTCATGCAGCGCCGCTTCGATATCCACAATGTGATGCAGCACAAGCATGGCAATGGCAAGATCTACTTCGCCATCTTTCAAGGGCAAGGCTTCCATGCTTCCACGACGAAACTCCACATGCTTCACATGCGCGAGCCGTTTCTGCGCGGCGTCCAACATTGATTTTTCCCTGTCCACCGCGATGACTTTGCGCACCAACCCAGCCAACACTTCGCTGGCCTCGCCGGTTCCGCAACCCAAATCAGCGACCACGATTTGGGGATCCAAAAGATCCAGCAGCGCGGCGTTGGTGACGCGTGTGCCAAAAAGTTTCTGACGAACATCGCTCCATTCGCCACCCATGCGGCCAAAAAACGCCTCGCTATCCACGCGTCGCGACGCAATCACACTGGACATGCGCTGACGATCTTGCGCCACCTCCGGATGCGTCTGAATACTTTGGCGCGCCACTTCCCACAACGCTTTGGAATCATCCGGCATGGTGGCGTTGGCCATGCGATACAAACCCGCGGTACCGTCGCTGCGACGCGCGATCCAACCACCATCAAGCAACGGTTTCAGATGGCGACTCGCGGTGCTTTGCGGCACTTGCACAATGCGCGCCAACTCGCCAACGCTCAACTCCTCATCGGCCAAAAGTTGCAACATGCGCAGGCGAACAACATCACCAAGCGCCGTGAATTGGCTGAGTAGACGATCGGCGTCACCAGCGTTGCGTGCGTTGCGCCGGCTCATCGCGGCACGAAATTAAATTCCACCAGGCAGGGCCAGCGTTGGACCAAGAACTTGTCCGCGCGCTTGCAGAGCCGACTGAACGCGTGGATCGTTTGGATTCACGCCGTAGGCCTGACGCAATCGGCGCAGCGCTTCGGCTTTATCGCCAAGCTTGTCTTGCAACGCAGCCATTTGCAGATATGGACTAATGATCCGCTTCATGCCGTAGCCCTCGTCAAGTTCAATGGCGGCCAAGAGCGCTGTTTTTTCGGAATCCATATCGCCAGTGTTGTCCGCGATTTCCGCAAGCTTCACATAAGCCTCCGCGCTACGAAACTCCGCGCCGGCGTTGCGAAGAAGCAAGTACAACTCCGGAATATCTTTTTGTTTTTCCATGCAATCCGCCAAGGCAAACACAACTTCCATGTTACTCGGCATGCGCGCGTTGGCGGCTTCAAGCGCGTGACGCGCTTCGGGCAGATCGTTCAGGCATAATTCCGCTTTGCCATAAATAAATTGCGCCTTCCATTCACCGGGCCACTGCGCAACAACTGGTCTAATTAAATCGGCAGCTTCCGCGCATTGATCAAAGTCAATGTAGTGCTGCGCAGCGGTGGTTGTGCTTTCAATGGGGGGCGTGCTGCTGCAACCAACCAACAATGGCGTTGCGAGAAGCCAAGCGACGATAATTTTGGTGAAGTGAGTCATGGGCGTCGAGATGATAAGGTCTTCCGTGCAATAGCGTGTTGACCAATGAACCCCCTGCAAACCGCAATTCTTCGCCACACAACAACCGACGGACGCCATCATTTTGACTGGCTTTTGGCTGGAGCGGCGATTGTGCAGCCGGATGCGCGGGAAACTTTATGTTGGCGTTGCCCCAGCCTTCTCACCGCCATGAATGTGCATGATCACATGGTTGTTGAGGCGATTTCTAAACATCGCGGCTTGTATTTAACACTTCAGAGCGCGCGCGAATTGGATGGTGGTCGTGGAATTGTGGAACCCATCGCTCGCGGTTGGGCGCATGAGCTGCATGAGAAATACAATCCGCACGAAAATAGAGTCGCGCAACATATGCCAGTGACATCGGCAGATGAAACCGTGAAGTGTCGCACATTTATTTTGCGCTTTGAGGGCACGCCGCCACTGTGCGTGACTCTACAAGGCGATCTTCTGACCCGCGTTGATGATTTGGAGAATATGGATGTGGGCGAGTGATTGTGCGTGCGTGAATTGTGCGTGTGTTATTTTTGCGCACAAGATTCCTAGCGAGAAGAATGCGCCTGACACCACCACGTGCCATCCGATCAACGCAGTCTGAACATGGGCACGCACATTTAGGTGAACGCGTCCCACACCAACACAAACCACGCGATGAGCGCGAACGGCGCTTTGGAAAGCGCGCCAAGAATTCTTCCAATGGCCGCGCCAGCCGCGGGCTTGAGTGAATCTTTCATGTCGCGCCCATGGATCTTTTCACCCGCAATCGCTCCAACAACCGCGCCCGCGATTGCGCCAATAGCGGAACCCACAAGCGGAATTGGAATGAAGATTGTTCCAATGATGAGACCAATGACGCTTCCAATCATGCTGCCCACCGCGCCTTTACGCGACGCGCCGCCAGCCTTGGCGCCCAGCGCGCCCGCGACAAATTCAAGCACTTCGCCCGCGGTTCCCGCAAGGACAGCGATGACCATCGCCCAAACTCCAAATGGAATTTCTTGCGCCGGCCACATCCCCATGACGACTGCGTCAGACATTCCCGCCACTCCAATCATGATCCATGTTCCAGGCAAACCCAGTGGCGTTACCACCACGCACGCCAATCCAATCACAGCGAAACAACTGGCGCCGATGTATTGCGCCCACATCATAAGGATGGCCCCATCTGTCGCAATTCATCACGAAGTATGGCCGCCAATTCAAAATTCTCGCAACCAATGGCGA
>Ga0209086_10003740_pt1 | contig 11435 bp, 8 predicted proteins | sample M_130207_XF_Meta_FD_187312 | JGI IMG/M metagenome (GOLD analysis project Ga0209086, IMG submission 187312) | Freshwater microbial communities from Lake Montjoie, Canada to study carbon cycling - M_130207_XF_MetaG (SPAdes) (version 2) | ecosystem: Environmental > Aquatic > Freshwater > Lake...
CTAACAATTCCATTACTATAGCCAACACACCATCTTGATTATAATCGTCGAGAATTTTTACGATGTTTGGATGTTTAAGCGATGCCATGATCGCCGCTTCATTTTCGAAACGTGCTCGGATTTGTGTATTTGCAGATAAAATTGGATTAAGAATTTTTATTGCAACTTTACTTCCCAAACGGACATGAACCCCTTTGTATACATTAGCCATGCCTCCTTCGCCAATTAAATTAGTAAGGGTATAGTTTAATATTTTTTTATTTAAATACTCCATTTTAATTTAATTATTTCAACTGTAGTCTTACACTTTTTTTAGTATCAATAAAAATAGAATTTATTTTTGATTTTTTTTGAAAATTTGATTTTCATTTTTAAACTATTATTATTAAAACATAGATATATTAGTTATAACAGCATTTTGAATTGTAACAAACCACAAACCAATTTTATATTTACCTGCTCGTGCTGGCTTACCATTCAAAAATACCCTATTTGTGAAGCCTAAAATAAAAATTAGTTTACCAAAAAAAAGTTTATACTTAATAGTTGAAGAATATCAATTAAATTTCTATATTTGTTAGTAGAAGCAATAGTAAATTATTGAATCAAACTAAATAGTATTAACCATAATAATCAGAAAATCATGAAAGGTTTTAAACAATGCGACAAAGGACATTTTTATAAAGAAGACATTTCATCTTGTCCATACTGCCCTAATACAAATCAAAATTCGAATGCATCAAATACTTCTGCAGGGGATGTTGGAAAAACCCAAATTAATTCTCCAGATCAAAATAAAACGCAAATATTTGGTTCAGGTAATAATGCAACTGCATCAACCCAAATATTTGGTTCAGCTAATTCCAAAAATAAAAATTTGGACAAAACTTTTATTCAAGGAATGGAAAGTAATGAAGATGGTGTATCTGTCAAATCAGAATCACCCAGAGCTTCCAGAAAAATTACAGGCTGGATAATTTCTTTTACAATAGATCCAATGGGTTCAGATTTTCGGATTTTTGAAGGTAATAATACAATAGGGAGAGACCCTGAAAATACAATTACTATTAAACAAGATCCGAGCATATCTGGTAAACACGTTACGATTTTAAATAAAAAAGGAAAGTTTTATATTAAAGATGAAATGGCTGCAAATGGAACATTTATTAATGGTGATGAGATTGAAGTAGGGAAACCATCAGAGCTGAAGGATGGCGATGAGATTAAATTAGGCTTAAATACTATATTTTTGTTTAAATCTGCTACTAAATGATTAAAAAAGGTATAATAACTTTAAGTGTTTGCTTGTTTTGTATTTATGGTAATTTATTTTCCCAGAAATTAATTAAAGCAAGTCAGCCATATGTAGATTCTTTTCCAACTGTTAAAGGAGAAATCTGGTACAGAGGTATTATTTCTGCACAACTTTTTAAAGATCAATTATCAATTTCTGAAGAAGGGGTAAATATTAATTATACCTTATCTCCTTTGGTTATGCCTGAAAGCGTTAAAGCCAATAAACGGATAGTTTTATTAATTGAAAATCATTATTTGCCAAGAGGAGCGGCTTTACGATCTTTTTTTTCTAAGGTGATTGATAAAGGAATCGCAAATAGTATTAATCCTGGTGATAAAATATCTGTTTGTTCTTTCGATTGGCATAGAAATGGTTCATACATTTTTAATGAAACTGAAGGTTTTACAGATAATGAGACTGAAATCATAAATGCTGTAAAAAACATAAAGGCAAAACCTGCTCTTCAAAATACTCAAACAGCGTCTGATATTAATAGTTCCTTGCTTGAATCAATAAAATTTATTATTTCAGAGTCTAAAAAAGATTCGATGGCTTCGGCAATTTTTATTTTTTCTGATGATCTAGATAATATTGTAGATGTTGTTAAGCCCTTAGATATTAAAATAGAGTCATTAAAAAACAACATTCCTATTTATTCAATTGCGTATAGTTTATTTTCTCGTTATAATGACGTAACGAAAAACGAGATCTGTTTAGCAACCTTCGGAGATTATTTTATCGATAAACAAAATAATATTGATGAATGTGCTAGTAATCTTAAAGACTTCTTGGATAATGTAGTGCAAAAAAATCAGGGTAGTTTATTTAACTATTTATATTTATCAAAAAAAGAAAAAAATGGTCAAAATTTAAAATTAGATTTCGACTTAAAGAATTCTGGTATTCCATCAGAAACTGTCTCTATTCAAGTTCCCAAAAAGAATACTTTGGAATGGGTGAAATCAAATAAATTATTAGTTTCTATTTCATTTGCTGTTTTTATTTTATTAGTTTTCTTAATTATTTTCCTTTCAAGAAAGGAAAAACAAAAGCAAAAACGAGAGAGAGAAGAATTGTTAAATGCTCAAGAAACGTTAAGGACTCAAAATGAAAAAAATGAGCAAGAAAGTAAAAGAACAGAATTTGAACTGAAGAAGATAAAACAAGAGCAGAAGGATAAAGAGCTTGCATTAAAGAACCAAAAGGAAGCACAAAAGAATGAGGAGGAATCTAAGCGTTTAATTAAATTGATGCTTTTAAAAGGCGCATTTCCAAAATTAAATTACACTTACAAAAACCAAAATGGAAGCATTGAAATTTCAAAACCAGTTTTTTCAATTGGTAGAGATGATTCAAATGAATTTTTTATTCAACTTGATAGTGTTTCAAGAAAGCATGCATTGATAAATTTTAATGAAAATGGAGAATATCAATTAATTGATAATAATTCCTTAAATGGTACAATGGTTAATGGTACTAGAGTAAAAGAGCATGTTTTAAAAAGTGGAGATTGTATTCAGGTGGGAGATATATACCTTACATTTCAAAATTAATTATGAAAGAAATAATAATTGAAAGAGCCGAATCTACGGATATTGGTAATGTTCGCACTGCAAATGAAGATAGCCTTGGTTTTATTGAAACGGGAAATCTTTCTGTATTCACAGTATGTGATGGGATGGGAGGCCATGTGGGCGGTGCAACCGCATCTAAAATGGCAGTAGATAATGTTTTATACAGTATTACTAATGCCAATAGTGGAAATCTTTCAGTTGACATCAATAATGCAATTGTTTTTGCTAATCAAGCAATTTTGGATGCTGCACTTAATAATCCGCAGCTGAAAGGGATGGGTACAACTTGTACCGTTCTTCTTGTTGATAAATTTGGTATTTATATAGGTCATGTGGGTGATAGCAGGATTTATTTATTGTCAAATAAAAAACTTTATAGGCTTACAAAAGACCACTCCTTTGTTCAAAATCTTGTTGACTCAGGAATAATTTCAGATTTAGACGCAGAATCTCACCCACGTAAAAATGAATTAACAAGTGCTTTAGGTATTAAACAGAATATTACTCCAACAGTAAATCATACTCCTATACATCCTAAAGCTGGAGATGTTTTCCTTTTATGTTCTGATGGGCTTTGTGGTTTAGTAAAGGATGATTCTATTGAGCGAATATTAAATACCAATTCCAATATTGATCAAGCTGTAGGTGTTCTAATTGAGGCGGCAAACAATGCGGGAGGAACAGATAATATTACTGCTCAACTTATTAAAATAAAGGAGAGTCCTTATTTAGAATCCTCTTTTGTTGATTTTTCTCCAAAGGAAGATCTCCAAAAAACATTTGTTTCTAATACTCCAAAAGAAGTATATAATAAGAAAACTCCAATATGGAAAAATAGGAAAGTAACATCAGTAATAGCTGGTTCACTTTTAATTATTATTATTTTGTTTAATATGCCAAATTTTTCTGGTGGAGAAACAATAAAACCTGAAGAAAATTTGGAAGAAGTATCTAATACTCCGAAAAGTGAGGGTAGTGATGAGACAACTTTTAATGCTGAAACCAATAATAAACCTGAAGAAAATTCAGAAGGAGTATCTGATAAAAAGGAAAAAAAGGGTACGGAATCGCCTAAAAAAAAATCTGATAATAAAACTGCATCTAACACAAAAGATAAAAAAGGGAATGATAGCCAAAAAAATCAAAAAGAAAAAAAATCTAATGATATAAATACATCTGATACAAAAGATAAAAAAGGAAACGATAGCCAAAAAAATCAAAACGAAAAAAATTCTAATGAGATAAATACATCTGATAAAAAAGATGAAAAAGGAAACGATAGCCAAAAAAATCAAAACGAAAAAAATTCTAATGATATAAATACATCTGATACAAAAGATAAAAAAGGAAACGATAGTCAAAAAAATCATAATGAAAAAAAATCTAATGATATAAATACATCTGATACAAAAGATAAAAAAGGGACTGATAGCCTAAAAGAAAAGCCAAAAAAAAATCAGGCAAACTAACAGAAAAACCTAAAACTATTAGAATATACAATAGCTTATTCCTAATATGCAATTAAAACGTATTAATAATATTGAAGTAGTTGAACAAATTGGTTCTGGGGGCATGGCTAGTGTCTTCAAAGGTGTTGATTTAAATACCGGTCAACTTGTTGCTGTGAAAATTTTATGGAGTAATCTTTTTAAAAATGAAAACATGAAACAATGCTTTGTTTCTGAGGCAAATCATTATTTGTATTTGCAGCATCCTGGTATTGTTAGGTTAAAAGATTTTATTATAAAAGAAGATGCTTATTACTTAGTAATGGAGTTTGTGGATGGAATTAATTTAGAAGAATACATAAACAAAGTCTCTGGCCCAATACCTGAGGATAAAGCTATTGAATTAATGAAAGAGGTTGTATCAGCAATAATTTATGCCCACGAAAAAAATGTATTACATCTTGATCTCAAACCTGCCAATATTATGATTGATCTAAATGGGAAAGTGAAAATTTTAGATTTTGGTATTTCTCATGAGGGCGCTTCGGTTGCAAAAGGGAATGTGATGGGTAGTCCTTTATATATGAGCCCCGAACAAACTGAAGGTAAGGATATTGATAATCGTTCTGATATCTATTCTCTTGGAATTACTTTTTTTCAAATGCTTACAGGGAAAACACCCTTAAAAGGGAATTCATCTAGAGAGGAGTTATTTCAAAAAATTCGAGAAGGTAAATTGCCTAAAGCAAAAGAATTTTATCCTTATGTATCAGATGCATTACAATTGTTAATTGATAAAGCAACTCAAATAAATAAAAACAATAGATTTAAAAATGCAAATGAGTTTTTATATCAATTAAATGAATTGAAAATAGGGTAATTAATTTAATATTTATTAAAACATGAAACAGATAAGTATTGGTAGATCTAAACAGAATGATATTAAGATAGATGATTCATCTATTTCTAGGAATCATGCTATTTTATTTATTGATGATGACAAATTTTCAATTCAAGATAACGGTTCTACAAATGGCACATATATTAATGGTCAAAGGATTCAAGGTAGGTCTATTCTTAAACGTAACGATATTTTGAAATTGGGCAATTCTGTAATACCTTGGAGAGAATATATTACCCAAAAATCACAACCTAATCCACCTTATATTGCTGCAGCACCTGCTTATAATCCTCCGACTAAAAGTGATAAAAAAAATCAATCTCTAACTATTTTTATTGTTGTTGGATTGATTGTTTTTTTAGGCGTTTTGTTTTTATTCATTTATAAAAGGAATTCAAATTCAAATATAATACTCGGAAATTGGCAATGTACAGAGAATTGTCGTTATGATCTGAAACAGTTAATTTTTGAAGAAGATAAGAGTTATAAATGGAAGGTCTTAGATGAAAATATTTCAGATGATTTAAAAATTAACAAAACAATTACAGGGAAATGGAGCATAGATGATGATAGAAAACAAATATTGATGTTTCCTGATAATTCTAGAGAATTAATAAAATTTGAATTTGAATTTAATGTTAAAAACAAAAGACTTTTACTTAGAGAAATTATTGATAATGGAGTTTCTGATAATAGTCAAATAATATTTGAAAAAAATTATTGAAGTGGCTGAAATATTAAATATTGGAAGTGGTAAGGATAATAATATTATTATATCAGAAAAACATGTCTCACTTCAGCATGCGCAAATAATTTTTGATGACGAAGATAAAGTATTCATTAATGATCTGGGGTCATCAAATGGTACTTTAGTTAATGGGACTAGAATAACTGGAACTGTTGAGCTAATAAAAGGTGATACGGTTTTGATTAGTGGTAATTTAATAGATTGGGAAAAGTATAAAAAGATTAAAAATAGCAACCTCATTTCCCCTACCAAGAAACCGTCTTTGTTGAGATTATATTTTTCTAGTTTATTCTTTGTGATAATACTAATTTCTGTCATTTTGATAATTAATGAAATTGTTTGCCATTACCGAATTGATGGATTTGGTTCTCATTTTGTCGGGAATATAAATTCCGATAATACCTCGAAATCATATGATGGTAGTGGAAATACAAAAGATTCAGTGCCTTCGAAAAGAAACAAAAAGATCAACTATGATTTTTCTTGTTTTGTTACGGATGAGAATAAAAACACTGCAATTACTTTTGAAGGTTTCGACCAAATCCGTGATGCAGGAATTAATGCCTCAGGCATAACTGTTTCTATTGAAGAGGAAATGAAATTCGGAAGTGATAATCACCAAAAGTTAATACAGGGAATGCAAATAGTGTATGGGGCAGATGCTCAAAGACTCGATAAAATACTGTCTAAATTAGTTTCAAATATTGACAAACCTAAAGGTTTTAAATACATTGTTTATTTGGTTGATTCAAAAGAAATAAATGCTTGGACTTGCGGGGGTAGAATTTATTTTACAACTGCTATATATAATTTTAGCAAGAGTGATGATGAGATTGCAGGTATTTTATCACATGAAATATATCACAATGAGCTTGGGCATATTAATAAAATGTTGAGAGTTCAAAAATTATCAAATGAAACTTTTGGTGGTGAATTAGGTGGAATAGCAGCAACAATAGATCAAATATTACGAAGCCCATTTGGTAAAAAAGACGAAGCCTTTTCTGATTTTAAAGGTGCCGATCTTTCTATTGTCTCTGGATTTAATGTGTGTGAAATTGTTAATCTTTGGGATAGAATGGCTTCAAATAGTAATTCAAATTCGACCTTTGACGAATTTTTAAGTAGCCATCCTTTCCCATCAAAAAGGCGTGATTGTTTGAGGAATCATATTTCAGTTAATTATAATGTAAATTGCAATTAAATGACTAAAATGCAAATTTTTGGTTCTAAAATATTTAGCACAAAATTCTTTTTGTTATTTATAATTAATATACTAATAGTTGGTGTCTTTTTATTTTTTTTTATACCTAAACCAACTTTAGAATCGATTGATGAAATTAGTATTAACAGAAAAAGTGGCGATAGCCTTTTCGTCAAATTAAAATTGAGCGTTAGAAATCCTAATTTTTTTACAATCAGTGGAAAAAACGTTAGATTGAAATTACTCAATGAATCTAATCTGCTTGTGGAAGGAGTTGTATCGGGTTTTGCCCTTAAACCTTTTCAAACAGATACATTGGAGTATAATTGCTTTTTTCTTCTGAAAAATCTTTTGACTGCCTATAAAAATTCTCCAAAAGTTTTTAAAAACACCATTGAATTTAATGGTGAATTTACACCATTGTTTTCTCTTAGAAATTTTGCTGTCGAAAATTCGTTTGATAAAAGTAAAATTGAATCACTGATATTTTCTTTTTTTTTTAATGAAGAGCATCTGCACTTTGATTCTTTAAGATTTATACCTATTTCGCCTAAAGAATCAAAAATTACCTGCTCAATTGTTTTATATAACTCTTTAGATCTTAAATTAACATTAAAAAAAATTGAGATTGAAATCTACCCAACTGAAAAGTCTAATAACATTATTGGAACTTGGAAATCGGAAGAAAAAGTAGAAATATTGGCAGATCAAATGAATAATATTAATTGTTCATTGACCATTGATAATTTTGCCTTACTTTTGAGTGGATTCGAAAAGAACAAGACCAACTATAATACTGTTTTTGTAAAAGGTAAAATAACTGCCATGATTGACAATGTTATTTTTGAAGCTCCGATTTCATCCACTGTCAAAATTGCGACCAATAAATAATCGAATAATTATAAATAATAAGCACCTTGGAAATTTCAAAATTCCTTTTTTATGAAAAAAATCAGTTAATTCGGAAGATTTCATTTACAGGAGAAAAACAAATAATTATTAGCATTGGTAGTTTAAATACAGATGTTGTTTATACTACTGATGGTGTTTCTCGTTTACATGCTCAATTGATCTTTGATGGGCAGAATGTTTTTATGCAAGATTGCTCGAGTACAAACGGGACATTTGTAAATGATAAAAAGATCATCTCAAACAAACCTATTATTCTTAATCCGGATGATATTGTAAAATTTTCACTTTCCGCTTCAGCCGAATTAAGGGTAGAGGGTAAAAATAGTTCAGCTAAGCCTTCCTTAAAAGATTCGCCTGATAAATCAATTATACAATATTTTAATGATAAGCAGGAAGTGTCAATTGGAAGATCAAATGATTGCGATATAGTTATAAATCATCCCTCAATTAGCAGATTACATGCTCGTATAAAGAAAACTTCAGATGGAAAATATAAAATTTCTGATCAAGGTTCTCTTAATGGAACATTTGTAAATGGTAAAAGAGTTCAATCGGCAACTGTTTCAAGCAATGACAAAATTTATGTAGGAAGGTTTCTACTTAGTTTAAATGGCGAAGCTAAAAATCTTAGTTTGGAATCTGCCATTAAGGCGGATAGTATTTCGAAAGTTTATAAAAATGGTTTCGCAGCCCTTAAAAATACAACATTTGATATTGCCTCAGGAGGACTGATTGCAATTATGGGGCCTAGTGGTTGTGGTAAATCTACATTATTAAAAGTCCTAAATGGTGATTCTCCTTCATCTTCAGGTCATGTTTATATAAATGGTCTTGAGTTAAACAGTAATTACGATTATTTAAAAACACAAATTGGTTATGTTCCACAAGAAGATATTGTTCATAGAGAACTTACCGTTGAGCAATCGTTGTATTATTCTGCTAAGATAAGATTAGAAGGAATTAGCGATGAGGCTGCCTACGAAAAAATTGAATCTATATTAAAAGAATTGAATATAGTTGATATTAGAAATAATTTAGTTTCTGCAATTAGCGGTGGACAGAGGAAGAGAGTTTCGATTGCAGTTGAGCTTTTGCCAGATCCAGCTATTTTATTTTTAGATGAACCAACTTCTCCTTTAGATCCTCAAACCATTGAAGAGTTTATGTCTATCCTGAGAAATTTGTCGAAAAAAGGGACTACTGTTGTTATGGTTACTCATAAGCCGGATGATTTGAAACATATGGATTCAGTCATCTTTATGGCGGAAGGAGGGAATTTGGTTTATTTTGGACCTGTTTCAGGATATCAAGTATTTTTCGCAGTAGGATCACCTCTTGAAGTTTATTCAAAAATTTCGGGCTCTAATGCACAAGATTGGATCGGCAAATCATATAAAAGTAATTCAAATTTATTGTCTTCCGGTAATTTTAACCGAAGAGAAAAGCCTGAGGTAAATGCTTTAGTTCAATATTTATGGCTTTTAAGGAGGTATTTTAAAATTAAAACCAATGATAAAGTAAATTCTATCATTATGATTTTGCAAGCGCCTATTATTGCAATGTTAATATGTATAATATTTCCAGATATTAGACTTGCAGTTCCGTTTTTGATGGCGATTTCTTCCGTTTGGTTTGGAGTTAATAATGCTGCAAGGGAGATCGTGTCTGAAGCGCCTATATATAAAAGGGAGAGAATGTTTAATGTTTTGATATTTCCTTACATCTTTTCTAAAATAACTGTATTAGGTGTTTTTGCTTTTGTACAGGCAGTTCTTTTTAATCTAATTATCGGCATTAATTATTCGGGTAATTTACATTGGAATGATCCTGTTTTAGGTACAGTTTGGATGTTCTTTTTAACGGTTAGTTCTTCTTTGCTAGGCTTATTTATTTCATCTGTATTTAGCACTTCCGAAAAAGTTATGTCAATTGTTCCTATTGTCGTGATACCGCAAATAATGTTAGCAGGTATTGTAGCCAATATTCAAAATGGAGGTGTTGAGTTTATAAGTTATTTTACCTTTTCTAGATGGGGTACAGAAGGGTTTAGTTTAATTCAAAAAAATGTAATTGATAAAGTGCCATTAGTTAATACAGATCCTTCCTCTGGGAAAGTAATAGGAATTATTTACGATAATAAAAGTATTGGTGCCTATGAACTTCTTAAAGGCAATTTTTATAGTTCCTATAATTCAACTTTTGGAGATTCAGCCGGAACATTGAGACTGGATTTTATTATGGTTTCTTTTTTAACGATTTTCTTTTTATTTGGCGTTTGGGTATCTTTAAAGAAAAAGGATTCTATATAGTAAAATTTGATTTTTTGGCAATGTTTAGATTAATAGTTGTGATATATTTTTTCTGCATAAACCTTGTATGGAGTATTTAAATAAAAAAATATTAAATTATACCCTTACTAATTTAATTGGCGAAGGAGGCATGGCTTTCGTATACGAAGGGGTTCATGTCCGTTTGGGAAGTAAAGTTGCAATAAAAATTCTTAATCCAATTTTATCTGCAAATAAACAAATCCGAGCACGTTTCGAAAATGAAGCGGCGATCATGGCATCGCTTAAACATCCAAACATCGTAAAAATTCTCGACGATTATAATCAAGATGGTGTGTTGGCTATAGTAATGGAATTGTTAGAAGGGAAAGACTTGAATGAAACAATTAAATCTTCTGGAGCTTTAAATATTAATAAATCTGTATCCATTTTTCTAAATGTATTAAACGCATTTATTTACGCACATAACAAAGGGATTGTTCATAGAGATATCAAACCTGCAAATATTTATATTGAAAGAGATGGACAAGTAAAAATTCTTGACTTTGGAATTGCAAAATTATTTGGAACAGGCTTAGACAAAACCAGCACAGGAACTCAAATGGGTACTCCAATTTATATGAGCCCTGAGCAGGTTAAAGGTGAAAAAAGTATTGATCATCGTTCTGATATTTATTCATTAGGTGTTACATTTTACTTTATGTTAAAAGGCAAGGCTCCTTATAATAGTGATACAGAATCTAACTATAATATTTTTAACAAAATAGTAAATGAACCCTTACCTGAATTAATAGAATACCCTGAATTAAATGAAATAATAAAAAAAGCAGTAGCAAAGGATAGAAACCATAGGTTTCAGGATGTAGATTCATTTAAACTTGCGTTAGAGCAGATTTATAATAGTGATGGAGAATTAATTTCGAAAAAGAATAGGCCAACAGAAATACCTGAAAAATCTGAAACCAAATTATCTGGGGCCCCTTTATCAGAAACCATTAAAAAGCCTAGGTCGTTTGTTGATCAAAACTTGAATATAGTTTTTTTGGGAATATTATTTTTGTTA
>Ga0209086_10003741_pt1 | contig 11431 bp, 8 predicted proteins | sample M_130207_XF_Meta_FD_187312 | JGI IMG/M metagenome (GOLD analysis project Ga0209086, IMG submission 187312) | Freshwater microbial communities from Lake Montjoie, Canada to study carbon cycling - M_130207_XF_MetaG (SPAdes) (version 2) | ecosystem: Environmental > Aquatic > Freshwater > Lake...
GGGTCTGGGAGGTTGGCTTTGCTGAGGCGATTCGGGCCAAGTGTCTCGGCCAGCCGGGGGTGGTCACCGAAGAGAGCAAGCCGACCACTTCGATGTCGCCGCAGCTGTATGATTTGACCACCTTGCAGCGCGAGGCGAACGGGCGGTTCGGATTTTCCGCCAAGAACACGCTCGGCCTAGCGCAGGCGCTCTATGAGAAGCACAAGGTGCTGACATATCCGAGGACGGATTCGCGCGCGCTGCCGGAGGATTATCTGGAGACGGTCAAGGCGACGATGGGCATGCTGGCGGACACGAATTACCGCGGGCCGGCGGAGACGATTTTGAAGAACGGCTGGGTGCGCCCGAACAAGCGCATCTTCAACAACGCCAAGGTCTCTGATCACTTTGCCATCATCCCCACGCTGGTGGCGCCCAAGGTGCTGAGCGAGCCGGAGCAAAAGCTTTACGACCTGGTCACCAAGCGGTTCCTGGCGATTTTCTATCCGGCGGCGGAATTCCTTGTGACCACGCGGATCACGCGCGTCGTGGGGGAGCCGTTCAAGAGCGAGGGCAAGGTGATGGTCAACGCGGGTTGGCTGGCGGTTTACGGCAAGGAGGCGGCGGAGTCCGACGACACGCCCAGCCTGGTGCCGGTGAAGCTGGGCGAAACGGTCAAGGCTGAAAAAATCGAGGTGGAGGCAAACGTGACCAAGCCGCCGGCGCGCTATTCGGAAGCGACCCTGCTGGGGGCGATGGAGGGCGCGGGCAAGCTGATTGACGATGAGGAGTTGCGCGAGGCGATGTCGGACAAGGGGCTCGGCACGCCGGCGACGCGGGCGACGATCATTGAGGGGTTGATCTGGGAGAAATACATTCACCGCAACGGGCGGGAATTGCAGCCGACGGCCAAGGCGTTTTCGATCATCACGCTGCTGCGCGGGCTGGAGATCCCCCAGCTGTGCTCCCCGGAGCTCACCGGCGAATGGGAATTTAAATTGAACCTCATGGCGCGCGGCAAAATGAAGCGCGACGACTTCATGGCGCAGATTGCCGAGGCCACGCGCGACATGGTGGCGAAGGCCAAGCGGCACGAGAGCGACACGGTGCCGGGCGATTACGGCAAGCTCAGCGTGCCGTGTCCCAAATGCGGCGGCGAGATCCACGAGAATTACAAAAAGTTCCAGTGCCAGAAATGCGATTTCGCCCTTTGGAAGATTGTGGCGAGCCGTCAGCTGGAGATTTCCGAGGTGGAGGAACTCCTCAGCAAGGGCGTGGTGGGGCCGCTGCAGGGCTTCCGCAGCAAGCAGGGCTTTCCGTTCGCGGCCATCATCAAGATGGGTGCGGAATTCAAGCCGGAGTTTGACTTCGGCAACGATCAGAACAAGGACGGCGAGGCGGGTGCGCCGGTGGATTTCACCGGCAAGGAGCCTCTCGGCACCTGTCCGGCTTGCGGGGCCAGAGTGTTTGACGCCGGCATGAACTACGTCTGCGAGAAGCAGGCCGGTCCCGAAAAGACCTGCACGTTCCGCAGCGGCAAGATCATCCTGCAGCAGACCATCGAGCCGGCGCAGGTCCAGAAGCTGCTGGCGACGGGTCGGACCGATTTGCTCAAGGGCTTCGTCTCCAAGAAGAACAACCGCAAATTCGAGGCGTTCCTGGTGGTCAAGGACGGCAAGACCGCGTTTGAGTTTGCGCCGCGCGAGAAGAAGGGCAAGGCCAAGGGCGGCGCGCCGAGCGAGCCTCTGCCCAAGATCGATTTCACTGGCAAGGAGCCCATCGGCAAATGCCCCAAGTGCGGCGGCAGCGTGTTCGACACCGAGCAGGGCTATCTCTGCGAGAAATCGCAGCTGGAGGCCAAGGCCTGCAAATTCAAGATTGGGAAGATGATTTTGGAGCAGCCGATTGAGCTGCCGCAGGCGCAGAAAATCCTTGCCGAGGGCCGGAGCGATCTGCTCGACAAATTCATCTCCAAGGCGGGCAAGCCGTTCCCGGCCTTCCTGGTGATGGATCCCAAGGGCAAGGTGACCTTTGAGTTCCCGCCGCGGGACGAGTAACCATCATTGCGCGCAAGGGTCCTCAAGGTTCCGATGCCGGAATGGATGGGGCTTCAGGCCGCGGCGCATCCACCCCAACCACCGCACGTGCAGCTCCACTTCAAAGAATACGGGCAGGGCAGGGCGGTCATCCTGCTGCACGGCCTGTTCGGGTCGTCGGACAACTGGCATTCCCTGGCCCTGCGCCTGTCCCCCTCGTTTCACGTCCTCGCACCGGATCAGCGCAATCACGGCCGGTCGCCGCACAGCGACCGGATGAGTTATGAACTGATGGCCGCCGATGTGGTGGCGCTCATGGATTCCCGGGGGATTGGCAGCGCGGCGGTGCTGGGCCATTCCATGGGGGGCAAAACCGCCATGCAGCTTGCCCTGCAGTTTCCGGACCGGGTCGAGCGGCTCATCGTCGTGGACATGGCGCCCCGGGCCTATCCCCCCGTGCACCGGGGGGTGATGGCCGCGCTGCTGGCCTTGGATTTGAAATTGTTTTCGACGCGGCAGGCGATTGAGGATGCGCTCGCCCCGGAGATTCCGGATGTGAGCGTGCGGCGTTTTCTGCTAAAAAACATTGGGACCACCCCCGGCGCCGGTTTTTTCTGGAAGCTGAACCTGCGCGGCCTCTTGGACCAAAACGAATCGCTGTACCGCCCCGTTTCCCCGACGCCTCCCGGCGCCGGCCCCTTTTCAAAACCGGGGCTGTTCGTCCGCGGCGGCAAATCCGATTATCTCGGCCCCGACGACGAGCCGCTGATTCGCTCCCTTTTTTCCAATGCAGCAATCCGGACCGTTCCCGAGGCCGGGCACTGGGTTCACGCCGATGCGCCGGAGGCTTTTTTCCGGATGGTCCTCGATTTTCTGCGGGCGGAGTGAGGCGCGGTTCGGTTTTTGACCGGACCCGGTCTCGGTAGAATGTCCGATGGACAGGAGCGCTGGATTTTCCCACAATTTTCCGGAATGAAATCATTGTTGGGATTTACCCTCGCCCTGGGGACCGCGCTCGGAACGCTTGTTTTTTCCACGCCGGCCCAGGCGGGAGGGGTGTTCAAGGTGCGCGCTTTTGGCGCCTTGGGCGACGGTAAAACCAAGGACACCGCGGCATTTCAAAAAGCACTGGACGCCTGCCAGGCCGCCGGGGGCGGCACGGTGCTGGTGTCCGAGGGGTATTATCTCATCGGCAGCATCGTCCTCGGCAGCCACACCACCCTGCAGCTGGAGGGTCGCGCCAATCTGATCGGAAGTCCCGATCTGGCCGATTATCCCCTGGTGCGGGTGCGTTGGGAGGGGGAGTTTGCCCAAGGCCATCGCGCGCTCCTCTCCGCAGAGCAGGCGGAACACGTTGGGATCACCGGGCGCGGTTCCATTTTCGGCCCCCCCATTTCGCTCAGCCGCCTGCGGAATCCCCGCGGCCCCTCGCTGATCGAATTTTCCGAATGCCGGGATGTGACGCTGGAGGGATTTGCCACCCAGTATCAGCAGCTCTGGTCCATCCATCTGGTGCTGTGCCGGGGCATCGTGGCGCGCAACCTCACCATCCGGACGATCAATTTCAACGGGGACGGATTGGACATCGATTCGTGTGCCGATGTGCTGATTGAGCGATGCAATGTGGATACCGGGGATGATGCGGTGGTTTTGAAATCCGGGCGCGGCGCGGCGGCGGAAAAGCTGGCCCGTCCCACGGAAAATGTCGTGATCCGGGACTGCACCCTGCAGAGCAGCCTCTACGCGGGGCTGGCCTTCGGCACGGAGCTCTCCGGGGGCATCCGCAATGTGCGGGTGGAGAACTGCGTCATCAGCGGGCGGCAGAACGGGATTTTCTTCAAGAGCCGCGAGGGGCGCGGCGGGTTCATCGAGAACGTAACCGGGGAACACCTGACCGTGCAGAACTCCCCGACTTTTCTGGGGGTCAACCTCCTCAACAAGGGGATTCAGGCCAGTGACCCGGTGACCGGCATCCCCGAACAGTGGACGCGCCTGCGCAACATCCGGTTCAGCCACATCCAGGTCCATAATGTCGGGGACCTGGTGTTGGCCCAAAATGTTTCCAGAACCCAGCCGGTGGATGGCCTGACGTTATCCGATATCCAGGGGAGCTGCAGCCGCGCGCTCAGGCTGGCGAACATGACGAATGTGACGCTGGCCGGCATCCAGGTCACCGGCTATCAGGGGGCGTTTCTCACCCAGACCAATGTGCAGGGGGTGGGCTTGTCAGCGCCGAACTGAGCCTGAAGCCCCCCCGCTCGCCGCCAGCCTGGCCGTCATCTCGGGCGCCGCCCAGGGCTCAGGCGCGCGGATGGGCTGCGTCGTAGGCTTTCTTCAGGCGCTCCGTGGTGACGTGCGTGTAAACCTGGGTGGTGACCAGGTGCGCATGGCCGAGCAGTTCCTGCACGCTGCGCAGGTCCGCCCCGGCGTCCAGCAGGTGCGTGGCATAGCTGTGCCGCAGCTTGTGCGGCGTCAGGCCGGGATCCAATCCGGCCAGGGCGAGATATTTCTTCAATCGACGGGACAGCTGCAGCGGCCGGAGCGGTGCGGGCTTGCGGGTCTCGGCAAGAAAAACGGGCGAAGCCCCGACCGGCGGCTGCTTGAACGTGTTCCAATAATCCTGGATGGCCATCAGCGCGGGTTTCCCCATCGGGACGTGCCGCTCCTTTTTCCCTTTGCCGCGAACCCGGACGGACTGCCCGCCCCAGTCGATGTCCTCGGCCCGCAGGCCGCACACCTCGCTCACGCGCAGGCCGCAGGAATAAATGGTTTCGAGAACGGCGACGTCGCGGAGGGCGGCGACCTGGGAAACCGGCCGGCCGGCTTTTTTGACTTTGGAATTTTTTAGCAGCTCGAACGGGGCGATGAGCAGGGCTTCCATCTGGTCGCGCGTCAAAAATTTCGGCAGCCGCCGCTCCCGTTTCGGCAGGGACAGGTTTTTTATGGGCGAGGCCTGGGCGGCGCCGTGCCGGATGAGGAATTGATAGAAGGTGCGGAGCGCGGAAAAACGGAGCTGCATTGCCGCGCGGCTCAGGCGGTTCCGGCCCAGAAAGCGGACAAAGCCCCGAAAATCATCGCGCTCGAGTTTTTCCCAGGCCGGCAGCGCCGCGCGCTGTTGGTGGTGCCAGCGCAAAAACTCCGTCAGCGCCTGCCGATAATTGCGCTGCGTGTAAACCGAGGCGCCGCGGTCCGTTGCCAGATGCGCCAAAAACTGGTGCGTCCACGGCTCGGCCAGGCCCGGCTCGCTGGAGGGGTCATCGGTCATGCTGGAGCCGAGATTACCGCAGTCCGGGACCGATGGGGAGCAAAACCACCGGCGCCGGATTGCAACGGGACGCCCGGCCCCGTTTTCTTTCTGACGGAAGCTTTCCGGGGTAATTTCAGGCTTGCGTTTTGCCGTTTGGCGCGGATGATTTAGTCCCTTTATGGACACCCGAGAACTAACCGCCTCCGACTACCTCTTCAAACTCTGGCCGTGGATTGAAGCCAACCTCAAGCGCATCGCCTATGCCGTCGGGGCCGCCGCCGTCCTGGTCTTTTTATTCCTCTATCATTCCTACAGCCAGAAACAAAAAGAGGCCGCCGCCGGACTGGCGCTGACCCAGGCGATGGTTTCCAACAGCGCGAACCCGTCCGCCGAAACCTACCTGAAAATCGCCGACGCCTATCCCGGAACCGTCGCCGCCCAGCGCGCCCAGTTGGAAGGGGCAGCCACGCTGTTCCACTCCGGCAAGTTTCCCGAGGCGCAGGCTCAGTTTCAGGCTTTTATCAACGCCAATCCGGATGGGGCCTTCACTCCAACCGCCCTGCTGGGGGTGGCGGCCAGTCTGGAAGCCCAGGGTAAAAACGACCTGGCCATCCCCGCTTACCAAAAAGCCGCGAGCCTGTCGGCCGGCCCGACCGTGGGCGCCAACGCCAAATTTGCCATGGCCCGCGTCTATGCCGCCCAGGGCAAAACCTCCGAATCCTTGAAGCTGTACGAGGAAGTCGCCCGCACGTATCCGAACAGCACTCTGGGCAATGACGCCGGGTTGCGCGCGATGGAACTCAAGACCCAATCGGCCTCCACCCCCGCCCAGCTGGCCCCCGCCGCGCCCGCCGCGCCCTTTACTCTGACCCATTGAGACCGGCATGAAGCTGACCATCATCGGTACCGGCTACGTCGGCTTGGTTTCAGGAACCTGCTTTGCCGAGGTCGGCCACCAGGTCATCTGCGTGGACAGTGACGCCGCCAAGGTCAAACTGTTGCAGGCGGGCGGCATCCCCATCTATGAACCCGGACTGGAAGAGCTCGTCCGGAAAAACGTTGCCGCAGGGCGCCTCAGCTTCACCCATAGCACGGCGGAAGGCGTTGAGAAATCCGACGTCATCTTCATCGCCGTCCCCACCCCGCCCCAGCCGGACGGCTCGGTGGACTTGAGCTACATCGAGCGCGTGGCCCGGGATATTGCCGGCGCCATGACCAGCTACAAGATCGTGGTGGATAAAAGCACGGTGCCCGTCAAAACCGGCGAGAAAGTCACCGAGACCATTCAGCGCTACTGCACCGCCAAGGTGGATTTCGACGTGGTCAGCAACCCCGAGTTTTTGCGCGAAGGATTTGCCGTCGGCGACCTGATGAAGCCCGACCGCGTGGTGATTGGCACCCGCTCGCCCCGGCCCGTCGCGGCCATGCGCGAAATTTACACCCCGTTCCAGGCGCCCATCATCGTCACCGACATCAACTCGGCGGAACTCATCAAGCACGCGGCGAACTCCTTTCTGGCGCTGAAGATTTCCTACATCAACGCCATCGCCACCGTCTGCGAGGCGGCGGGCGCCAACGTGCAGGAGGTGGCGCAGGGCATCGGGCTGGACGAGCGCATCGGACGCCGTTTTCTCAATGCCGGCATCGGCTTCGGCGGCAGCTGTTTCCCCAAGGATCTGAGTGCGTTCATTAAAATCGCCGAGCAGATCGGCTATGATTTCAAGCTGCTCAAAGAGGTGCAGCACATCAATGCCGACCAGATGGAGCGCTTCCTCAAGAAAATCACCGACACGCTCTGGGTGCTCAAGGACAAGACCATCGGCGTGCTCGGGCTGGCTTTCAAGCAGAACACCGATGACGTCCGCTCCTCCCCGGCGATTGCCCTGTGCCAGCGGCTGATCCGGGAGGGGGCCACCCTGCGGGTGCACGATCCCAAGGGCATGGACAAGGCCCGGTCCCTGCTGCCGACCGCGACGTATGTGGAGGATATGAACGCCGTGGCGGAAGGCTGTGATGCCCTGGTGGTGGCGACGGAATGGGAAGAGTTCAAACAGCTCGACCTGGCGCGCGCCAAAAAAGGGATGACGCATCCGATCCTGTTCGACGGGCGCAATCTTTTCGATCCGGCGGAAATGGTGCGGCTGGGCTGGATTTACAAGAGCGTGGGCCGATAACCCTAGGACGACCCGTTCCGGATGGCGGATTCAACCCCAGCGCCGCTGTCATTGAGTTCCCTGCCGCGGATGGAGGTTTCGGCCGCGCTCATTTTTCACGGCAGAAAACTGCTCATCGCGCAGCGGCGCGCGGATGCCCATCTGGGCGGTCTCTGGGAGTTTCCCGGTGGAAAGCGGGAGGCGGGGGAAACCTTTGAGCAATGCCTCGTCCGCGAAATCCAGGAGGAGCTCGGGGTGACCATCGCCGTCGGCGAGCTGTTCGAGGAGGTCCTCCACACCTACCCGGAACACTCCGTGCTGCTGAAATTCTTCCTCTGCCAACTGATTTCCGGAGTGCCGCAACCGCTGGGCTGCGCCGCACTCCAGTGGATCCATAAAAAGCAACTGGCCGATTTCCAGTTCCCCGCCGCCGATGCGGGCCTGCTGATGAAAATCAGCCGTACGCCCCAAGTTCAAAAGTTTTTTCTGTGAAATCCGATCTGCTGCCGCGTTTCCGATGACAGGCTGTCGCCGCCACCCCGTTCGCCCCGCACGGGCAAAAAAAACGGCGAAGCGCGGTCTGGGCGCTTCGCCGGTGAAAAAGGCGGCAGGGGTCAGACCTTTCCGTAGGCCTGTTCGACGACCTGTTTGAAGTTGTTTTCGCCCGGCTGAACGATGCCGAATTCGCGCTGGGCGTTTTCGGCGGAATCGCTGGCATGGGCGGCATTGACCATGATGGTGGAGCCGAATTCGCGGCGGATGCTGCCGGGCGGCGCCTTGGACGGGTCGGTGGGCCCGAGCACATCGCGGATCTTGTTCACCGCGCCCACGCCCTCATAGACGAGGGCAATGCATTTCTCCGTCCCGGGCTTGGCCCAGTCGCCCTTGGGAAGTTCCCCGGGCGCATGGCCGGACATAAAGCGCACGATGTTATCGAACTGGGCATCGCCCTGAAGCGGTCCGAGGACGTCTCCCAGCACCTTTTGGTCTGCCTCGGAAATCTTGAAGCCAAATTCTTTCTCCAGCAGTTCCTTGGCCTTGGCGCTGACGCCGTCCTTGAGTTTGGCGCGGAGAAATTCGCGGACGGGCCCGTAGAATTCCATCGCCTGGGCCGTGCTCATGGGCAGGACCTTGGCTCCCACGATGTAGAGTCCGGTGCGCGAGAAGAAGTCAATGACATTGCCGGGTCGACCCGTGGGGAAACGGAAATTATCGGGCTTGATGAGGACCAGCGTGCGTTCGGGTTTTTCGCCGGCGGCGTAGCTGTTGACGTTTTCCAGGATGCCGCCATCCTGATCGGAGTAGCGGGCCCACAATTTCAATTTGTGCTCAGCTTCCTCAGCATTGGGCGCCGCCAGCACGGCGGGCTCGAAATAGCGGACGTTGCCGTTGTCATCCTGAATCAGGTCGCTGTACGTGTCGCGGATGGTCTCCCCGCTGCGGCGGCCCGATGTCAGATTGCCGACCACGGAACGGACCTTGCGCACGGCTTCATCGCCCCGGAACAACAGCATCATCACCCGGCGGCGGCGGCCGGTCTTGGGGTCGGGCGAGAGGTTTTCCAAGACGTATTGCTTGAGCAATTCCTGAACCTTGCGGTCCTGGGTGTCTTGGGCGGAAACAATGGTGTCCGCATACTCCTTCACCAGCTCAGCGCTGGGGGAGAACATCCGGAGGCCTGCCAGGTCCAGGCCGGTCCGGGTGATGAGGCGGCTCAGGATGCCGCCGGTGCGGGATTTATAGAGGGAATAGGGTGTGACAATGACGTAGGCAAGCTGTTGAGACATAATATATAATGAACCTTAAGCAGCTGCGGGAGGGGGGACGGGAGCCGGTGCGGTGGCTGATTTGCCGAGAATCTTAAACATCACCGTGCCACAGGTGGGGCATTTGCCCTTGATGGCCTTGCGGCCGTTTTTCATGGTTTCCTCGAGGCCATCCACGATTTCTTTTTTGGCTTTGCACTTTACACAATATCCTTCTGCCATAAATATTTTACCGCCCCATGCTTCATGCACTGGACGGTTTGGTTATCTTAGAAGACCCCGGGCGCCAAAGCAACTTTGAAATAACGACTGAGAAATTAGGGGGCCTATAAAAAACTCCGGCCGCCCCCTTCCATTGGAGCCGGCGCTGACCAGTTTTTTGAAAACAATTATTGCGCACAATTCGAAATTCAGTAAAAAATAAGTGGCTGTCGGCTTATCCGCCGTGCCAGCCACGAAAAAACAATGCAGACCGTCAACGAAATCGACCAGCGGCCCCCGGGCGCACCCTTGAAACAGGGTCTTTACGACCCGCAGTTTGAACACGATGCCTGCGGTCTGGGCTTTGTTGTCAACATCAAGGGCAAAAAATCCCACCAGACGGTGAGTGACGCCTTGCAGATTCTGGTCAACCTCGACCACCGCGGTGCCGTGGGCAGCGAGGCGAACACCGGCGACGGCGCGGGCATCCTCCTTCAGATCCCCCACGATTTTCTGGCGGCGCAGGCGGTCTCCCTCGGGTTCAGCCTGCCCGTGCCCGGCCATTACGGCGTCGGCATGATGTTCCTGCCCAAAAATCCCAGCCAGCGCGAAGCTGTCCAGTCCGCCATCGCCGCTATCATCGCCGCCGAAGGTCAGACCCTGCTGGGCTGGCGCGCGGTGCCGGTGGACAATACCGCGCTGGGCAAATCGGCCGTGGCTGCGGAGCCGTTCATGGCGCAGATGTTCATCGCCCGCAGCGCGGCCCTCAAAGACGAGGCCGCTTTTGAGCGCAAGCTGTATGTCATCCGTAAGATCGCGGAGCAGACCATCCGCTACGGCGACCGGATTCCTGGCGGCAAATGGTTTTATGTTTCCAGCCTGTCGGCGCGGACCATCACCTACAAGGGCATGCTGATGCCGGAGCAGGTGGCGGGGTATTATCCCGACCTGTGCGATCCCGCGTTCACCACGGCCTTGGCGCTGGTGCATTCGCGATTCAGCACCAACACCTTTCCCAGCTGGGACCGCGCGCATCCCAACCGCTACATCGCGCACAACGGGGAAATCAACACCCTGCGCGGGAACGTCAATTGGATGAAGGCGGCCCAGGCCAACTTCGTCTCCGAACTGTTCGGCGAGGACATCCAGAAGGTCATCCCCGTCATCAACACCGACAACAGTGACTCGGCCCAGTTCGACAACGTGGTCGAGCTGCTCACGCTGGCCGGGCGCGAGCTGCCGCACGCGATGATGATGATGATCCCTGAGCCCTGGGAGAACCATGAGAGCATGGACCCGGCGCGGCGTGCCTTTTACGAATACCACTCCTGCCTGACCGAGCCGTGGGACGGCCCGGCCTCGATGGCCTTCACGGATGGCAAATTCATCGGGGCATGCCTTGACCGCAACGGCCTGCGCCCCTCCCGCTATTACGTCACCAAGGACGACATGGTCATCATGGCCTCGGAGGCGGGCGTGCTGCCCATCGCCCCGGATAGGGTGGCCATCAAGGGCCGGCTGCAGCCGGGACGCATGTTTTTGATCGACACCGAGCAGGGTCGGATCATCGCCGACGAGGAGCTCAAGCGGAAATATTCCGGAGCCAAACCGTATCGCCAATGGCTGGACGAACACCACATCCTGCTGGAAAACCTGCCCGAACCGGTGCTGCCTCCGGAACTGGCCCACCGCAAAATCCTTCAGGAACAGCAGGCCTTCGGCTACACCTTTGAGGATTTGCGTTTCATCGTGGGTCCGATGGCCAACGACGGCATCCAGCCGCTGGGCTCCATGGGCACGGACACGCCGCTGGCCGTTCTCTCGCAGAAGCCGCAGCTGCTTTACAACTATTTCAAACAGCTCTTCGCCCAGGTCACCAACCCGCCCATTGACCCCATCCGCGAGGAGATCGTCACCTCGACCGAGACCATGGTCGGCTCGCGCGGCGGCCTGCTGAATCCAGTGCCTGAGAGCTGTGCCCTGATTAAACTGGCGCAGCCCATTCTCACCAATGCCGAATTGGAAAAACTCCGGCATATTACGCAGCCC
>Ga0209086_10003745_pt1 | contig 11427 bp, 10 predicted proteins | sample M_130207_XF_Meta_FD_187312 | JGI IMG/M metagenome (GOLD analysis project Ga0209086, IMG submission 187312) | Freshwater microbial communities from Lake Montjoie, Canada to study carbon cycling - M_130207_XF_MetaG (SPAdes) (version 2) | ecosystem: Environmental > Aquatic > Freshwater > Lake...
CGGGTCGTCCACGTCGTCGAACTCGAGCCGCAGCGCACGGCTCATCGTGGCGTGCATGGCATACGTGCACGTCACGTAGGTGAACTCGAGGATCTCCTCGTCGGAGAGGTGCTTCTTCAGCTCGGCGAATAGTGCGTCGGGCACACGGCCGTTCTGCAGCGTGAGGCAGTCGGTGTAGGCGAGCAGCGCACGGTCCACCGGTGTCCAACAATCGTGCACCGGCCACGACGGCAGTGCCTGCACCTGCTCCTCGGTGAAGCCAACATCACGGCACGCCTTGCAGTGCTGGCTGAACACGAACTGGCTGCCGATGTTCCAGCCCGCACGGGTTTGCCCCAGCTCTCGCAGGCGCGGTGTGAGCTTGCGATTCGGCGAGCGGTAGAACTGGAAGCCGGCCGTGGTGTGGTCGAACGCATCGGGCACGAGCGCGAACACCGTCCACCAGTTGCCCGGCGTGCCCGTAGCCGTGCCCGGTTCGTCCACCGGGTCACGGTCCCCGAAGAGCATCGAGTACACCTTCTGGGCGTACGGGTGGGCGTCTTTCGGGTGGACCTCACGGAGTCTGGGCATGCCCGGACGATAGTTCGACTTCAAACGCCGCGTTTTCTGCCCTGTACTAACGTCTGGTCGTGCAGATCTTCGTGAGGACAGCCACCCACACGATCACGCTCGAGGTTGAGCCGGCCGACAGCATCTACCACGTCAAGTTGGAGATCTGGAGCCGTGGTGGAGGGGCTGGGCCAAGTCAACAGCGGCTGACTTACTCCGGCAGGGAACTACAGGATGACCGTACGCTCTCGGACTACAACATCCAGAAGGAGAGCGTCCTCTACCTCGAGTTGGTGACCGTGGAGACGACCACCTCGACAACCCCCGCCGCCACGGATGCTCCAGTCACCACCGATGTCCCCGTCACCACCGACGCTCCAGCATCTACTGAGGCCTCAACAACGGTTGCCGATCGTGCCGGCACCATGACCTCGGGTGGCTCAGGCCTTCCTGTTGCAATCGGCGTCGTGCTGCTCCTCGTGGTGCTCGCGTTCGCCGCCCGCCAGTACCGCCGGCGCACCGCGCCAGGTCGCAGCAACTGACAGAATCACGGGCATGAACCGGCTGTTCGGGCTGTCCCGTTACCTCGTCATCGCCGCCGTCGTGGGGTTCCTCGCGCTTTCGATCGCCACGTTCGCGTGGGGCGGCGCGAAGACCGTCCTGCTGATCTCGGACCTGCTCGACGGTGCGTGGCGCAAGGACTTCTCCCTCGTGAAACTGCTGCAGGTCATCGACACCTTCCTGCTCGCCATCGTGCAGCTGATCGTTGCGCTCGGGCTCTACGAACTGTTCATCGGGGACCTAGACCTCCCGGAATGGCTGAACATCCGATCGCTCGACGACCTGAAGAAGTCCGTCGTCGACGTGCTCGTGATCTTCGTGGGGATCAAGGGTGTCGAGGTGCTCTTCGACACCGGAAGCTCCGCCGATCGACTCCGCTCCGTCGGCGCGGTTGCTCTCCTCATCGCTTCGCTCACCCTGTTCCGATTCGTCAAGATGGCATCGGCGAAACAACGCCCGATCATCTTGCCGCCGCGCCTGCTCAGGTGTGCGGGGCGATGTTGAGGCCGAACAACTCCCCGAACGTGGCGAAGTACTCGGCATCGTCCTCGATGGTGCCCAGCCGCACCCAGTCCGCATCGCTCATGCGTGCACGGCCTGTGACGGTCTCCGCCCCACCCCACGAACACACGTAACGCAGCGTGGCAGCCTGGTCGAGATACGCCTCGTGGACGACTCTGCCCACCACCGTGGCGTCCGTCGGGTGCACGAGACCTGCCGCGTAGAAGCGCACCATGCGCCGGTAGTGCGCGTCGTAGGCGCCGCTCTCGTTCGGCATGTCGCTGTTCTTGGCCTGGATAGCGGACTTCGTGATCCCGGGTTCGAGGATCTTCACACGCACACCGAACGGCGCAACCTCCTGGGCAAGCCCATCAGTCCATCCCTCGAGCGCGAACTTCGACGCTACGTAGGCGGACTGGGCGGAGAGACCGGCCTTCCCGGTGATCGAGCCGATGTTGATGATGCAACCGCTGCCGCGGGCCCGCATCCCAGGAAGTACCGCCTGCACACAGCGAACCGCGCCGTAGAGGTTCACGTTCATCGTGTCTGCGTACACGCTCACCGGGGTGTGCTCGGCAACGCCGATCGGGCCGACACCTGCGTTGTTCACGAGAAGGTCCACGCGGCCGGCCCGGGCGAGCACGTCTGCGAGCCCGTCCCTCACCGACTGGTCATCGGCAACGTCAAGCTCCACAAGATTCACCGTGACGCCTGTGTCGGCCGCCATCGCGAGCAACTTGTCCGCCTTTGCCACTGAACGGACCGTGCCGTACACGGTGAGCCCCTGACCGGCGAGATACAGCGCTGTGGCGCGCCCGATCCCCGAGTTTGCTCCCGTTACCACTGCAATGTCGCTGCTCATGCGCCGACACTAGGCGTGCGTGGCCGGTTGCTCCGAAGTGACCGGCTGTCCCTGCAGTCAAGTGTGTCGTCAGGATGTCGTTTTCGGCACTGTGGCGCCACACTTCGCGGCGACGGCGCAGTGGGGGCGGGTCAGTGTGCGGGGTGGGCGGCGAACCACGCAGCGAGGCGCGCGAACCCCTCGTCGAGGGACACGGTGGGCACCCAACCGAGGTCCTCGCGCGCCGGGCGCGGGTCGAACCAATGCGCCGTGCCGAGCTGTTCCGCAACGAACCGGGTGATGGGCGGCTCGCCTGTGCGGAACCGCGGCCACACACGCTCCACGACCGATCCGAGCCCACGGGCAACTGCGGCCGGCACGTGGCGCGGCTCGAACGGCACGCCCGCCGCGCGGCAGATCCCCTCCACGAGCTCGTGCACGGTCCGCGGCTCACCGTTGGCCACTACGTACGCCTTGCCCGCGCACGGCGCACCGGGCCGCAACGCGTCCAGCGCCGCGACGTGCGCGCTGACCGCGTTGTCGAGGTACGTCGTGTCCACCAGCGCACTGCCGTCGCCCACCATCACGAGCCTGCCCGCCCGTGCGCGATCAACGACGCGGCCGACCAACTGCGTATCCCCCGGTCCCCACACGAGGTGCGGGCGGATCGCCACCACTGCGAGGTCGTTACCGTTTGCCTCGAGCGCAACACCCTCGGCGATCGCCTTGGACTCGGCATAGAACGCGCCCTTGCGCCCGGTGACAGCCGTCTCGGCACCGACGCCAACGAGCGAGTGACCGGTATGAGCGACCGACGGGGTGGAGACGTACACCAAGCGCTGCACACCCTTGCGCTGGGCGGCGTGAAGCACGTGGTACGTACCCGCCACGTTGACGGAGTGGAACTCGGCCCACGTACCGACCACACCAACCCGCGCCGCGCCATGCACGATCGCATCGCACCCCTGTGCCGCGGCAAGCACACGGTTCACGTCCCGGATATCGCCCTGCACCTGGGAGACCGAACCCACCTCGGGCAGCACGACCGGTCGCCGCTGCAGACACACGACATCGTCCCCCCGTTGTGCGAGTGCTGCCACCACGCCGCCGAGCAGTGCACTCCCGGCACCGGTAACGAGCACCCTCATCGGGAGGAGCCCGACAGGATGCGCTCCATCGTGCGGCCGAGCGCCGTGCGGTTGATCTTTGCGTTGTGACGGATGTCCACCGGCAGATGCTTGGACACCCAAACAGCGGCAACTGCCTGAGGACCGACCGCCGCACGAACAGCTGCCGCCAGCGGCGTGGGCGCCGGGCCCTCAATACCCTCGGCAGTCTCCAGCACGAGCACGACTTGTTGCACGCCGACTGGGCCGATGCCCACGGCAGCAGCGCGCACCACGCCCGCCACGGCTTCCGCAGCGATCTCGAGCGGTACCGGTGTCACCGGGCCGTCGGGTGTGGAGATCACGTGCTGCACGCGCCCCTCGATCCAGAGCCGACCGTGCTCGTCGAGGTGGCCCACATCGCCAGTCCGGTGCCAGATGCGTTCCATACCGCCGACCCTCACGAGGGGTCGCGCCCGTTGTTGGGTGTGCCAGAGCCGGTCGTAACCATCGGACATCCACGGCGAGTGCACCAGCACCTCACCCGTAGTCTCCACCATCACCTCGCACCCGTCGACCGGCGCGCCCACGCACACACCGCGCCCAGAGCCGATCAACTCGAGTTCGGCGAGCGACACGTCCGCAAGCGGCAGCACCTCGGTCATTCCGTAGGGCGTGTGCAGCGCTGCCCCTGGGCACAGGCCCCGCATACTCCGCAGCGTCTCGATCGGGACGGGTGCACCAGCGGACATCACGAGCCGAATCGCGCCGAGCGCGGGCAGGGCTCCGGTTGCCGTGCGGACCACGTTCGCGAGCGCTGCGGGCGAGGCGAACACCATCGTGGCCCCGATGCGGGCGCATGCCTCGTTGAGAGCACTCGCCGTGAGCGTGGCGGGCGCGGTGACGTCCATGTCGGCGAGGCCGGTGACCATGCCGAGGGCGGGTCCGAAAACCGCGAAGGGGGCGAATGCTGCAACGAAGCGGTCTGCCGGCGTGATGCCGTACAGCCGTCGGAGCGCGTCGCGCTGCGCGCATAGTTGACCGTGGGTGTACCGCACACCCTTTGCCGGGCCGGTGGCTCCGGAGGTGAACACCACGGCGGCGGGATCAGCGGGCTGCGGCTCGGGAAGGGTGAGCCCCGCGATATCTGTCGATGTCCGGTCTGCGCCCAGCGAGTGCAGTGACAGCATCTGGGCTCCGGGCGCCCAGCGGAGCACACGAGCCGCAGCGATCGACTTGGCGGGCCCGACCACGTGACGAACACGCGCCGAGCGCACTGCAGCGCCGAGGCCGCTCAGGCCCAGCCCGCGGTCGGCGACCACAGTGACGGCGCCGATGCGCCAGCACGCGTACACGGTTGCCAAGAGGTCAACTCCGGGTGGCACGAGCACGGCAACCCGGTCCCCCGCACGCACACCGCTCGCGCTCATGGCGGTGGCGAACCTCGCGACACGGCCGGCGAAGGCGGACCATGTCACGCTCTCGTCCGCCGCCGCATCGCTCACGGCCGGCGTGTCGAGCGACGCGTTAGCCGAGATCTCGGACCACAGGGGCCGATACGGCACCGGTGCATCCGCCCGCTGCGCTGCGCCCCCTGCACGCACGACGCCCGCGCCAATACTGGCCGCCTGCCCCGCAGTGATCGCTGCCTCGACATACGGGGCGATCGACGCCTCCAGCACCGCGAGGTGTCCGGCGCCTCCGAGTCGGTGGAGTGCCACGTTGCGGAAGCGCCCGAGGAGGTCCTCGGCGAAGTCATCGTTGAACACCGGGTCACGCGCTCCCCACACCAGACGGACGGGGATGTCGAGATTGCCGAGCCGGGATGCCACCGAGGCGAGCGCGGCAGCCGAGGGATGCCGATCGTCGAAGGGCACGTCGCCCACGAATTCCGCCACCGCTTGCCGTGAAACACGCGTGCGATAGGGCAGGGCGAGTGCGCGCCGCTGCATCCGGGTGAGTCGGCGTCCGGACAGCAGCGCCGTGCCGCGCACGAACAGCGGTGTGTCACGCGTGGCAAGCCAGTGCACGCCGTTCGCTGCCGCCAGTCGGATGAGCCACGGGGCGCGCCTGCCCTCGGGCACGGCGATGCCGGTGTTGGACAGCACGAGGCCCGCCACGAGTTCGGGGTGCTCTGCTGCGACGCCCATGGCGATCGCCCCGCCCCAGTCCTGCGCAACGATCCATATCGGGCCCTGCAGGCCGAGGGCGCGCACGAGGTCATTCACGTCGGCAACCCTGTCCGCATACCGACGGGGGCCGACACGCTCGGACCACCCCATCGACAGATGATCGGGAGCGATCACGTGCAGCGCAGGATCGAGTTCGCGGAGCAGACGCGACCACAGGAAGGACCACGTGGGATTCCCGTGCAGGCACAGCACGGTCGGCGACGCGGGATCGGTTCCCGGACGGTCGAGGAGGTGCCAACGGTGAACGGCACCGTCATGGCTCGGTACGTCCACGCTGCGGGACCAGAACGGGGGGCACCCGAACTGCTCGAGCGCGGCAGCGGACGGTGCCGCTGTCATCACCAGACGATCTCGGTCATGCTCACGTTCAGCCCGGAGCCGATGCCCATGCAGAGCACGCGGTCTCCTTTGCGCACACGGTCCTGCACGCTTGCGAGCGTGATCGGCATCGCCGCCGGACCGACGTTGCCGTAGTGCTGCAGCGTGAGCGGGGCGCGTGCCGGATCAATACCCAAACGGTCACACAGCATTGAGGTGTGCACCTGGCTCACCTGATGCAGGATGTACCAGTCGATACCGGATCCCCACGAGAACTCCGCGGGCACGTTGGTCCAGGTATCCGCCGCAAGTTCAAGGCCTGCCACGAGCAGGCCCTTGGTGTCCGTGGTCATGCGATCCAGCGTTCCCACGCACAGCTCGTTGTGCTGCGTAGCGGCGCGGGCAACACCCCCGACGATGCGGTGTGCGTCCGGGTGCCGGTCGGTGCGACCGAGCACCATCGCGGCTGCTCCGGATCCGAGCGTGAGCGAAGCAAACTCTGCGAAGACGTCATCAGCGGTTGCGTCGCTGCGGCGCAGTCGCTCGATCGTGCTCTCCTGCGTGTACCGGCTTCCCTCGCCGTCGACGATGAGCGCGTACTCGATGGTCCCGGCGTCGATCATCGTGGACGCAACATGCATTGCATTCGTGAACCCGAGACAGGCGTTGGCGATGTCGAAGTTCATGCACAACGTGGATAGGCCGAGCTGGTGATGCACGTTGCAAGCGATCGACGGCTCGAGGTGGTCCTTGCACACCGAGGTGGACATGAGGAGCCCAATCCTCGACGGATCGATCCCCGCCCGCTCGATGGCAGCGCGCCCAGCGAGCGCTGCCGCGTCGGCGAACGTGACATCCTCGCCCCACCAGCGGCGCTCCTTGATCCCGGCAACGCCGGAGAGGAGACCCGGTCGCACGCCGGTGCGGTCGTAGGTCTCGGCAAGCTGCTCGTCGATCCACTCGGACGTGACGACCACGGGGGCCTCGATTGCGGCGATGCTGAGCACCCCGCTGTGGCGGTGCTGAAACACCGAATTTCCGCTCATTTGCCGCTTTCTTGAGTCAGCCACTCAGGCTACGCACCAGATCCGCCATTGGGACGTCGCGAAACCAGATCACGAGGGGTTCCGGACCGGATTCAGGCCTCCCAGACCTGCACAATCGGGGTGCCGGAGGTTGTGCCCGCAAGCAGGTCAACGAACGCCTGAGGGGCGGACTCCAGCCCTGCGTACTCGGTGGTCAGCGCCCGCAGGCTGCCCGCGGACAACCACGCCGACAACTGCCGACGGGCCTCGTCGTACCGATCCTCGAAGTCAAACACCAAGAATCCCTCCATGCGCACACGGTTGTTCACGAGCAGTCCGGGAACGCCGCGTGGACCCGGCCCGGGTGTGCTCGTGTCGTACTGGCTCACCACGCCGCAGCACACCACCCGGCCACGCTGGTTCATGCGGAACAGCGCGCTCTCGAGCAGGATCCCGCCGGTGTTGTCAAAGTACACGTCGATCCGCTCCGGCGTCGCTGCGCGGAACGCAGTACGGAAGTCCTCATCGTTCCGGTTGAGCCCAACGTCGAAACCGAGCACGTCGACGAGCATCGCTGCCTTCTCGGCGGACCCGGCAATACCCACCACCCGCGCGCCCAGCGCCTTGGCCACCTGACCAGCCACGTGGCCGACCGACCCGGCTGCGGCCGACACCACAAACGTCTCGCCCGCTTGCACCCGGCCCACCTCGGTGACACCGAAGTAGGCCGTCACTCCGTTCAGGCCGAGTACACCGAGATGGTCCGACACCGGCACGGAGGGATCGAGCACCGTGAGGGCCTCGGGTTGCTGCACCGAGTACTCCTGCCAGCCGGTCTGTCCCCACACTAGGTCACCGACGCGTAGCCGACCCCCTGACGCGCCCACCACCTGGGCCACACCCGTGCCGCCCATCACCCGTCCGGCCTCGGGGGCACCGGCATAACTCGCGCTCCCCTGCAGGCCGGCGCGCTGACCTGCCCCGATGGTGATCGCAACCGTCCGGCACAGCACCTCGCCATCGCCGGGCACCGGGAGCGGTGCGGTGCGCACCTCGAAGTCCTCCGTTCGGAGCCTGCCGTTGGGCAGCGAGGCGATGAGAACCTGTCGATGTTCTGTGGGGAGGGCCATGGGGGCAGTCTTGCCGACCCCCATCGGCAATGCAGCAGCGAGAGCAGCACCCACACTGCTGCGGTCCGGGTCAGGCCTCGTCGTCCTCGAACGCCTCGTCGGCACCACAGTTTGGGCAGTGGCCCGTCGACTCGGGGATGTCGCCGATGTACTCACCGCACTCGGGGCACAGTCCGCTGTCGCTCATGGGTCCTCCTCCGCCGCAGGTCCGGCTCATCACGAGTGTCGCAGATGGGTGTCACGTGCCACCCGGGCCGTTCGTCACCGATAGTCAGGCGCCCCTGCGCACGAGGCTTCCACGGAGCAATCCGACGATCCGCCGCAGACGGTCCTCGGGTGTCGCTCGACGACGCCAGAAGTCGAGGTTGGCCCGCGCTCCCTCGCTATCCCCCGACACCGCAAGTCGGTTGCCCTGCAACTTCGCCGTCGTCCGGATTTTCTGTAGGAGCACCTCCGGGTTGAGTTCGACACCCCGACCGATCAGCACCTGCAACCCGCGTTCGAGGTCCTCCAGATTGCTCGCGGTCCGGATGAGCCGCGAGGAATCCGACGCCATGAACCGGCGGTACGCAGCAAAGGGCGCGGAAGTGCCCACCATCCCGTGCTGCCCCACGATCCGGATCCACATCTCCCAATCCGCTACGTGCAGCAGGCCGGGGAGGAAGCCGCCCACCTCCTCGTAGGCGCGTCGGCGCACCACGCAACCGGCGAACTGCACCGGTGTCCCGCGACCGAACGGGGCGATGCTGCGCGAGGGTCCGCCCTCGTACGCCGTCAGGGGCTCGCTCCGGTCGACCAACGCACCTACCTCGTCCACGAACCGGACCGACGTGGCGTACATCCCCGCTCCCGGCGCGTCGCCCGCCATCTTGTCGATCTCGGCGTAGAAACCCGGGAGGACGAAGTCGTCGCCATGAAGGATGTGGACCAACTCCCCGGTCGAGCGACGGATGCAGGTGTTGAAGTTCCCGACCGCACCGACGTTGTGTTCCTGACGGGTGAAGACGACGCGACCTGCTCCGAGTTCGCGCACGACGGCCTCAGGGTCGTCGAGTGTCGAACAGTCGTCGATCACGTCGATCTGCATCCGCGCTGGGCCGAGGTCCTGTCCGAGCACGCTCGTCAGACACACACGGAGGTACTCCGCGCAGTTGAAGGTGGGGATCATCACCGAAAAGCGCGGCCTGTCGACCGATTCGGGCAGTGTGTCGATCGACGGGGGCTCAAAGTCGGGACCACTCACGGAGGGGAGGATCCGGCGGTGTCGACGGGCCCTCATGCCTGCCACCGCTCGAACGGCCACGGGTGCCGACGGGAGTTCGCGTGGTCCGGGTCGAATGCGGTGATCTCGTGCCGGCTATTCACCAACCGCTCCACCACCTCAACCCCTTGCATGAAGGAGTGATCCTGATTGCTCACCTCATACCGCCACATGCCGAACCGACCCCTGCTGTACACACCGTAACCCTCGAAGAACGGAATGATCTCGGCAAGCGTCTCGTCGCGATGGAGACCTGGCGTGGGGTAGCCAAATGCCGCGCGGTACGTCCAGGTAGACACGATCTCGCTGGTGTCGCTGACGAAGCCCGTGGACAGCACGCCACGCACCACGTCGTCGAGCAGCGTGCGCTGGTCGACAGGTCGGTACGTGGACTCCGCCACCTCACACATCAACGACCAGGTCTCGCCCGGTTGCGGCACGTTGGAATCGGCGTAGTTGCTGAACACCGTGGCGCGGTAGAAGGGAGTATTCCCCTCCGGGAAGTACAACCAGCACTTCGTCCGGAGCGCCTCGGGTGGCTGGCCGCGCATCCCGAGGCCGACGATGTTCGACGACGAATGGAGGAGTCCCCGATCGGCCGACGCGGCGAGGTGCTCCTGTCCGCTCACCCTCACCAGTTCGCGGAGCGGCATTGTCGAGATGAGGTGCTGATACCGGATGCGCTCCCCCGACGAGAGCGTGACGCTCCTGTCCCCGAGGTCGACCGCCTGCACACGATCACCGAAGCGCAGACGCTCCTGCGGCAGGCGTTCTGCACACGCCTGCCAAATCGCGCCCGTACCACCCTGCTTCGGGAACCGGAACGTGTTGTTGGGCCCCCACGAGACATCGTCGTGCCCGGTCTCGATACCCCTGCGCACCCGGTCGACATCGGGCAGCGCAACGCGCTCGCCCATCCACGAGGTGGACAGCAGGTTGAGCGGGTGAGCCCACACCTTGACGTTGTAGGGCTCCATGAAGGCCTCGGCGATACCTTCACCGAACGTGCTACGGATCCACGCGAGGAAGTCGGTGGCTGCCGGCCCGTGGGCGGCCGACGCTGCCACGAGACCCTCGAAGCAACGATCCCTCTCCCCCGGGGGAAGGCGATGGAGGTTGTTCTGGAACGGGTACGGGACGAAGCGGTCACGCATCCACACCCAGGACTCGCGCTGATGGTCGTTCCAACCGTCCGGCCCGAGGAACTCGTCCATTGCCCGGTCGAAATACTCGTAGTGGGAGAACTGCACGTGGCCACCAACATCCCACGTGAACCCTTGATCGTCGACGAACGATGACGCCAAGCCTCCGGGGCCCGATGCCGAGTCGACCAACAGCCACGACCCGACACCGCAGTGCTGCAGTTGCCGCGCCGCCCCGAGCCCACACGGACCCGCACCAAGGATGAGGAACTCCACCTCGTGCATTGGTGTGCTCTCAGATCTCGAGGCGCGACGGCAGTCGCCGGCCGACGAGGCTGCGGAAATCCTCGAGGCACACACTGGGTCGCTGTACTGCCGACTTCGACTCCTGGTCGTACCTGAAGAACGGGCGGTGATAGCGCTCTGCGAAGGCGCGATCGGACGGAGCGAGGTACGGCTCGAGATCGTGCGGCATCACGCTGTGGTAACGGACGAGTAATGCGAGATCCCTTGGCAGCACGTCCACAAGTCGTGAATACCCGAACTCGTCGTGGTTCCACTGGGTGGTTCCCTGCTCGAGGCCCGCACCGGGTTCGCCGGAGATGAACCGGTTCATGCACACCACGTTCGCCGGGTCCTCGTCGGTCACACCATCCGCGATCATCATCTCGGGGGTCTGGCTGTTGTGCCGGGCCGTGATCAACCGCTCGTGCGCGTGCTGCGCGGCACGCCGGCTGCGTTCCGCCGCATCGAAGCCGTCCGCCCTACCGTCCACGGGCAAGCGCTCAAGTCGCACCCCAG
>Ga0209086_10003747_pt1 | contig 11427 bp, 9 predicted proteins | sample M_130207_XF_Meta_FD_187312 | JGI IMG/M metagenome (GOLD analysis project Ga0209086, IMG submission 187312) | Freshwater microbial communities from Lake Montjoie, Canada to study carbon cycling - M_130207_XF_MetaG (SPAdes) (version 2) | ecosystem: Environmental > Aquatic > Freshwater > Lake...
ATGGCTCGTGAACTGGCATTTGCATCTAACAATGATTTTAGTGTCGCTCAAAATATAAGCGAATTAATTGAAAAATTAAACCTAAGCGAGGTTCCTGAAAAGGGAAGCTGAAATTAGTGACGTGGTTTCAATTCAATCAGGTAATTAAAAATAAATTTCTTTGGTCTAAAGAGAAAGCAGCTTGATATTTTTCAATCGTTTGATGTAATTTATTAATTCTTTTAAAAGGGTGTTTTTATGTTGAAATTTCAATTTTTTTATTAAGAAGCACCCTCTCAAAATGGTTGTGCTGACTGAATCTTTCAATGTGCAAAGTTAAAATAATACTATTTCCATAAGAAATATTGGTCTAATCATACCCAAATCTCATATGTATTTTTGAGTAAATTTTGGACTTTACTAACAAGGGCTTGTGAGCTATTTATGAAAAAAATTCTAGTAACTTTTAACGTCAAAAATATAGATACGTGGTTTGAAGGCAATACCCTTGAAAAAGAGTGGGGTCAATTAGGTGTTGAAATTGAATTTTTTAGAAAAAGAGACGCAAAGCTAATTGGATTTATAGCTGATATTTCTGATGAAGATTTATTTGATTCAGCATTAAAAAACACAACATTTTTATCCACGTCATTTAAGTCCAATGGCGTGCTGATGGAAACACTAGAGATATTAGAATTGGTTAAATAATTTCTTGTCTTTGATACAAATTGATGACTTCTCTGAATTACTTTTGTATATTATTTTTGATTCTTTGTTCTGTTCATGGTATTTGGAGAGGGTGGACTGTGCAAGCTTTTTATTTTCTAATGTCGTTAGCGTTGTATGTACTAGCGGTCAAAATCAATTCTGGTAGCTATGCAGTTTTCTTCATCCCAGAAGCTGATACATCGTTCAGAGATATCATGCACCTTGAAATGATATCAGTTGCGATTGTAATCATTCTGTTTTTACTGAGGCGTATTCATAGCCTACTGTTTGTTACCCACCAATCTCTTTCAGGTCATCAGGTTGTAGGGGCTTTTTTAGGTTTTTTAACGGGTTTTTTTGGATTACTTTATTTGTTCATATGGATGAATTTCACTGCTGTCAAAATGCAGGCGTGGTGGATATCCTCGTTTGAGTATCAATTAAGTAAGGCGATGCTGGATTTAATCACGCAAGTTTTTTAGTCTGTACTCTACATATGATGCATGCTAATTTAAGAAAAGAATCTGCATAAGCGCTTTTAGGATTTAATCGCATCAGAAAGCTGATATTTTTTTGCATGCTTGGAGTATGATTTTTATATATTTATATTCGTTTAAGATCAAATATGATGCTGACTGACCAAAGCTTCAGGGCTTTAAGCAGTAAATGGCGGCTTGGGTGTATCACCCAATGTGTCCATTTCCTCTTGAACGCCCCTATCGCTAAGTTTTGTCAAAGACCTTGACGAAAAAGGTGAATTCTTGGATTTTTATATTACGCCTATCAAGATTTATGAATAAAAAATTCTTGATTGAAGCTATAGGGCTTTGCGGTTCTTTAAGACGTGGGCTGCTTTGGCATTAAGCTTTCCATCATTGGCGAGTTTTTTCAGCTTATGACTTCAACGCCTTTCCAAAAAGCGACATATCGCGATGTGCTTGGCCTCAGGCTTCGGGCTTGGATAGTACCAAGCTGCGCTATCATTGCTTTACCCATCTACCACCACATCGCAATAGTGGGTCGTTCCCTTTTAGGTGCACACCATGGTTTTGTTAGACGGTTTGAGGTGGTTAGAATCGATCGTTGAAGCAGGGAAGTAATGATTGCCTTCTTTGACAACGGTTTGGTCAGATGAGGCTAAAATTTTATGATTCCATATTGCTTTCATAAATATACATTCATTAAAAAATATCTTATAGAAGAAACTACAGTTTACTATGCAGCAACCCGTTTATGAAAACATTGAGGCGACTTTTAGTCCACAAAACTTAAAGGACGAGATTGTCAAAGGATTGGAGAATTCCCAAGCCTGTATATCTCCTAAATTTCTTTACGACAAACTAGGCTCTCACTTGTTCACCGCCATTACTTACCTCCCCGAGTATTACCCCACCGTTACTGAAAGAGAAATTTTCCTAAAATTCAAAGAAGAAATCGCTCTTTCCATGGGAAGCAATCACTGTTTAATTGATTTAGGTGCTGGCAATTGTCAAAAAGCTGAGGCCATGTTTGACACCATCAAGCCAAGCACCTATGTGGCAGTTGACTTTTCCATCGAATATCTTCAAGAGGTTTTGCCAAAACTACAAGGTAAATACCCCGAGATCAAAATGATGGGTGTCGGCATGGATTTTTCAAACCATTTGTCTTTGCCTACATCGCTTCCCAATATCCAACGTAATTTTTTCTATCCAGGCTCGAGTATAGGTAACTTCAGTCAAGCTCAAGCAGGCCATTTACTGGATCAAATCAAATCCAGCTCAGACCAAGGTGGCTTGTTGTTGGGCGTTGATTTGATGAAAGAGGACGCTGTTTTGCTCAACGCTTATGACGACCCTTTGAAGTTGACCGCCGCATTCAATCTCAATATCCTGCGGGTGGTCAACTCTTTGATTAATTCAAATTTTGATGTGAAAGATTTTCGTCATACCATCACTATCAATCACTCCATGCAAAGGGTAGAGCTCTACCTAGAAGCGTTGCGAGATGTAAAAGTTTCTTGGGCAGATGGTACCCGAAGCTTTAAAGCAGGTGAGTTGATCCATACGGAGAACTCACACAAATACAGCGTGACTTCGATTCAGGCTCTCTTAAAGGCCTCAGGCTTTAATCGCTTTAAAAGCTGGACCGATCCCAAAGACTATTTTGCTTTAATTTATGCGCAATAACTTGCTAAATAATATTTCAACGCCACTGGTCTAAGATTCCTTGGTTTCACGCTCTTCATAGCCTGCCGACTCTGGAGCGGGCTTGCCGGTTATTGCAACGGCAAGTTCATGGCCAACCAATACGTTCTAAGAGGCAGCTCAGTCTTGACCACCCCTGGCCACACTCGCAAAAGCTATCGAAATTTCTTTCCCACTCATTCACGCTGGCAAATGACGGGACTGCGAGTTGCGAAAGACATAAGCTAAGTTCTTATAAACACCCCAAGTTTTATACCCTGTCCCAACGTCAAACTTTTTCGTGGTTCTGGAAATGCTCAATTGAAGATATTAACTTGCGCATCAACAAAGCAAAGATGGCTGATGGAATGGCGCCTTCGAGCATCATTTCGGTGTTGTTGGTTGACAGTCCTTGCGCAATTCGCTCACCATAGCCTCCTGCCCCTACAAAAGCCGCAATGGTGGCTGTCCCTGTAGTCCAAACTGCCGCCACTTGGATGCCTGCAAATAGCATGGGCTTACACAACGGCAATTCGATGTGCCACAACTGCGGCCAAAATCCAGTTCCCAAAGCTTTTGACGCTTCAATGACGGATCGGTCTACCGAGCGTAAACCCGATTGCGTGGCTTCAATGATAGGCAGCAAAGCGTAAAGAAACAGTGCAATAAAGGCAGGTATAAAGCCAATGCTGTTGACCGTAAAAATTAAAAAACTCAACAAAGCCAAAGAGGGAATAGTTTGAAACAGGCTCACTCCATACAGCAACGGTTTACCTACTCTAGGAATGTAGTAAATGCAAACTCCGATGGGAATGCCAACTAGAACGGCCAAAATCAAGGAAAAGACGACCAACTGCGAATGCTGCAGAGACAGTCTTAAAAAGTCGTATTGGATAAAAAACTCAAAAAAATGACGCCAATCGGACTGACGTTGGTTCAAATTAGAGTTGGACGCATTTCCAGGGCGCAAGATTTCAGCGTAGAACGATTGGGCAACTGATTTTATACTTTGATGATCGAGCTCAACCTTTGCATTCAAGGACTGCATGGCTTGGTTCGAAATCTTGCTCTCCAACGAGTTCATCGCTTTCAGAATTTCGGGGTTGGCGTTGACCGAGTCAATTTTGTAAAGCAAGATGGCTTTATAGGAGGTAAAAAAATGTTGGTCGTCCTTGATCAAGACCAAGTTGTCATCGAGCAATCGTGAATCGGTCGTGTAGGCGTCAAACACATCGATCTTGTGCTTGGCAACAGCTTGGTAGACCAGTCCATGCTCCATACCTATGGGTTTAAATGCACTAAGGTTGTAGGCTTTGGATAAGCCGGGCCAGCCATCTTTTCTAGCTAAAAACTCGTGTGACAGACCAAATCGAAGCTTAGGATGGTTTTGAAGATCGGAGATTTTTTTGATGTTGAACTTATCTGATATTTGTCGATCTATGGCTAGCGCGTAAGCATTGTCAAAGCCTAAAAATACACCTGCTTTCAGTCCTAGGGGGAGGAGCCGTTCATTGACCTCTGTCATCGAGGATTTGTCACTGATGCCCAATATTTCTTGGGTCAAAGTTCCCCAATACTCAGGATACACATCGATGCCTCCCGTTTTAAGGGCATTGAATACAATAGCAGTTGAGCCCATGCCTTGTTTGGCTACAGTTTCAATGCGGGCCTGATCGGCAACGGTTTTGGCGATCAATTCAGAGAGAATGTAGGACTCGGTAAAGCTTTTACTGCCAACGGTAAATTCTTTGGCTGTGACGTGTATAGAAGTCAGAATTAAAACATAAAGCACACAGAATCGAATCATAGAATTTCTTTTTAATGAGTTCTTTAAATATAACAAATGAACTTGGTTGAAATTTTATAACCCAATCACTCTAAGGGTCAAAGGTTCAGAGTTTCACGGTGGAAACTCTAAATTACAAATCTTTCAGCTTGGACACTATAAAGAGCAATAGAGTTATGTAGAAAGACCATTTTGGGTGTTATCAGAACTTGCCTGGTCCTGGCCAAGCCATGGTGGGATTAAATTTTGGTCATTGCTGCCCTTTGGTGCCGATCTGAATGTCGTGAATTTGCCAAGAGTCATTCTTCTCCCAGCTCATCTGAGTATCCATGATCAATATGCTTTGGGCCCGTGTGCTTTATTTGAAGAGCTCTTTGATGGGGTTGCTAAGCAGTTCCAGGCAGATGCGAATGAACGATTTGGGTTCACGTGATTGTGATAGTGAGATGTCAATGTAAGAAATTGTATTATCAAATTCAGAGGCTTTGAGGTCAAAATGCGGGTAAATATTGATACTGACAGCTCAATTGGCGCTACAAAATGACTAAATCGTCCCTTGGATAAAAATGGAGTTTGAGTGGCTACCAAAAAAAACAAAACCTTGCCGTCCGTTAAAAGCGACAAGAGAGTCATTAAAAAGTACCCCAATCGTCGCTTGTATGACACCATGACTTCAAGTTACATCACCCTGAGTGAAGTCAAACAATTGGTGATGGATCAGGTCGATTTGACGGTCATTGATGTCAAAACCAATGAGGATTTGACGCGCTCAATTCTTTTGCAAATTATTCTTGAACAAGAAAGTGCTGGCGTACCAATGTTTACAGAGAAGGTTTTGGAAAATTTTATACGGTTTTATGGGCATACGATGCAACCCTTTATGGGAAGCTATTTGGAGAGAAATGTTCAAGCACTGACGCAGTTTCAATCCAAAATGACGGAGAGTTCTAAAAAGGTGAGTCCTGAGCTTTGGCAGCAATTGATGCCTCTTCAGGCCCCTGTTTTAAAAGGCATGTTGGGGCAATATGCAGAGCAGTCAAATGCCATGTTTTTGAAACTGCAAGAACAAGTGCAAGATCAATTGCAAAAGCAAACCGATGCCATGTTGGGCGCACTTGGCGTTAAACCCAAAGCATAGGGTCTGCCACCGTAAGAAAAGCGAAGGCCACTGGCCAAATACTGGTAACTTTTGGGAAAAGTGAAATTTTTCTCTTTTCAAGCGACAATAGGGCAATGAGTCAAGAAATACATACCCTGCATACCCCCAAAAAAGTGGGCTTCGTCAGCCTAGGTTGCCCTAAAGCGTTGACCGATTCTGAATTGATTTTGACCCGATTGAGTGCTGAAGGTTACCAAACCAGTAAAACATTTGAGGGTGCTGACTTGGTGATCATCAACACCTGTGGCTTTATAGATGAAGCGGTCAAGGAGAGTTTGGACACCATCTCTGAAGCTTTAAATGAAAACGGCAGAGTCATCGTGACGGGATGTTTGGGCGCACGGGTGGACGACGGGGGGGAGAACCTGATCAAATCCATTCATCCCAAGGTTTTGGCGGTGACTGGGCCCCATGCGACGGATGAGGTCATGCAAAAAGTGCATGAGTATTTGCCCGTACCCGTGCAACCCTTTGTGGATTTAATTCCGCAGGCCACCTCTTTGGTGGGCATTAAATTGACGCCCAAACATTATGCCTATTTGAAGATCTCTGAGGGTTGCAATCATCGATGTACGTTTTGTATCATCCCCTCAATGCGAGGCGATTTGGTCTCTAGGCCCATTGGAGATGTGTTGAGCGAAGCGCGTGCCTTGTTTGAAGGTGGCGTGAAAGAGTTGTTGGTGATCAGTCAAGATACATCTGCCTATGGTGTGGATGTCAAGTACCAAACTGGGTTTTGGGATGGCAAGCCTATCAAAACTCGCACACTTGAATTGGTTGAGCAATTGGCCAATTTGGCCGAGCCATTCGGTGCTTGGGTGAGGTTGCATTACGTGTACCCTTATCCAACAGTTGACCTTCTAATCCCCTTGATGTCTCAAGGACGAGTTTTACCCTATTTGGATATTCCATTTCAACACAGTCACCCCGATGTGTTGTCTCGCATGAAGCGTCCTGCAAGTGGGGAAAAGAATTTGGATCGAATTCAATCTTGGCGAGAGCAGTGTCCAGATTTGGTCATTCGAAGCACCTTTATTGCTGGCTTTCCAGGTGAAACCGAAGAAGAGTTTGAGCATTTATTGGATTTTGTGCGACTCGCCAAGATCGACCGTGCAGGATGCTTTGCCTATAGCCCTGTCAAAGGCGCCTTGGCCAATGAAATTGCTGGCATGCTGCCACAAGCTTTGCGTGAAGAAAGGCAAGCAAGGTTCATGAAAGTGCAAGAGGAGGTCTCTGTGGCCAAGTTGCGCGAGCGAATTGGGCAAACCATGAAAGTACTGATTGACCAAGTTTCTGCTGGCGGCAAACAAGGTGCTTTGGCTCGCTCTTATGCCGATGCCCCTGAGATCGATGGCCTTGTGAAGTTACTGCCCCCTCAAAAGGTCAGTCAACGCTTGAAAGTGGGTGATTTCGTCAAAGCGCGAATCGTCAACACTGAAGGTCATGACCTGATCGCTCAACCTATTTGAGTGAGGTCTCTTTGTCACATGAGGGTGTTATTTTTTTGTTATAGTCAATGGCATGCGTTGTCAAAGAGATTTCAATTCAATCCGCTCAGACTTGTGCCATTTGGTGCCCCGAAAGGGACTCGAACCCCCACGATGTTACTCGCTAGTACCTGAAACTAGTGCGTCTACCAATTCCGCCATCGGGGCAAAACAGACATAGGCTATCTTATCAAAAAAATCTCACATTCATCGACTTCTGTAGAAGAGTTCATCGGAAGTGTTTTAGGTCATCGCGATGGGCATGGTTTTGTCCAGCGCGATAGCGGCGCGCCCGATATTTATTTGCCGCACAATGAGATGCGTGCGGTTTTACACAAAGACCGGGTCAAGGTCAAAATTTCAAGACTCGATGCAAAAGGTCGACCTGAGGGCCGTGTCACTGAAATTTTAGAGAGACCCTCCTACGCGATCATTGGTCGTTTATTGCAAGAGGGTGGCATTTGGTTGGTTGCACCAGAGGATAAGCGTTACGGTCAAGATATTTTGATTCCCAAGGGGGCGACTGGTGCGGCCAAGGCCGGTCAAGTGGTGGTGGTTGAGTTGACCGAGACGCCAAGTCTTTTTGGGCAGCCGGTGGGCCGAATCAAGGAGGTCTTGGGTGAGGTGGATGACCCTGGAATGGAAATTGAAATTGCGGTAAGGAAATACGCCGTACCGCATGAATTTTCTGAAGAGTGTTTGAAACTGGCCAAAGCGTTGCCCGAAAAAGTCAGGCCACAAGATCTTGAAGATCGAGTGGATTTGACGGACTTATCGTTCGTCACGATCGATGGCGAAGATGCGCGTGACTTTGATGATGCGGTGTATTGCGAGCCTTCGAAAGTAGGGCGCAGAAAGGGCTGGCGTCTATTGGTGGCGATTGCCGATGTGAGTCACTACGTGCAAACTGCAAGTGCCATCGATATTGATGCCTATGATCGTGCAACAAGTGTGTATTTTCCTAGGCGGGTCATTCCCATGCTGCCGGAGAAACTCTCCAATGGCTTGTGTTCGCTTAATCCGCATGTAGATCGTTTGTGCATGGTGTGTGACATGTTGGTCACGCAAGAGGGTGAGATTTATGCATATCAGTTTTATGCCGCTGTCATGCACAGCAAGGCACGATTGACCTACACCACGGTTGCAGCCATCCTGTCCAATACCCGAGGTCCTCAAGCGCTGGCCAACGGAGAGGTGGTTGCTCATTTGATCAACTTGCACGATGTCTACTCGTCCCTTTTGAAAGCGCGCCAACAGCGTGGTGCAGTTGACTTTGAGACGACTGAGACACAAATCGTGTGTGACGAAAACGGACGCATCGAAAAGATCATCCCCAGAATCAGAAATGAGGCGCATCGTTTGATTGAAGAGGCCATGTTGGCGGCCAATTTCTGCAGTGCAGAATTCATCATGGGTTCTAAGCACCCTGGGCTTTTTAGGGTTCATGAGGGTCCAACGCCTGAAAAGGTGGAGTTGCTTAGAAGTTATTTGAAAGCGGTGGGTATTTCTCAAAGCATCAGCGATGAGCCCAAGCCTTCTGAGTACCAAGCCATTGCTAAGGCCACCCAAGAGCGTGCTGATGTTCAGCAAATCCACAGCATGTTGTTGCGCTCCATGCAACAAGCCATCTACACCCCAATCAACAGTGGTCACTTTGGCTTGGCCTTTGAGGCCTACACCCACTTTACGAGCCCTATTCGTCGATATCCGGACTTATTGGTCCACAGGGTCATCAAGGCCATTTTGGCCAAGCAAAAGTACCAACTTCCAGCCCTGCCTACACCAGGCGAGTCTCATGCCCGATTGGCTAGGCGTTTGGCCTCCAAAACCCATGGAAAAGAAAGCAAGGAAGTCTCTGCCCAAAAACGCCATGTAGACCACGCTGCTTGGGAGGCTGCAGGTTTGCATTGTTCGGCCAATGAACGCCGGGCAGACGAGGCGTCAAGAGACGTTGAGGCGTGGCTCAAATGCAAGTTCATGCGTGAACATTTGGGCGAGGAGTACAGCGGCGTGGTCACTGCAGCCACGGGTTTTGGAATCTTTGTGACACTCGATGCTTTGTATGTGGAGGGTTTGGTGCACATCACCGAATTGGGGGGGGAGTATTTTAGGTTTGATGAAGCTCGCCAAGAGCTTCGGGGCGAGAGAACGGGAATTCGCTATGCCATTGGCACCAAGGTGTTGGTGCAAGTCAGTCGAGTGGACTTGGATGGCCGAAAAATTGATTTTCGACTCGTCAAAGACAATTTGGATAGAAGTTTGATCAACACCAAGGATGTGACTGGGCTGAGCCTAGGAGAATCCAAGGGCGGGAAAAAACAAAAGCCCTTTAGCAGCCGAGGCAAAAGGGGCGCACCTGAAGCCCTGTCGCCCACTGCAGGGTCGTCCTTTATGCCTGGTTCTTCAGTGGGTTTAAGAGGGACCCAAAAAGGAGGGGGCGCAAAGTCCAACGCAGGATCTGCCAAAACTTCTCCTCGGGGTGTGAGTGCTGTCACGCCTGCAGACTTCAGCAAGGGCGTCAACTTTAGCAAGTCGCCCCTGGACGTGATCAAAGGGGCTCTTAAAAGAGGGGCTTCGACTAAAAAGTCCAAAAAAGCAAAACGCTAGGGCGTCTCTTTAGGCTAGTTCAGCGCCAGTTCTAGCCAGTCGGTGTCGGGTATGTCTTGAGCCATCATCCCAGATAGGACCTGTGCGCTGCCACACGAAGTGGCCCAACCGCTAGAGCCGTGCCCCAAATTGAGCCACAAGCCATCAAATGGCGTTTGGCCAACAATGGGCGAGCCTTTGGGCAACATGGCGCGCGCGCCTTTCCAAACCTGTATTTGCTGGCCCATGTCTGTTGCCTTTGGGAACCAATCTTCAAGGACTTTATAAAGCGTTTGAATGGCCTTTGGACTTTGGGCTTTGGGCTCCCCTCCAAACTCCATGATGCCGCCAACGCGAATGCGGTTGCCTTGCCTAGAAATGGTGACCTTGTACTTCTCATCCAAGATGCCGCATCTGGGTGCATCAAGTGGCTCTTTGATAATCGCCGTCATGGAGTAGCCATAAACCGGGGTCATTGGAATGGGCAGGCTCAATTGATTCAGTAGTTTGAGGCTGCCAATGCCTGAGCACACCACAACATGGTCAAAGAACAAGGGCTTAGAGTTGACCACCAGCCGCTTGGGGTTGTCAGCGCTTAGGGGCTCTACGTTGGACTTGAATTCAAATACGACACCGAGTTTTTCAGCTTCATCTCTAAGCGCCAAAGCAAATTGTCTGCAATTGGCAATTTGATCTTCTGGAAAATGAATGGCACCAGAAAAGGGCGTATCGCTTTCCAAAGCGGGTTCTTTTTGCAAGAGACCTTCTTTGTCCAAAATTTGAAAGGGGATGCCCAAATCGGTCAAGTAGGGCAAGGACGACTTGGCCATTTCTAAGTGACGCTCGCTGCGGTAGATGACGTTGTAGCCCTGAGATTGTTCAACTTCAATGCCCAGAGATTGAACCAACTCTTTGAGTCTCTTTTGAGTCATCAAGGCCAATTTCTGCATGGCTTGTCGATGCCGCCAGTAGCGCTCAGACTTGGACGCTTTGATGCTCTTGCCAAGCCAACTTAAAGTCTCCAAGCTTGGAAAGTGCATCAAAATGCTGGCGTGTTTGGCAAACTGTTCCTGCAAGAGTCTTTTGAAGATCGCTGGACTGGCCCAAGGTGTGATGTAGCCAGGTGAGATGACGCCCCCATTGGCAAAACTAGACTCCTCAGAGCATGTTTGGTTTTTATCAAATACAGTGACTTTGAACCCCTTGAGCGAGAGTTCGTAGGCCGTCGTGACCCCAATGATGCCTGCGCCAATGACAGCGACTTTTTTGTTGTTCATGTGGAGTATGTTAACTTCTGCAAGGGCTGATTTTGGTTTTTTATCAACATGATTGGTGCAAAGCCGTCAAAAGTAAGGGCCACCTGGGGGTAACTGCGCGTGAATATGCTAGAATAGTTGGGCTTTGCAGATGAATATTTGCATAAGTCAATCGCAAACCCTCTCATTCAAGGTGTTGATGCTTTATTAAAGAGAAATTTTTAATTTAAAAGTATTAATTTCGAGACGGGTTTTAGACCCAACCTTTTAGGAAAATAACCATGTCAGTATCAATGCGCGA
>Ga0209086_10003749_pt1 | contig 11422 bp, 8 predicted proteins | sample M_130207_XF_Meta_FD_187312 | JGI IMG/M metagenome (GOLD analysis project Ga0209086, IMG submission 187312) | Freshwater microbial communities from Lake Montjoie, Canada to study carbon cycling - M_130207_XF_MetaG (SPAdes) (version 2) | ecosystem: Environmental > Aquatic > Freshwater > Lake...
GAGGCCCTCTGCCCAGTTCCAGTGCCGATACCGACGAGTGCCGCTGCCACTGCCGATGCGACAACCGTGGCGAGATGCGCTCGCCCTGCTCGCTTCGAATATTGGGTGCGGGGTGTAGAGATCATCATGGCGTCGTATCGCTGGAGGTCGTGGTCGACGCGGCGTGGAAAATTCCAGCACCGCCTCGCCACCCCGAGAAGCGTTCCGCGGATGTTAGCGTTGGATCGAGAGGAGTCCATGGGGTTCGGTTAGAGGTGATCGTCACCGCGAGACACTTACTTCCGCCAGAAGCTCCCGATGGCATTTCCTACGCAGACGGAAGTTCACCTTCGCCCGTGGGAACACGCGACGGTCGAGCACGCGCGGAGCCGGGGAACGGTTCGGCGAATGGGAGAGACGGCGTCCCAATGACAACAGTACCCGTGGGCTCTGTTAGCCTGACTGCCAATGAATTGGACACTCGGCCAGATGGTCGTCATCGCACTCATCGGCCTCGCAGGCGGCACGCTTGGCGGCCTGCTTGGCTTGGGCGGTTCTGTCTTCATCATTCCAACCTTGACGCTGTTCCTCGGGACCAACCAGCATCTTTATCAAGCGAGCGCCCTGGTGGCGAATGTGTTCGTTGCGGGCGCTGCAACCATGCGCCACCGCGGCCGAGGAACCATTCAAATGGACCTCGTCCCGACGATGGCAGCGTCGTCGTCGATCGCGGCGTTGGTCGGTGTGTGGGCGAGCAATAAGCTCGATCCGAAACCGCTTGCGGCGATGTTCGGAATCTTCCTCTGCTACGCAGCAACTGCGGAGTGCATTCGGCTTGTCCGTAGCGCCGCGGAGCATGCGCCTCCACTCGTGGACCGCCCTCGAATTCTTTTGGGCGGCTGCATTGGACTGGTCGGAGGGTTCGCCTCAGGACTGCTTGGAATCGGCGGCGGCGCCATTATGGTTCCCCTCCTTCGGCGATTCGGAAAGTTGACCATCCGACAAGCCGTCGCTAGCGCCGCTGCGGCAATGATCGCCGCCTGCTCGATCGGCGCGATCGCAAAAAACGCTGCGGTGAGCGGACTTCAGGATGCACAAGGAAACGCACTCTCGCTCCAGATGGCACTCTTCCTTGCAGCACTGCTTTCGCCGACCGCCATGCTTGGTGGATCGCTTGGGGCAGCGCTTGTCTATCGAATGCCGATTTTTGCGATACGGCTCGTGCTTTCGGCGCTGTTAGCGTTCGCGGGAGTTCGCATGATCCTGACCGGCGGCTCTGAGCTGCAAAACATGCTGATGTCCGTCGTCAACTAAACGCAGCCCTCGCAAAGAACGCCGTTGCACAAGCAACCTGCTTCGCTGATGCAACGGTGCGGTTGCGCTGCACGACCATCGGTGGGACTGCCGTCGAATCGTCCGCGCAAATCAGACACACGAAACTACCGCGCGACCATCGCGATCGTCGTAGAGACAGTTCATGCTGTTGGCTTGGCCAGATCCATCTCGGACAAGGCCCGCCGTTCGGTCAGCGACCGTAGCAGCCCGTCAGGCCCTTGGGTACATACTGGCCCCACACCGCTTGGTCGGCTTGACGCCCTGTCGACGAGTACACGGTGAACGGGATCCATGTCAGGCCAAGGGTGTCAGGATTCGGCACGACTCGAAGCGCGACATGCATCACTTCACCCTCGAGCACTGCGCTGACAAGTTCCACCTTAGCCGCACTAGAAGAACTAGCGGCTGCAACGATCTTTTCGTCAGCTCCAATCTTGGTCAGGTCGAGGACGAAGTCGTACGTACCACCTTGCTCGAGCCGCCCAAAGGTGTGGCGGTACTCGGTGGGCGAGATGCCGCGCGGAAGCACGACCGTCGACTCGTGGCGAACAAAGATGTCCACCAGTGGGCAGTCGGCGCGGTCGGTTTCCATCAGCCAATAGCGCTTCGCCTCGCCAGGAGCGAAGTCGCGGTCGAAGTCCCAATCGAGGAGATACTGGTTGCGGGGAGCATCCTTGGCGGAGTCGAACCCGATGAGATTCGGCTTCTTGCCTCCGATGGCGCAGACGGTGAAGGGCTGCTTGTCGATTGACTCGATCACGATCCGCCCAGTGGTGGGCTGACCCTTCACGACATTGAGATACGAAGGGCTCACGCGAACCGGAAGCGAGACTTCTTGCTTCAGCTGCAGAGGGATGACCTGGCTATACCCGTCGATCAGGATCTTGATCTCGGCGGACTTCTTACCGGGCGCCGACTGCGACTTCATCGTTGCCTTCAGCTCGATCGAGCCGCCGACCGGAATCTTCTGTCCCGAGATGTCCTCGATCGTGGTGCACTTGCAACTCGGCTGGACGGTCAGAACCTCGAGTTCCTTGTTGCCCTTGTTCACCAGCCGAACCGTCCCCTCCTTGGTCACCGACGGGGGCAGAATTCCGAAGTCCAGGAGCGGCGGATCGAGCTCGAGCGGCGGCGGGCCGTCGACCGAACCATCCTCGGAGGTCGCCGGCGATCCGCCAGCACTAGCGGGAGCGGCCGCTTGGGCGCCCACGGCTGGCTCGGCTGACTTGGCACCGGTCGGCTTGGCCTCATCGGCGCTGGGGCTCGCTCGGTTGGCGCCCGCCGCGCCGCCGTTTCCAGCGCTCTGATCACACGCACCAACAACTATGACCACCGCCATGAGCGAGGCGAGCCCGCAAACAGCGCGCAGCCAAGTTCCAACATGGGTGCGGACATGGCCGCAGACATGGCCGCAGACATGGCCGTCTACATGGCCGCCTACATGGGGAAATTCACGGGAGAGCGACGAGATTGGTGTGCGTTCAGACATTCAGGGTTCCTTGATGAGCAGCGTTCCATACGCCTCAATCACCAAACCGTTGCGGACTCTGTGCCGCCTCGGTCGTCGGTAATGCGAGCGAAGCATTCTAACGGCTTGTCCGCTGCCCTCTTGCGGTGGACGGACCCTGAATTGTGGTCCGTCCAGAAACCTAGCGCGGGATGCCGCCTCTTACCTTTGGAACGATCGTTCGAGCAAATCCAAGAAAAATCATCACAGCGACTTGCAAGCCATGCATTTGGCGGCATCCTATTGACTGAGTTGAGTCGCAAGACACCTCCTAAAGAGCCCTTTTCCCTCCCTCCGCCCCCGGCCATGTGCCGGGGGTCTTTCATTTACGGTATTACACTTTTCGCGACGGCCCAATCAACCCGCACGCCCGTTCTAACGCCTTCAGTCAGCCCCGCCTTCCGAGGCCCACGCGCGAATGAAACCGGCCGCTGATCGAGCTCCTCAAGTCCTGTTACAGTCTCTGACTTCCGACCAGAATCTCTGAGGACTGACACTTGAATAGCAACGACCTGAGCAACGGAATGGCCATCAAGATGGATGGCAAGCTCTTTCTCATTCTTGGGGTTGAGCACCGCACGCCAGGGAACCTCCGTGCGTTCGTTCAGATCAAGATCCGGGATCTCAAATCTGGCTCCCTCGTCGACAAGCGCTTGCGTTCGGGCGAAGATGTTGACCAGGTTGACCTCGACCGTCGCGAGATGGAATACCTCTACGATCAGGCTGGCAAATCGGTCTTCATGGACCTTGAGAGCTACGACCAGGTCGAACTGAGCAAGGATGTCGTGGGCGACCTCAGCCTCTACGCCCTTCCGAACACCCGAATCCTCGTGCTTTGGTGCGACGGCAAGGCGATCTCGGTCGAACTGCCGTTGACCGTGACCCTCACCATTACCGATACGCCGCCGGGCATCAAGGGCGCGACCGCAACCAATCAGTTGAAGGAAGCGACCTGCGAGACTGGTTTGAAGACCCGCGTCCCGCCCTTCATCACCACTGGTGAGAAGATCATCGTCAGCACCGCTGATGGTTCGTACCGCAGCCGAGCCTAGCGCAACAGCCAGATGGGCGCGACACCCGCTCTCTCCCCCGCCTTTCCCAACGAAGCCACTACCCGCGGCTTCGTTTCTTTAGGGGGCGAAATGATCGGTTAGGCAATGCCCGGTGAAGTCTGCGGCTTTGTGATTCCAGTCGAAGTGACGATCGAAACGACGATCAGCGTCAGGAATCCAAGCGGAACGGTGACGATCGCAGGTTGGCTGAACGGCACCAACGCGCGCGAGGCTGCGTCGGCCGCCGAAAATCCATAGATCTTTTCGAGCGTATCCGCCGACACCAGGATCCACGCCAAGCTGCCGACGAGTCCGATGGACATCGCCGCGATGATCCCTTGCTTTGTCGTGCGCTTCCAGAAAAGCAGCATCACCAACGCGGGCAGGTTCGCGCTGGCCGCGACATTGAATGCCCAGCCGACAAGGAATGTCACATTCATTTTCTCGAACAGTACGCCGAAGACAATCGCTATCAGCCCAAGAGCGACAGCGACGATCTTGCCCGCACGGACCTTCTCGCGATCCGAAAGTTCCATCTTGAAGACATCACACAGGAGATCATGAGCGACTGCACCTGCGCCCGCCATGATGAGGCCGCTCACGGTGCCGAGCACTGTTGTGAACGCGACCGCGCTGATCACGGCGAACAGCGTGTTGCCGAATGTGCGCGCCAAAAGCGGCGCGGACATGTTTGAATCGGTTGGGTCAAGCGCGCCGCTCGTCATCGCGCCGAGTCCAAGGTAGAGCGTGATGATGTAGAAGACACCGATCACACCGATGCCGACGACGGTGCTCTTTCGGGCCGCAGCCGCGTCTTTCACCGTGTAGTAGCGGATCAGAATGTGGGGCAGGCTGGCGGTGCCGAGAAACAGCGCGAGCATCAGCGAGAGAAAATCGAGTTTCGATGCGATCCTATCGTCGCGCACGCCCTTAAATGTCGGGCTCGAACCAGGCAGCAACAGGTCTGCGCCCTTTCGCTCGACCGGCGTGAATGTCGTTGTGCCGGCCGCGTCCGTGCCCTTCTTCCAAGTGGTCACCGTCGACTTCGAAAATGTCTCGAGGAAAGCGATTGGTCCAAGCGGCCCAGTGGCGCGCACACCGTCGGGAAGTTGCGCGATGCTGCCGAAACCGATGCCGTGTGCGGCGCGCAGCTTGGTGTCCAGTTGATTCTCCGCGGAGAGCGGCGAACCATTCACGATCACCCCCGACGCGTCCTTGCGATAGGACTGCACCTCGTCCTGGCCGATCGGCGTGGTGGGCAGGGAAAACCCGCGCTCCAGAATGAGGAACATCACCAGTGCACAAACCACCACAAGCATCGTGCCCTTGATGAACTGCACCCAGGTGGTGCTGACCATTCCGGCGGTTGCGACGATACTTGTCACCACAACGCCCACCATCACCACGCCCGCCCAGTGCGGTAGTCCGAGCAGCGGCTTCACGAGCGCGCCCGCCCCGACCATTTGCGGCACCAAGTAGAAAAGCGAAATCACCAGCGTTGAGATCGCGGCCACCAACTTCAGACCCCGCGAATTGAACTTCGAGTTCAGCGCGTCGGCGAGTGTGTATTTTCCGAGCCGCTTTACCGGCTCGGCGATCACGAACAGCGCGACGATCCAACCCGCGAGATAGCCGATCGAATACAAAAAGCCGTCGTATCCGAAGAATGCAATCATTCCGCAGATGCCGAGAAAGCTGGCTGCGGAAAGGTAGTCGCCCGCGAAAGCAACGCCATTGACGAACCAGCCGACTTGCCCGTGGGCCACGAAGTAACCGCCAGCGCTTTGAGCGCGCGAGCCGAGCCAGGCGCTCAACCCGATCACTCCGAGCACGAACGCTGCGAAGATCGACACCGCCAGTATGCTCGTCTCGTAGTTCACTTCTGAGCTCCGTCCTGTGGTGTCCTTGCGAGGGTCGCATAGAGCACCGCCAGCACGAACGCCCCGATGATCAGCCCGAAGCCCGCGATAATCCCCCACGGAACGCCGGCCACTGCTTCGCTCGCAAGCCCGCCAACGGGCACTCCACCCGCAAAGGTTGCGAACGCGGCCACTGCGACGAATGCGGCGTAACCGATGCAATACACGGAAAAGAGCAGCGGACCCCACCAATCGACCATACTGCGCCCCGCAGTACTGACGCTCTCGCTGCGGCCGCTCACGAGGTGCCTCGCGCAGTCAGCTGCTCAAGTGCGCGGTTGGCCAGTTGTCCGATCGCGGCGATCACGGCGACAGAAAGCACGATCCCTGTGAAAAACAACCAACTCGGAGTCTCGTTGTAGACGGTCCTGATGTCGGTCGCGCCGCCGGCACGGGCCGCTGATGCGAGCAGGCAGACGATTGCCGTCCGAGGAAACATGCCGATCGGCGTCGCGGCCATGACAAGCCAAAACGGAATGCGCGTGGCGCTGAGCGCGTAGTTGGTCAGCGCAAACGGCGAACTGGGCGGCAGTCGCAGCAGCGTCACAATCAGGAAGGTTCGCCTCGTCGACCCGCGCGCGAGTGCGTCACGAATGACCCGCCCCTTCGGATGCCGATCGATCCATCCGTCCACACTCCGCCCAGTCACAATGCGCACGACGATGTAGCCAATGGCGGCGCCGCCAGTGAACCCGATGATCGCGCCGGTGAGGCCTAGATTCATGCCGAAGACCCAACCGCCGAGAAACGCCTGCGAATAGGTGGGCAGGAATCCGAGGCCAGCCGTGACGGCGAAGATGGCCACATAGACCCAGAATCCCCAGTTCGGATCCTCGCTGAGGAATTCGGCGATGTGGGCGAGATCGTAGAAAATGTAGAACCCCGCCAGAGGCGGCAGCAGCAGCCACGCCACACCCAGTGCTCCGCTCGCAAAGAGACGCGAATCCCGTTTCTTTTGCGGGGGGCCAGGGAGGGCGGTCGGCGGCGTGATCGGCGCGGGACCGTCCCCGTCTTGCTGCGTGGAGTGGAAGTTCGGGCTCTCGCTCATTCCGCGCAGCGTACGAAACGGGCGCAATGCATGCATCCTGCGCGAACCGCGCCCAGTTTGGCCCCGCGCTTCTGCTCCAGACACGACCACTTTGCCGATACCGACGACCGCCCTTCCCAACGGGCTCGGAGAATTTCCATGCGTACGACGACTGCCTTCAACGCCCGCCTGTCCACCCTGATCCTCGCCACTGGTTTCATCAGCGCCACAGTTGGCTGCACCACGCGTTCACAGGTCTTCGAGGGCTACGGCGACGACCAGCTTTGGACCGCGATGGTCGCCTCCGCCCAAAAACCCACCTATGACGACTGGCGAGTCATGGACAATGAGGTCTATGTCGACGAGGCGACTCGCCGGATCGAGGTCTACCGTGTCCTCAAGCGCACGCTCGTGACTCCGTACTCAACGCCGCGGCAGGAGGAGCGCGAGTGGAAGTTTCAGATCGCCCTCGGTCGCGACCCCGAACTCGACTCGCCGACGGTCGACTTCACGGCACGCCAATTGGTCGTCCCCGCGTATGTCTGGACCGAGGCCGACAAGTTCTTCTTGCAAATGCGAACCTCACTCGGCGCGCCGACTGCGACGACGCCCGTGGAAGGCTCGACGCCTGCGCCGCAAGCTGCTCCTGCAGCGGAAGTTGTTCCCGCGCCAGTTCCTGAGGCCGTTCCTGAGGCCGCGCCCGCTCTGGAACCGCTGCCAGAACATTGAACCCGTGAATCATCAGGCGAGGTTCGTGTAGACCCGCTGCACATCGTCGTGATCTTCCAGCAGTTCGACCAGCTTCTCGACGAGCGCGAGTGTGTGCGCGTCCACCTCGACCGTCTGCGTCGAGTTCCACACGATCTCCGCACTCTCAACCTGCAATCCCGCGCCAGCCACCGCGGCGCGCACCGCGATCAAGTCCGCAGGAGCGCAGAGCACTTGGAAGATTTCGCCGTCGCCCTGAATGTCGTCCGCGCCCGCGTCGAGACAACAATTCATCAGCGTTTCCTCGGTGGTCCCCTCGACAATGATCTGGCCCTTCTGCGCGAAGCCAAAAGCGACCGAGCCAGGAACGCCCATTTTGCCGCCGTTTTTGTCGAGGATCACTCGGATGTCCGCCGCCGCCTTGTTTGCGTTGGAGATCAGGCACTCGATGATCATCGCCACGCCGCCCGGCGCATAGCCCTCATAGCGCGCATATTCGTAGTGCTCGCTGGTTCCCTCGCCAGTGCCTTTCTTGATCGCCTTCTCGATGGTGTCGCGCGGCATGTTGGCCGCGCGCGCGGCATCGATGGCAAAGCGGAGCGATGGATTGAACGACGGATCGCCGCCGCCCTTCTGCGCGGCCACGATCAACTGGCGCGAAACCTTGCTCCAGTTCTTGCCGCGCTTCTTGTCGACGGCGGCCTTGCGATGCTTGATGTTTTTCCAGGCACTGTGTCCAGCCATGACGCATCCAATCTTCGCTGACCCGATTCTCGCGCCGCAACAACGGTGCGGCGCTGCGAGAATACCGCGCCCCGCGCTCCGCGTTTAGCGCGTGCCCTTGCACGGCACGACTCCGGGCGGCTTTCCGGCGGCGACCTCCTCGAGCTTGCCCTGCGCGCGCTCAACCACAGCGCCAAACTCGCGTCGGACGAACTGCGCGATCGGAACCAACTCGAATCCGTAAGTGCGCAATTGGAACGCCGACATGCGCTCGGCAAACATCTTTGGGGGATAGCGACGGCGCGCGACCACGCCGACCTGCTGCCAACTCTTGATCGCACCCTCCTGATCACCCGCGCGCCAGAGTGCGTCGCCGAGGTGATCGAGCGTCACGATCGATGGGGAATTTGGACGCACCCGCAACGCCTGCCGGTAAATGCTGATCGCGCCTAGTCCTGATGCATCGTCGCGAAACCTGCCCTGGTGGTAGCGCAGGAAACCAACAGTGTCGAGCACCGCGGGGTCGTCAGGCCTCGCCTCGGCAGCGCGCTCGGCGGCGACGATGGTGCTTTCGAGAATTTCTCCGCGATCAATCTGTGCATAGGCGATGCTGTTGAGCAGCTCGGGGTCGAGCGGCTCGAGTTCAAGCGCCGTGAGCAGAAGTCGATCAGATGAGTCGCGTTGGCCGAGCAATGTGTAGATTTCGGCCGTGCGCATCAGCGCGTGGGCGACGGGCTTGCGCCCCAGCGCCGCTTGCGACCACGCCCCCGCTTGCGACCACGGCGCCGCGCCCGCATCGCACAACCGCTGCGCCAGTGCCGCGACTTCCTCAACATCCGCGCCCGAGCCAATACGCAGCGCAATTGCGGCAATCGCGAGCGACGCGCGCACCTCGGGCGCCATGCGCACCTGCATGCAAAGCGCCTCAGCAAGCATCGCCGCCGCGAACGAATCATCGGCACGCGCAACCATCGCGCGCAGGACCTCGATACACGCGTCAACTTCGGCGCAAAGCATTGGCCGCGTGCGTTGCGCGAGCAAACACTCGAATGATTCCGTCGCCGACGGACCTTGGTCGATGGCGAGATGAATGCGATTGGCCTCGAGCAGATCGCTCGGCGACAATCGTTGCATGCGCGCGATCAAGGCGGCCAGCAATGGCTGCATCGCCGGCGCACGCGCTGGATCGGCCTCAACGATTCGTCGCATACCCGCGAGCATGCGTCGACCAGCGATGGTCGCAAGCGGCGCCGACCCGCCCGCGTTGAGCATCGACTCGATCATCGTGAATCCTTTGTCCAACTCGCCCGACTCGATCGCCGTAAGTGCGCGCAGCGAATCAGCACTGGGCGTTGCGGGCCGGAGCTTCATGCGCGCGTCGCGATCGCGGAGTACGACTTCGCGCGGAGCCGCTGAAATCGCGTCAAATCGCGCGCAAAGCGGCTCCTCGGGAATCAGCGCGCCAACATCGGAACTCCGCATGGTGCAGAGCCGTCGTCGACTGGGCAGCGCCGGCGCCTCGTCGCGCACCCGCTCGCACCAGGCGCGAAATTTCGGCGGCGCCTGCCTTGCGCTCGCGATGCGCAGAAGTTGTTCCAACGACCGCTGCGACGGATCGACTTCTTCCGCCAGCGCCAAGCATTCGCCGCCGAGCGGAAGCCGCAACGCTTCGCACTCCGCCGCAAGCAGACGCAGTCCCACCAACGCGTTTGCGCACACCGGCCACGCCGACTGCGCGGGCGCAAAGTCGGGAACCGCAGAACGAATCTCGTCGCGCATCGACCACGCCTCGGCCGCGATGGAATCCGACGCGCCCGCGAGTTGATACACCCGCTCGGCGGCGGTGTTGCGCAACGCGGGATCCTCGAGCGATGCGAGCGATGCGCACACTTGCGCCGCTCGATCGCGCGCGTCAAATTGCAACGCCGTTGTCGCGCGTGCGCGTGCGATCGGCATCTCTTGCAACGCGTACCACCCGAGCGCAAGCGTGCGATCAATCGATCCTTCGTCGGCGCGAGAAGCGCTGTCCACCTCCTCCAGCAGCGTCGCGTCAAGCAGATCGACCGCAGCGAAAGCAGCCGCCGCGCGCAACACCTTCGATGTGGGCATGCGCGTCCGACCCTCCTGGGCGATTGCCTGCGCTTCCTCGGGAAATCCAAAGCGTCCGGCGATGCGACTGCGCAGCGCATACGCGGCGGCGGAATCCCCGCGGGCGACCAACTCTGCCCGCAGTCCGTCAACCTCGACCCCGCTCGCGAGCAGCGCAAGCGCCACAGCATCGAGCTCATTGGGCCGCCAACCCGCAACCACGCACGCCACCGCCATCAGCCGATCCCTGCTGAATCGCGCAAAATGCCGCATGGAAAGTTGCAGCGCCACTCGATCGACGGGCTCGCCGACATCGGAGACATCGAGCCACGCATCATCGAGCACCTGCGTTCGATGCGAAGGGTCGAGCGCCGCCGCCATCAACGCGTGGCGGCGTGGATTGAGCTGCGAACGCGCCGCATCAAGCCTGATGACTGCGCGCATCCGCGCGGATTGCCCTGCGTTTTGCGCCAACATCGTCACGCGCCAAAGCCGAATTTCGTCGGAGGGAACCGCGATGATGGCGTCGATGGCGCGGGCGAGTGAATCGTCTTGCGCGTCGATCCGTGCGCGCAACTCGTCAGCGCGCAGTGCGGCGAGCGACGCGGTGGCGTTCATAGAGTTGATGGAGATGATGGAAGTGCGCGCATCGAATGCAACGCAAAGTTCGGCCTCAAGTGCGGCCAGTGTGGAGAGCGCGTCGTCGTCACGCCCGAGACCAACCAGCGCGTCGGCGCGCAGCAGCGTGAGCATCCTCACCCGCGCCGGGTCGGTGGACTGCACGGCAATGGCGGCGTCGAGCGCGTCGAGTGCGGCCTGCATGTATCCAAGCGACATTGCCGCGATGGCCGCTTGTTCCTCTAGTTCACCGCGCGCCGTTAACAGCGGCGCGATCACGCCGCGACGCGCCAACGGATCCTCGCCGATGAACCATCCAAGCCAGCCAAGCGCGGTTGCGAAATCGCCTTCGCGCATGGCGCGCAGTCCGGCAAGCGCGGGAACAAACGCGTTGGACTCATCGATCTTGCCGATGCGGTCGATCGTCTGCGTGACCAATTTCGCGTCTTCCGCACGCAAATGCACG
>Ga0209086_10003750_pt1 | contig 11417 bp, 14 predicted proteins | sample M_130207_XF_Meta_FD_187312 | JGI IMG/M metagenome (GOLD analysis project Ga0209086, IMG submission 187312) | Freshwater microbial communities from Lake Montjoie, Canada to study carbon cycling - M_130207_XF_MetaG (SPAdes) (version 2) | ecosystem: Environmental > Aquatic > Freshwater > Lake...
CCGCACGCGAGGACGAAGTGAAAATCCGCAGCACCGCGAGCAGCAGCCGCGTGCCCGTGATGACCACGCTCCGCGCCGCCCGCGCGTCGCTCGAAGGCATCCGCTCGATGAAGGCCAGCGGCTACACGGTGAAGCCGCTGCAGGAGTGGCACAAGGTGAGTTGAGCGTTGAGCGTTGAAGAGGCGCGCGGTCTTTGCGCGTCGGTTGCTCAACCGACCTTCTGCGTGCGACCGGTTTCCGCTGCGCGATAACACGCGAACACAGTCTTCAGGACGTGCAGCGATTCCGCGCCGCTGATCGGCGGCGGCTGGAGATCCAGGCTCGCACGGACGCACGCCTTCACCATCGGCAAGGTGCTCGCGCAGATCCGCACAAACGGGCAGGAGGAAAACACGCTCATCCTTTTCTTCAGCGACAACGGCGGCCCCACGCTGCAGACCACGAGCGGCAATTGCCCCCTGCGCGGATTCAAGGCGCAGACGTGGGAAGGCGGCATCCGCATCGCATTCCTGATGCAGTGGAATGGCAAAATCCCCGCCGGCAAAGTGGACGACCGCCCCGTCATCCAGCTCGACATCCATCCCACCGCACTCGCCGCCGCCGGAGCCGAAGCGCCGGGCGAAGCGAAGTTCGACGGCGTGAACCTCCTCCCCTACGCCACCGGCGAAAAATCCGGCCCTCCGCACGAAGCCCTCTAATGGCGCTTCGGCCGGCAAATCGCCATCCGTTCCGGCGACTGGAAGCTCGTGAAAGGCGCGGGCATGGCCTCCGTCAAACCTCCGGCTGCGGGCGGCAAGGCGACCACCGAAGGCGCGGAACTCTACAACGTCACCGCAGACATCGGCGAAAAGACCAACCTCGCCCAAAAGAATCCCGAGAAGCTCAAGGTACTCGCCGCCCTCTGGGACACATGGAACGCCGGCAACATTGACGCCGCCTGGGGCCCCCGGCGCGCGCAAGAACGCACCCAACGCCCAGCCCGGCGTTCCCGCGCAGCCGAAGCGCAAAGGAACCAGCCCGCCAACTGAGCGGCCTCACCGTTCACCGCAGGGCTGACGCATGAAAAATTCCGCTGGCGAGCGACGGCGACGCTCGGGTGGAGCACGCGACTCGCGTGCTGTTTCCGGCGACCCGCCGGAAACACCTCGTAGCGCTCCAGCAACCACACAGGATTTCCAAATCGGTGAGTCATCAAATCTGCACGCGGCTCAAAAGCACACCCGCATCGGGTGTCTGCGGCGAGTCGCCGCAGACAGCACGCGAGTCGCGTGCTCCACCCGAAAGCTTCCGCTCACCGCTGCCGTGATTTTGATGCGTCAGCCCCACCCTTCACCGCCACTGCCGACGACGGGGCGAGGTACAACAGTTAGAGGGCGGGCTAATCTTCGAGGCGGAAAACGCGGTGTGGAGCCGACAATCCTGTCGGCTGTCAGGATGGGCGCAGGCGGAGGGATGATGCAGAGCTAGCGCCATTACCCACACCTTTTATCCGCTGAATCCCAAAGGGATTCCGACCTTCAGCAAGGGTGGGAGCGAAGCATGAGCGACTACCGTGGGCTGGAGGACGAAACGCCGTTAGCGGTTGGACCAGTTATACTCACACCCCCGGCACCGCTCACCACCACGGCGCACTACCCGCGCTGAAGACCGTCTTGAAAAACCACCAGAACAGCGCGAGCACCGCGATGAGAGCGACGATGCGCCAGAACGGATGCAGGCCCGGCTTTGCGCGCCAGCGCACCTTGCCGTCGTCATCCTCGTAAGCCTCGTCGAGCAGGTCCACGCCGTCGTAAGCCCCGGAGTCTTCCTTCCAGCCCGAATCATGACACGCGCCACACTCGGGACACGCGACCGCATCCGGCGGAACATCCGTCCCGCACACCGGACAGACTGGCGGCGGCCTGCGGCCCGATGACGGCCTAAACATCGCCGCGCTCCGCTGCCCCCACGAATGCGGTGTTGATTCGATATTTTTTCCCGAGCGCCGTGCGCAGCGGATCGTCCGCCGCGTCGCTGAAGCCGTAGTGCAGGTGCCGCACCCAGCCCTCGGCTTGCTTGAATCCCCGCGACTGTTTTCCGAGCGCGAGTGAAAATTCATCCATCGTGCGCAAGTAGCTGTCCATGCCCTGCGTCTCATCGAGCCACCGCTTCTGGGACGCATGGCACGCGAGCGCCGCGCGTTTGCGGTCGTGGACGGATGCCGTGTCCGCAAATGCCTCGGGGAACACGAGCCGCCGCGTCTGCGTCCGCTGCCCGTGCGGCATCGCGTGATAGACGACGCACGGATCGAGGCACGGCTTGCGCGCAGGCAGCGAGCGGTAGTTCGGTACGCCGCGCGCAAAGGTCGCAGTCACCGCGAGACGGGCGGTGATCATGTGATCCTCCATGTAGTCCGCAAGCGCGTGCGTGAGCACCACGCGCGGCTTCGCGGCGCGCACGATCGCGCACACGCGGCGGATGTTTTCCTCGGTGTAGAAAATGCCGAGGTCGTCGCAAATCGGAGCGTGCCACTCCGCGCCCATGAGCTTCGCCGCCGCCTGCGCCTCGCCGCGCCGCGTGCGCGCGGTCTGCGCGGCAGTCATCACCGTGCTGCCCATATTTCCGGTGGAAAGATTGCAGCAGTGGATCTCCCAGCCTGCGTCGCGGAGCAGGAGCAAAGTCCCGGCCATGACGAATTCGATGTCATCGGGGTGAGCGGCGATCGCCAGTGCGGAAGGCATGATGAAAAGAGTGAACATGCGCCGCGCAATTTGCCGAGTGGAAATGTCGGGCGGCGCATCACGCCGACAGAAACCACGAATGAACACGAAGTGACACGAATAGGATTCCGAACTCGCAGGCGATGCAAGCAGGACAGGGCTTCGCTCCATTCGTGTCTTTTCGTGTGCATTCGTGGTTCACATCAGGCCACCACCAGACATCGCGCGCACTTGCAGGAATTTGCCGCGCCCGCTTAATTCCCCGCCGGATGCGCCCAGTCATTTGCAAATGCCCAAACCACGCCGGCTGCCTGCTCGGCTACCACGGCGACGACATCGAGATCGCCGGTGACTCGGCGCGCGTGTGCCCCGAGTGCGGCACCGCCCTGATCGTCGCGCCGCGTCCGCGTAGCGACGCGTTTTACCACGTCGCAAACCTCATCGGCAGCGCCGCCGTCGCGGGTGCGATTTGGTTCGCGTGGCCGTCAATCGTGAAGATCTGGCATAAGGTCACCACGCCGCCGCCGAAGGCCGCGCCGACGAATCGCTGAAAGTTTTTCCTCGGCTCTTTTTCACACGAACTCCCCGGAAAAAGAAACAGGCCGCACCTTTCGATGCGGCCTGCATGACGGTTGTTGCTGGCGTTCCAGTTAGAACAACCAGTGCCTTAAGGCAGCGAATCCACCGACTCCCGTGCCGATCCATTTCAAAACCGCACTGCTAACCGAAAAAACGGTGCGTGCGGATTGCCCTGGATGTGCGAGGATCAAATAGACTTCAACGTGGCTTCTCCGCTCCTCGCGGTAAGACAAGTCAGCTTTTTTCGTGCGCCTTGTCCTTCGGCGCTTTGTGAACGCTCGTGGACGTCTTCATGGCTGGTCATGGCGAAACGATTAAGCACCCATCCCCGCCTCGAAGCTCCCCGCGGCCTGCGGCCAGCAGAGGTTCTCCTTCACGTAGCGGATGCCGTCCGCAGAGCAGTATTCGAGATCCTTGTGCGCGCTCTCGGCCTCGACGACGAGCGGCGCGGACTTCGTGCCGTGCAGCTTGCAGTAGCGATCCTGGTAGCCGACGTGCAGGAGCAATTCCGCGTAGCGCTGCATGTTCAGATCGCCGCTGCCGAGGTCGGTGAACTGCATCGCGCGCTTCGGCCACGTCCACTCCATCGCGCGCAGCGGCAGGCCGCGGCGCACGGTGAAATTCTTGATGTGCGCCGCGTAGATGCGCGATCCGACTTTCATGAACCGCGTCTCCCAATCCTCGCCCTCCCAGCAGTGCGACGGGTCGGCATTCACGGCGAGCACCTTGTCGCCGTCGCAGATGTTCACGAGCATGTTGAAATCATCCGCTGTGCTCGCGCCGGTGCCGGGGTGGATTTCGTGGCAGAGGTAAATGCCGAGCTTGCGCGCATGGTCTCGCAGCTTCTGCGTCTTTTTCACAAAGCGCTCCTTGCCCTCGGCGAGCAGGTCGAATGATCCCTTCTTCGCAGTCGGATCAGGCCCCGCCCAGAATCCCCACGGGTAGCCCGTCGCGAGTTCCCATCCGAACGCGACACCCCAGAACATCGGCAAGGACTTCACGCCCAGCGACGCGGTGAGATCCATGAGCTTGAGCAGATAGGTCTCATGCCACTTCTCGATCTTCTCCGGCGAGAGCTTCACCACATCCGCGGGGATGAAAACATTGCCGCTCTTCGTCCCGCTCCAGATCGAAGTGTGAACCCAGAACGGGCAGTGCGCGCTGACGCCGTCGAGCCGCATCCCGCGCGACGCGAAGACGTCTGCGATGTCCTTCGCCTTGCGCATCGCGCCATTCGCGCCTTGCAGCATGTAGTTGCTCGGCTGCGCGCCCTCCGCGCCCGCGGCCTTCGCGTAGTCGAGAAAAGCTTCGAGTGATTTCGCGCCGTGCTGCGCGCCTTCGATGGATGGATGGAATGCGTTGTGGGACATGGTGTGAGGTGATGAAAAAATGGACACGCCGCATACCGGGCAGCCGGTGGCTTTGCAAACCGAAACCTCGCGGTGCGTGCGCGCGCATCGGCGTTGAGAGTTGGACGTTGGATGTTGAGCGTTGAACGTTCGGCCCCGCGCAGCGGCGCGACGAATGCCGTCCGCGCGTCCTGATTCACACCGCGCCTGCGGCGGGCTCGACGCTTAACGGTTAACGTCCAACACCAAACGCCAAACGAGGGACGCTGCCGCACACCCGCGCCAGTTGACACCCCCCTCCCCGCCCACTAGCTTCGGCGCACTCTCCGGGGTGCCATGCTCCTCAACCGTCCAGTTCTGGTCTTGAACAGGCTCTGGCAGGCGATTCACGTCTGCTCAGCGCGACGCGCCTTCTCCCTCCTGTGCCAAGGCCACGCGCAGGTCGTGCACACCGATGACGGCAGCTTTTCCACGCACGACTTCGACAGTTGGCGCAGCCTCTCACAGCGCGAGCCCGGCGCGCAGATGGTGCAGACCGTCGCGTATAAGATCCGGCTGCCCTCCGTCATCGTCCTCATGCTCTTCGACCGCATGCCGCGCAAGGAGGTGAAGTTCACGCGCCATAACATCTTCGAGCGCGACCGCAACACCTGCCAGTACTGCGGCAAGACGCTGGATCGGCGCGACCTGAATCTGGATCACGTCTTCCCGCGCGACCGCGGCGGCCAGATGAGCTGGGAAAACATCGTCTGCTCGTGCATCCCGTGCAACACGCGCAAGGGCAACCGCACGCCCGACCAGGCGCGCATGAAGCTCATCCGCAAACCCGAGCGCCCAAGGTGGCGACCCTTCGCGCACCTCACATTCGGCGCGGAGCACCACGACAGTTGGAAGCACTTTGTGGACTTCGCGTATTGGAACGTGGAACTCGGCGAGTGAGGTTTCGCGGCCTCATGCCCGCTGTGCTGTGCGGGTGGCGGGTATGCTTGTTCGGAGCGCCTTGCGGGGGAAAGTGCTCAGTGCTCAGTGCTCAGCGCTCAGGCTCTGAGCGCCGTTCACCATTGGATCACCGAACTCGCCCACGTCATCCCGCCACCGAAGACGACGAGCAGGACGTAGTCGCCGACGACCATGCGGCCGGTACGGTTTGCCTCGTCGAGCGCGATGGCGACGGCAGCCGCGCTCGTGTTGCCGAAACGATCGAGGTTCACCATGATGCGGTCGAGCGGCACTTCGAGACGGTCGGCGACGGCGCTGATGATGCGCAAATTTGCCTGATGCGGGATGACGCACGCAAGATCGGCAGGCGTGAGGCCCGCGTCGTCGAGGACTTGGCGCGCACTTTCGACCATGTTCGTCACGGCGTGCTTGAAAGTCTCGCGTCCCTCCATGCGGATGGTGTTGAGACGCTCGCCGGCATTTTCCGCGGTGATCGGGCACGCGCAGCCGCCGCCGGGGACCTGGAGCAGATCGGCGAGCTGGCCATTGCTGCCCATGCGCGTGGCGATGACGCCGTGGCCGTGGGCGCGATGGCGCAGGATGGCCGCGCCGGCGCCGTCGCCGAAGAGCACGCAGGTGTTGCGATCCGTCCAGTTTACGATGCTGCTCAGCTTGTCCGCGCCGACGACGAGAATGGTGTTGTAAGTGTGCGAGGTGATGAACTGCTGCGCGATCTCGACGGCGTAGAGAAAGCCGGAGCACGCGGCGCTGATGTCGAAGCACGCGGCACGCTTTGCGCCGATTTTCGTCTGCACGATGCACGCGGTGCTCGGCATGAAATGGTCGGGCGTGATGGTGGCGATGATGATCAGATCGATCTCCTCCGCGCCGATGCCCGCGTTTTCGAGCGCCGACTGCGCGGCCTTGGTAGCGAGGTCGCTGGTGAATTCGCCCTCTGCGGCGATGCGGCGCTCGCGGATGCCGGTGCGCGAGGTGATCCACTCGTCCGAAGTCTCGACCGACTTTTCCAACTCGGCATTCGTCAGCACCTTTTCGGGAAGGTAGCTGCCGGTGCCGATGATGGAGACGGTGCGCTTAGGCAGTTGCGTGCGCGTGCGGGGATGCGGAGTCATGATGTGTCTTGATGGCTTCGACGATGTGCGGGTTCGCCTCGTGGCGGATGCTCTCGCAGGCCATGCGGAGCGCGTTCTGGATCGCGAGCGCGGATGCGCCGCCGATGATGGTGATGCCGTTCAGTCCGAGCAGCGGCATGCCGCCGTATTCGTCGGCGTTCGTTTTTTTGTGGACGCGCTTGAAGGCCGGCTTCGCAAGCAGGCCGCCGATCTTCGTGCGGAAGCTCGCGACGATCTCCGTCTTCACCATGGCGAAGATCGCGTGCGAGAGCGCCTCGGCTGTCTTCAAGAGAATGTTTCCCGTGAACCCGTCCGTGACCACCACGTCGGGTGGCTGATGCCAGATGTCGTGGCCCTCGACGTTGCCGCGGAAATTAATCTGCGCTCCCGCGGCGCGGATGAGCCGGTAAGTTTCCTTGCAAAGCGCGTTGCCCTTTTCTTCCTCGGTGCCGTTCGACATCAGGCCAACCTCGGGGTTTTCCCGTCCGAGGACGTGGCGCGCGTACGCCGCGCCCATGATCGCATTTTGCACGATGTGCGCGGCCTGCGCGTCGGGATTTGCGCCGGCATCAATCAGGATCCAATGCTTCCCGAGCGAGGGCATGATGGCCGCGATCGCGGGCCGCTCCACGCCGGGGAGCGTGCGCAATTTGATCAGCGAAGCCGTGACCGCCGCGCCCGTGTGCCCGGCGCTCACGACGGCCTGCGCCTTGCCTTCCTTCACGAGATCCACGGCGCGCGAAATGGAGCTGTCCTTCTTTTTCCGCACAGCATCGAGCCCGCTGTCGGCCATGTCCACGACCTGCGTCGTGTGGATGATCTCGATCCGCGAATCGTTGCAGGCGTGCTTTTTCAACTCCGCCTCCACGCGCGGCGTGTCGCCGGTGAGGAAGAGCCGCGAGATGTGCGGGTAGGCGCGCAGCGCGAGAACCGCACCGTGGATGATGTTGTGCGGGGCGTGGTCGCCCCCCATGGCGTCGAGCGCGATTTTCATCGGATCATCGGGGTGCGACCGAAGATGGCAATTGCGTGACGGGCAAGGGAAAAAACAGTTCAGCCGCCCGCGCGGTTGTGCGGGCGGCTGACAAAGTACCGTGCCTCGGGGTTACGCTCCGGCGATCGTGAGAACCTGGCGTCCGGCGTAGTAGCCGCAAGCCGGGCACGCGCGATGCGAGCGGATCGTGCTGCCGCACTGGCCGCACTTGTTGAGCAGCGGCGCGTGCCAGCGGAGTGATGCCTTGTGCGTGCGAAGGCGCATCTTTGATTTCCTGCGTTTTGGGACTCCCATGTGTGTTGGTGGTTAAAGTTTGAGTTGATCGAGGCCCTTCCAGACATCGCGAGGGTCGTCGAGCGGCTCGGCTTCGCTGGGTGCGTCGCGGAACTGGACTTTGCAGACCTTTTCGCCATCCCAATCGCAATGCGGGTGGGCCGGAAGGGCGAGGAGAATGTCCTCTCTCACATGCTCTGTCAAGTCCACCATCTCGCGGCCTTCGAGTTCCACCTGGCAGGCAAAATCATCCACGCTCAGCGTGCGCGGAAATTTCTCCAAACAGCGCACGCATTCGCACTCCACGTCCACCGCAAGCGTGCCCGTGGCGAAAAGGCCGCCATCGCTCAGGCCGAGATCGAGCGAATACCCGATCGGCCCAGTCGCGCGCGTGCGCGACTCGTGGAGGTCGAGGATTTCACTCGGCTCCTCCCCTTCGATGTGCAGCCCGTCTTCGGGAATCTGTAAAACATGAACCTTCATTTCGAGCGGAGGGTAGCGAAGCGCGCGCGGATTGCAAATGGAGGCGGTGACTGAGAGTGCTCAGTTCTCAGAAGGCGCACACTCTGGATCTGAGGACTGAGGACTGAGCACTGAGCACTGAGAACTTTCCCTCCAAGGCTGCACCGATGAAGCAGATTCACCACCCAGCGTCGGAGCCCGCATCACGCGCCCTGCGCGAGCGCGCGCTCCAGCCATGCGGCGGCAAAGGCGATCTCCTCGTCGGAGATCGAAAGCGGCGGCGTGAAGCTGAGCACGTTTGCTGTCGGCGAATCGGCGAGAAGAATGATGCCGGCTTGCAACGCGCGCTTCACGAGGGTGATCGCGAATTGCGTCGCCGGCTCATTTTTTCCCGGCTCGATCAGCTCGACTCCGAGCAGGAGCCCCGCGCCACGCACGTCGCCGATGTGCGGTGAATGGATCGCGCGCAGTGCGGTTTTCAACTTTTCTCCGCGCTCGCGCACTGTGCGCGCGGTCTGCGGATCGGCGTGGATTTTTATCGAGGCCAGCGCCATCGCGCAGCCGAGCGGATTGCCGAGAAAGGTGCTCGTGTGCAGCGCCTCGCCGGACGACGCGGGCCATGCGTCCATGATGTCCGCGCGGCCCACGCACGCGCTGAGCGGGAAGCCGCCGGTGAGCGCCTTGCCGACGCAGATGATGTCCGGCACGACGCCCGAGTGCTCGCATGCGAAGAGCGCGCCTGTGCGGTTGAAGCCCGTGAGGATTTCGTCTGCGATAAGCAAGATTTTGTGTTCGTCGCAGACCTGCCGCAGCAGCCGCAGAAAATCGCGCGGCGGGACGACACACCCGCCGCGGCCCTGGATCGGTTCGACGAGGATCGCGCCGATCTCGCGCTGGCGGATCGTGAGATCAATTTCCGCGTGCAACTTTTCGAGGCACGTCGTCGAGCAGTTTGGAAAGTCACGTCCTTCGAGCCGGAATCCCTCGCACGCGTCGTACGGGCAGCGGTAGCAGCCCGGATACGGCAGAAGCGTGGCGAAGTCCTTGATCTGCGCGCGGAATGGTTCGCGGAAAAACGGGATACCGCCCGCCGCGAGCGCGCCGAAGCCGAGCCCGTGGTAGCCGCCGCGAAATGCGATAATGCCCGGTTTTCCCGAGTGCAGCAGTGATGTCTTCAGCGCCGCCTCGACGGACTCGAATCCCGAATTGCACAGGATCGTCTTCGCTCCGCCAGCGCCCCATCGCTCGAATGTGAGCACGCTCAGCCGCTCGCACACTTCCGCTTTCAGCTCCGTGGGATGCACATCGCCCATCGCGTGCAGGAGCTTCGCCGCCTGTGCGGTGAGCGCGTCACGGATTTCCGGCCGCGTGTGTCCCGTCGCCGCGACTCCGAATGCAGACGTGAGATCAAGGAAGCGGTTGCCATCCGCATCCCACACATTTGCGCCCTCGGCGCGCTCCCAGAAAATCGGCCAGTCGTCCGCGGTGAAAGTCACATTCCGCGACTCGACACGGCGCAATCGCGCGGAAAGTTCGCGCGAACGCGGGCCGGGAATTTCGCCTTGAATCTCGGGAAGCACGCGATGCCTTTCGTCGAAACGCGACGGCAACGGAAGCCCGAACACGATCGGATGCGACCTCGCTCAAATGCGGCGAGACTCCGAGGGCGATACCAGCCTGCGCGCTACGCGGACTTTTTTCTGCCGAAGAGCTTCGCGATTCCTGCACCAAGCGCCGCGAGTCCGACGAGGATCACTTTGAAGAACTTCGCGGCGAACAGGAAGATCACCTTGAAAAACCCCGCCTTCGCCAGCACGCCGCCGGCGATCAGCCCGGCGATGCCGTAGGCTGCAACCTTGTCCTTGCCGGGCTTGTAGTCGGTGTAGCGGTTGCCATCGGTGAAATCCACCATGCCGAGGATCGTCGGCGCCTTCGCTTCGATGTCGCTCATCTGCGACGCAAAGGACATGATGCTGAGTTCCAGAACGCCTTGCCGCCCGAGGATGCGGATGTCGTAGTTGAGCTGCTGCTCCGCGCCATCCGTGTCGAAAAACTTTGCATAGTAGAGCTTGTGCGTCGTGCGATCGTAGTGCGGCTGCTGCGCCCACGCAGCGAGTTCCATTTTGCCGTAGCCGCCTTTCACCCGCTCCTCGCTGCCTTGGTGGTAGGACTCTTTGAGTTCCTTGAGCATGTCGTCAAATTTCAGCTTGGCGAATTCGTCGTCCTTCACGTAGCCGTCGTCCTTCCATCTCAGCTCGGCAATCCAGCCTCCGCCGCCGAAGAACTTCATACCTTTCGGGACGATCATTCCGTCGCCGCCGGTGGACTGCGGCGGGTTGCCATAGATATCCACCATCACCTTCCGTGCGTTCGACGGATCGAGATATTGGAACTCCGGCGGCAGCGTGAGCTTCACCTTACCGCCCGCGAGCGAAATTTCGCCGGACTTGTATTGAAGCTCGCCGATGGCCTTCATCGCCTTTTGAATGGCCGCTACTTCCTGTGGCGAAGGCTGCTTTTCATCCGCATGCGCGGGAAGACAAAATGCGACGGCAAGGGCGATGGCGACGATGGCTTTCATGTTTGTGAGTGTGCGAGCGGAGTTGACCGAAAATTGCACGCGGGCCAAGCGAGAAACTGAGGAAGTACGCAGAACTCGAAATGCGGCGATGCCGACATTTTCAAATCTGGCCGCAAAGTTCCGCAGCAGGACCTTCCGCATTCCGAGTTCCGCGTTCCCGTCATCCCACCGCCGCGCGACCATAGTAGAGCAGGTTCAGCGCGAAGGCGTGGATCGGGTGAAAGACGGCTCCGAATCCTTTGAACGCGACGATGAATCCCATGAGCTGCGCGGCGGGATTCCACATGAGCTGCTGCCACGATGATGCCGCCGCGCCGCGGAGGAAAAGCAGCGGCACGCTCGCGCCGTCGAAGGGCGGCAGCGGGATCAGGTTGAACGTCATCAGCAGCACGTTCAGCGAGAACACTA
>Ga0209086_10003751_pt1 | contig 11417 bp, 8 predicted proteins | sample M_130207_XF_Meta_FD_187312 | JGI IMG/M metagenome (GOLD analysis project Ga0209086, IMG submission 187312) | Freshwater microbial communities from Lake Montjoie, Canada to study carbon cycling - M_130207_XF_MetaG (SPAdes) (version 2) | ecosystem: Environmental > Aquatic > Freshwater > Lake...
GATCTCGGCAACCACGCCTCATCCGCGTCATCGGCGGATTCTTTGCCCAGCATTGGCGGCGGGGACCAAGCAGGTAGAGGGCATCGCGCTGCGATGCCCCCGCCCGGCAGGGCGGAACGAACGGGAAAAAGACACTCGCTTTGCGACTTGTTTTACGGCGCCTGACGCTGCGCTCGGCGCCGGGGACGCCGCAGCGCGGCGATCCCTACCTTTAAAAAACTGGCGCGGGAGGGACTTTCCTTCCGGCACCTTTCCAGATGCCCGCTGAACGCGGGCGAGATTAGCGCAGCGCGATGACCCGCCGCGCTGGCGCAAACCCCTTTTGGCAGTTCTTGGCACCTGTGAGACAGGTAGGGCGCGTCACTCCGTGCGCGCCGTCGCGGCAAGCCCGCACGCGTAGATTCACAACGGCGGCGGGCAAGGGACTGCCCGCCCTACCTGCGCGCTTTTTTTCGCAAGCGGATCGCTTTGTTTTTACCCCGGCGTCAGTAGCAAGAGCAGACCGGATACATTCTGATGGATGAAGGATGCCTGGATCCGGATTTACCGACCCAAAGATCGGCTGCCGCCCTCACTGAATCGCGGTTAGGTAGGGCGCGTCACTCCGTGCGCGCCGCCCTAGGGATAAGGTAACGCGGGTTGGCAATAGCGGCGGGCAAGGGACCGCCCGCCGATAAGTTAAACTGCCACAGCCCGATTCATTCCAGTGTTGATTCTATCTGGCTTCAGTCTGAATTTCGAAGTGGGCCACGATTCCGTGCAGGCACTCCACCCCGCGAAAGCAGGAGCGGCAGGGACCCCTCAAGCGCCTCCCCGCCCCACACCGTCAAATCGAAGCAACCTCACCTCCATTTCATGGAAGAGAGGAGTAAAGGCAGTCGAACCCCGCCATCTCATTCCAAGCTTCACTCCAGAATCGATTTTAAAATTAACGTAATCACCCATCGAACGAGACAGGCTGCAATCCCTGTCCCTGTTGTTCCGCCCACTCGGCGCGGGCGGGGACATTACAGAGCGCTGTCGCTATCATGATGGGCGAGACCCAGTTTGGGACTCCGGCTTCAGTCCGTCGCAAGGGCGGTGGACGAGTTCAAAGCCCTGAAATGTATTTAAGGGGGCGGCGACAGGGGGCGGGATGGTGCGCGTGACGGGGGTCGAACCCATAACCTTCGGCTTCGGAGACCGACGCTCTATCCAATTGAGCTACACGCGCGACACAAGGACGAGGCTCACAATACGGGTAAGCCGGGCTTTGCTCAATTGGAATCTTGTCCGGTTCTATTCCGGCCGGAGTCGGGAGGCGACGCATCCCCCCCAACCTAAAAGCATGCTTCGGGTTTTTTGGGGGGCGCTGAAAATAAAAAGGGACGGCCCCAAGGCCGTCCCTCTGTGTCTCTCCGGTTCGATCAAAGTCAGTTTTTGGCGGGCTTGTCGGTGGCGGGCGGTGCGGCTTGGGCTCCGGCAGCGCCTCCTCCGGGCGGTCCATTGCGACGCATGCCCTGGCTCATTTTTTCGAATTTGGCGAACTGTTCCGGGGTCAGCACCGCTTTCATCTGCGCGGCCATGTCTTCCTGGATGGCTTTGGCTTTGGCCTTCTTGTCTTCCATCGACAGCGACGTGTCTTCGCGCAGGGCCTTGCGCTTCTCCATGCTGGCCTTCATGAGCGCCTCAACCTTGGGCTTCTGCTCGTCCGTTAAGTCGAGCGCCTTAGCGATGTCCGGACGGCCGCCTCTCATGCCGGGGCCGCGTTCCCCTGCGGGCGGACCGCCCGCCGGAGCGGTTTTTTCAGCCGGGGCAGCCGGGGCGGCGGCATCCTGGGCGCGCAACGAGGAGCTGCAGGCGATCAAAGCACCCACAGCCAGTGCGGCAACGAACGTGTTTTTTGTTGTTTTCATAAACGATAGGATTGTTTGTTTGTTATTATTGCCGTCGTACCTGAGAGGACGGCGGGTAGAAATTGAGACGAAGGGCGCCGCGGAAGGTTACAGCCCGCGCATTACTTTTGCCGCCGCCACTACCGTCCGCTCGATGTCCCCGGCCGTGTGGGCGGTGGAGATGAAACCTGATTCAAACTGGGACGGGGCGAGATAAATACCTTCCTCCAGCATCCCCTGAAAAAATCGTTTAAACCGATCCCGATCGCTCCGCATCGCATCGGAGACGTTATGAACGGGCGCGCCCGTGAAGTAGGCGCAAAACATCGAGCCGCAGCGGTTCAACGTCACCGGCACTCCCGCGCTTTTCGCCGCGGCCTTCAGGCCCGCCTCGAGCTGCGCCCCCCGCTCCTCCAGCAGCTGGTAGGGAGCATCCGTCCCCAGCGCCTCCAGATTGGCCAGCCCCGCCGCCATCGCGATCGGGTTGCCGCTCAAGGTGCCCGCTTGGTACACCGGCCCCAGCGGTGCGAGACAGTCCATGATTTCCGCCCGGCCGCCGAAGGCGCCCACCGGCAGGCCTCCGCCAATCACCTTGCCAAAACAACTCAGGTCCGGCGTGATGCCGAATCGCTCCTGGGCGCCGCCGCGGGCGAGGCGGAAGCCGGTCATCACCTCGTCTAAAATCAGCAGCGCTCCGTTGGCCCGGGTGATCTCGCTGAGAAATTCCAGATAGCCCGGCTGCGGCAGGTAGAGTCCCGCGTTGCCCGGCACCGGCTCGACAATGATGCCGGCGATGGTGTTTGGGTTGGCTGCAAAACATGCCTTCACCGCCTCTGCGTCGTTGAACGGCAGGACGAGGGTGTGCCGGGTGAAGGATGCGGGCACCCCCGCGCTGTCGGGATGGCCGAACGTGAGCGCGCCGCTGCCCGCCCGCACCAGCAGTGAATCCACATGGCCGTGATAGCAGCCGTCGAACTTGATGATATTGTCGCGCCCGGTGAACCCGCGTGCCAGCCGGATGGCGCTCATGCAGGCCTCCGTGCCGCTGCTGGTCATGCGGACTTTTTTCACGCTCGGCACCCGCTCGCAGATAAGCCGGGCCATCGTGACTTCGAGCGGGTTGGGGATGCCGAAACTCGTGCCGCGGTCCGCGGCGGCCTTCACGGCGGCGATGATTTTGGGATGCGCGTGGCCGAGAATGGCTGGCCCCCAGGTCAGCACGTAATCGATCAATTCATTGCCATCCACATCCCAGAGCTTGGAGCCGCTGGCCCGGTTGACAAAAAAGGGATTGCCGCCCACCGCGCGGAAGGCGCGCACCGGCGAATTGACGCCGCCGGGAATATATTTCAATGCCTCGGCAAAAAGCTTTTCGGATTCCACCCGGTTCATTGGATTAAATTAACCAGGAAGCCGCTTGGATACAAAGCAGAATGGAGCGCCGCCGTCGAAACGGCCGGGGCGGACTTCAAGATCCGGACGGGACATTGCTGCCCGGCTTGGAAGATGCGCCCACTCAATCCAGCCGCTTCCCGTGGCGCAGTCCGAGCATGAGTCCCCGCAGTTCCGCAAGGCCCCGCATCCGGCCGATGCAGGAGTAGCCGGGGGTGATGCCCGGGGGCTTCAACAGGTCGTCCATCATGGTGTGCCCGTGATCCGGGCGGAAGGGGAGCTGCCAGTCGGTCCGGCCCGCGGCCCGGCGTCGGTCCTGTTCCTGAAGCAGCACCTGCACGACGGCGGGCATATCCACCGACCCCGCCAGATGATCGGCCTCAAAAAACGAGCCGTCCGGCAAACGCTGCGTGCTGCGCAGGTGGGCGGCATGAATGCGGGGCGCGAACTGCCGGGCCATGGCAGGCAGGTCATTCTCTGCGCTGGCACTGAAGGAGCCGGTGCAGAAGCAAAGGCCATTGGCAGGGCTGTCGGCCATTTTTAAAATCAGGTCGATGTCTGACGCCTTGGAAACGATGCGCGGCAGGCCGAGCACGGAAAACGGCGGGTCATCCGGATGAATGGCCAGACGCAATCCCACTTCCTCCGCTACAGGCACCACGGCCTGAAGAAACCGGGCCAGGTTGACGCGCAGTTCCTGTTCCCCCACCTGCTCGTAGCGGACGAGCCGGGCTCGTATATCGTCAAGCGACAGCGACCATTTCACGCCCGGGAACACATCGATGATGGTTCGGACGAAGGCATCGCGGGCGGCCGCGTCAAGACTGTCCCAGAAGATGCGGGCGCGTTCCTGTTGTTCCGGCGTGTAGTCGGCCGCGGCTCCCGGACGCTTCAGAGCCAGGATTTCAAATGCGGCAAATCGGACCGGATCAAAGTGCATGGCCTCCGAGCCGTCCGGCAGCACAAAATGCATGTCGGTGCGGACCCAGTCGAGCACCGGCATGAAATTATAAATCACCCGCCGGACACCTTCCGCCGCCAGATTCCGCAAGGTGCCGGCGTAGTTATCGAACAGGTGTTGCAAATCGCCGCCCCCCGTCTTGATGTCTTCGTGCACGGGGACGGATTCCACCGCCGTCCACCGCATCCCGGCGGCTTCGATCGTTTGCTTTCGTTCGCGGATGGCCTCGCGCGGCCAGAGTTCGCCATAGGGAATCTGATGGAGAGAAGTGAATACCGCTGAGGCTCCGGCCTGGCGGATGTAATTCAATGGGACAGGATCGCCCGGCCCGAACCAGCGAAAGCCTTCCTCGAGCAGAAACAGTTTGGGATCGGAGAGATTCATGGCGGCGATGGGGTTTCGGTGGGGTCTATTTTGGAAGCGTCAACCCGTCCGGGACAATGACGATTTTGTCAAAGACCAGGCCGGGATCGAGCGGACGCAGTTGGAGTGTGTGGCTGCCGGCCGTGAGCGCCTGACGGGTGATGCCCGTGGCGGCAGCGCTCAGGACATTTGTACGCCACTGGGGACTCCCCTCCATGGACTCAAGATCCACGCTCTGGGGTGGGCGACCATCCAGGCTCACGGCATAGCGCAGTTTCAGGCCGGGATAAAGGGCGTGGGTGGGGATGCAGCGGACCATCACTGTGACCTCGCCGGTTTTTGGAAGGGCGAAATCATATTCTAACGCCGCCTGGCCAGTCACCGTGGCGGACGTCGGGAGGAGCGCAACCGAGTTGCCACTGCCGCCCAGCCCGGCGATCACGTGCCAGTCCGCGCCGGTCTGCGGGGTCCTTCGGGTCGGCTGCTCCGCTTCCATGGAGAGGGCGCCAGCGGCGGGTGCGGCAGTGGTGGGCGGGCGGGCGGGTGGTTTTTGAAACACCGGTTGATTGCGGGGGTTCGCCGACATCATGTGCCGCCATTTTCCACCGGCGACCTGTTCATTGTAGAATTTTGTTTCGGCCTGGATCTGGCCGTGGGCGGCCAGCGCGAGTGCCGGACTGGGACTTAAAAACTTCTGGTTCATCAATGCAGAGCCGCGAACCGGGTAAACCACCAGCTCATAAAAGGCGTCCCGGAGGTCCGGGGGCAGCGTTTCTAGGATCGCGTCGGTTTTTTTAACCAGTCTGTCAAATCGCCGAAGGCGCAGCTCTTTTTCGTCGCACGGGGTGCTGAGCAGGTGCTCTGGCCGGACCGGATAATTCAGCCGGTAGTATTCATCCAAGATCGCCGCGATTGCCGCCGCGGGCTTCGGGCCGAAATTGCGCCGGGCCCAATCGGCGAGGAAAACCGGCTGCGCATTTTCGTCCCAGGATTCCCTGTTCCAGGCCATGCGGAGAAAAAACTCCAGGTCAATTTCCGCCGGCTTGAGGTCTCCCACATTCAGCATCCAGACCGTGCGCGCCCCGTGATCGTAAGCCTTGGTCATCTCCTCCCAGATCAGTCCCGGCGGCGTGGTGCAGAGCCAGAGATAGTCTGCCGGCGCCCCCCAATAAGAGACGTGATAGTACACCCCGGCCCCTCCCGAACGCGTCTGCTCCCCGGGGGTTGAAAGCCGGCGGATGTAGCCGTGGTTGTCATCGGCCCAGACCAACGTCACATCCTCGGGCAGCTTCAGGCCGTTTTGATAGAGCGGAAGCACTTCCTTGTAAGGCACGAAGACCTGCGGCACCTGATCGATCTTCAGGCTCACATCCCGCGCCAGCATGTCCCGCTGGTCGCCGAGGACGCGCTGCAGGCGCGAGACCTTGTCCGCCGTCGTGCCGCCGCCCGGCATGGCGCCGTCGTGAAGGCCGCGGAGGCCCAGAGTGTAGATGTTTTCGAACCGGCCGTTTTCCCGGAGGCGCGTCTCCCAATAGTCCAGCAGGGCTTTCCGATTGTTCTCATAATCCCACCCGCCATATCGGGCCGTATCCCATTCAGTCACATTGTTGCGCAGCATCGGCTCGCAATGGGAGCTGCCCATCACAATGGCGTAGTCGTCCGCAACCGCCTTGTTCAGAGGATGAAGATTGAATGCCCGGGTGCAGGGATGCATCGCCGGCCAGAGAAAGTTTGCCTTCAGGCGTAATAACAGCTCGCAGACCCGGGCATAGGTTTTTGGCCCGAGGTCCCCGACTTCCGGCTCGTACGTTTTTGCCGCCCATGGCTGCAGGCCCCAGTCCTCGTCGTTGATGAAAATGCCCCGATATTTGACCGACGGCGGCCCCAGAGAGTACGCGCCAGGGGCGATGAGAAGCGTGTCGCGATGGGGCGGGGCAACATCCGCCCACCAGACCCAAGGCGAGACTCCGATGGCTTCCGATAACTCAAACACACCAAACGCCGTGCCGCGCCGGTCGCTCCCGGCGATGACCAGTGCGCTTCGCACATCTGGCCGGGGATCGCGCACGGTGGCGATGACGAAGGACTCCCATTTTCCCCGGATGGCGCCGACGTCGAGCTTGCCCGCCTGGATGAGGGCGTCGATGAGCGGGCTCTGGCCGATGGTGCCGATGATCACGGCGTTTTTGGAGAGTCCGCGGGTGGCGTCGGCCCGCAGCTTGGGGGTCCGGCCCGTGACCCGTCTGACATCCTCCGCCAGGCAGTGTGCGGCAATGGACACGACTTTGAAGTCGGAGGGGTCCACCACCAGATCAGCGATGATTTCCCCGTGGACGAGCGAAAAAGTGTTTTCCCCCGGCGAATCGAGGAGGGTGACGGTTGCAGCGGCACCGAGCAGAGTTGAGGTGAACCACCACAGCAGCAGGAGGAATATTCCTGCCATTTTCCCGGGCCCTGGCGCACGCGTCCAAAAAAACAACTTCCCACTTTTGGGCTGGCAAGGTTTTAATCGGCGCATGCGGGCTGATTCGATCTGTTTTAAAAGCGGCAGGATCGGAGGCAGTTTCGAACTGCCCGTCCCGGCGGGCAAGCGCAAAGACAAGCTCCCGGAAATCATCTTCCCGCCGGAGAGATCCGCCGGAATAATCAGAAGAACGGGTTATGCGCCTTCTCCTCCGCCACCGTGGTCAGAGGTCCGTGGCCGGGGCAGATGAGGGTCTCTGCCGGCAGCGATAAAATCTGTTCCCGCACCTTTTGCCTCGCCAGCTCCCACGAGTCCTTGCCGCGGCCCATGGATCCGGCGAAGATGGCATCGCCCACCACCGCCACATACGGCGCATCCTCCTCCCAGTTGCCGACCATGTAGGTCACGCCATCCTCCGCATGGCCCGGAGTTTCGCGGTGCGTCACCCGCAGGCCGCCGAGATGGATGATTTCCGCCGACTTGTTGCGCTGGTCCACGGGCGCATTTTTGGAGCTGCTGTGAATTTTCGCCTTCGGCCATGCGGCGCGGATGGCGGGCAGGGCTTCCACATGGTCGTAATGGGAATGGGTGAGAAAAACATGCCGGAGCTGAAGCTGTTCGGCGGCGATGCAGTCGAGGGCGGGAGTCGCCTCCAGGCCGGTGTCGAACAGGGCGGCCTCGCGGGAGACTTCGTCCCAGACGAGATAGCTGTTGACCGCCATGCCGTCGCGGGCGGTGGTGAACATGCGCACCTCGCGCCACTGGCTGAGGTCTTTGGCCGACGGCTGCCAGCCTCCGGCGATGCCCTCGAGTTTGGCGGCGTTCAGGCCCAGGACCGGCGCCAGCGCGGTGAAGTTGATTTTCGTTTCGAGCCGTCCGGTTTCCTCGAGCGCGGCCAGCTCGTTTTCAGCGATGCCGGCGGCGGCGGCGGCAGCGGCGGCGGAAACCGTGCTCATGGCCCGTGCTTTGCGGAGGATGTCCCCCAGATGATCTTCCAGATTCATGCGGCGGAAATGTTAGCCCTCAATACATTTCTGTGCAAGCGCGCGGCGTGAGCGCGGCGTGAGTTGCCAGCTTGAATGGCGCGGGGATTCTGTTAGCATCTGGGGGAGATGGGGCTGTTTAATTTCAAGCACTCAGCGGTTCTATCTGCTGCCAGGTCAGGGCGGCGCGGCCTATCGCCGCAAGCAGCGCTACATCTTCAAATGGTCTCTCCTGATCGGCCTGATCCTGTCGGTGGTCCTAGGTGCATTGATGGCCTGGCTGAACCGGCCGCCGCACTGAAAGGCCGGACGCGGCCGCCAGGCGCTTGACCCGGCGTTGACGGTTGTTAGTATGCGGGCGAAAGCAATGAAACTTTTCCGGGCGATTTCAATGGTCACGCTGGCGTTCACGGCGGCCCTGCCCTTGCGGGCGGAACTGGCCGACGGCGTCAAGGCCGTGGTGAACGACTCCGCCATCACCTATTCCCAGGTCGAGGAGTTCACCCTGCCGGTGATGGAGACGCTGCAGCGGCAATATGCCAGCCAGCCGGCGGTCCTGCGCCAGAAATACGACGCCACACTCCGCGACAGTCTGGAACAGCTCGTCGAACGCCAGCTGATCCTGTGCGCCTTCACGGTGGAGGGGTATCATCTGCCGGACGACTTCGGGGACCAGCTGGTCCAGGAACGCATCCGGGACCGTTTCGGCAACCGCCTGACGCTCATGAAAACCCTGCAGACGCAGGGCAGCACCATTGAACAGTTTCGCAAGGAATTGCTCGACCAATACATCGTGCAGGCGCTGCGCTCAAAAAATGTCGCGCAGGAAATCGTCATCTCCCCCTATAAAGTGGAGAATTATTATCTCACCCATCAGGACAACTACAAAATCGACGACGAAATCAAGCTGCGGATGATCGTGCTCCCCAAAGCCCTTGCCGCGGACACGAACACCCTGAGCCTGGCCCGCGAAATCCAGTCCAAGATCAAGGAGGGCGCCTCCTTTGAGGAGATGGCCGCGGTCTATTCACAGGGATCGCAACAGCATCAGGGCGGCGACTGGGGCTGGATCGAGCGTTCCGTGTTAAGCTCGGAGTTGGCGGCGGTCGCCTTCGCGCTCAAGCCCGGACAAGTCGGCGACCCGGTGGACACCTCCACCGCCGTCTATCTCATGCTCGTGGAACAGGTCCGCCCTGCGCACGTCAAGCCGCTCAGGGAAGTCCGCGACGACATCGATAAAACCCTGCGCGTCCAGGAACAGGCCCGGCTCGAAAAGCAGTGGATTGAGGCCCTGAAGAAAAAAACCTTTATCCGCTACTTCTGAAAATGCGCGACCCGCGGTCCGCGCTGCCCCCGGCCCCCCGCCCGTATGGACTGAAACCATGAAACAGTGGATTGGCATTTCTCTGGGCGACATCACCGGTGTGGGCCCCGAAGTCGCGCTCAAAGCCCTCGCCGCCGAAGCCGGACGGGACGAGACCCAATACCTTCTGATCGGTGACCCGCACCGCCTCCGTCTTTTGAACTCCTCCCTGGGGCTAGGATTGCCGCTCACGGACTTTTCCAGCTACAACGCCGGCGGACAGTTTTTCATCACCCCTGCGCTTGCGGCTCCGCTGCCGGAATCTCTGGCGGCGGGGGATCCGGCTGCCGCCCATGCCGCCGTGGCCGCCTTGCGCGAGGGCGGGCAGCGCTGCCTGCGCGGCGAACTGGCCGCACTCGTCACCGCACCCGTCAACAAGGCCTCCATCCTTCGCGCCGGTCATCCCTTTACCGGTCAGACGGAATTTCTGTCCCATCTCGCGAATACTCAGAAAACCGCGATGATGCTGCTCGGCACCGACGAGCGCGGACGCTGGCTCCGCGTCGCCCTGGCCACCGTCCATATCCCCCTCCAATCCGTGCCCGAGCGGCTGACGGGGGAGGCCGTCACGCTGGCCATCGAGCTTGCCGCGCAATCCTGCCGCGACCTGGGCCTGCCGCGCGCGCGCATTGCCGTGGCGGGTCTGAATCCGCACGCCGGTGAAGGCGGGGCCTTTGGCGACGAGGAAATCAAAACTATCGCCCCAGCCATCCGCGCCGCCCAACAGCGGGGCTTGGATGTCGCGGGTCCGCTGAGCGGCGACACGGTTTTCCATCATGCGCTGCGCGGGGATTTCGATGCCGTCGTTGCCATGTATCACGACCAGGGGCTCGCGCCGTTGAAAACGGTCGCGTTCGATACCGGAGTGAATTGGACGCTGGGGCTGCCCTTCATTCGGACCTCGCCCGACCACGGCACGGCCTACGACATCGCTGGAAAAGGCATTGCGAACCCGGGAAGCATGATGGCCGCCCTCCGTCTGGCAAAGCAGCTGGCCAAAAACAAGAGGTAGCCCGGCCGGATCCCGATGCCGCTTGGGGCCGATTTTGTAGGCGCGGATTGAAGCCGGTTTGAAGCGGGTTGGGAGCTTGCCCGGAGATTATCCGAGCAATTCGCGGGCTTTCGCGCCGATGTCGCCCTGTTTGACCAGGGACTCGCCCACGAGGATGGCCCCTGCGCCGCAGCGCCGGACCCGCTCGACGTCGGCGCGGCTGTGGATGCCGCTTTCGGCGACGAGGAGTGAGCCGGTGCCGACAATTCGCGGTGCGAGCGTTTCCGTCGTGGCCAGGTCCACCTGAAACGTCTTCAAATTGCGGTTGTTGACGCCGATCAGATGGGGGGAAATCTTCAGCACCCGCTCCAGTTCTTCGCCGTCATGGACCTCCACAAGCACGGACAGGCCTGCTCCGGTGGCGAGCGCATTCATGTTTTTCAGCTGGGCATCCGTCAGAATAGCGGCGATGAGCAGGATGGCATCGGCGCCCCATTCGGCGGCCTCCAGGATCTGGCGCTCATCGATGATGAAATCTTTGCGCAGCAGGGGGATTCGGACGGCGGCGCGGATCTGGCGGAGATAGTCGAGCGAGCCTTGAAAAAACGTTTCGTCCGTCAAAACCGAAAGGCAGCTGGCTCCCGCTGCCTCGTATTCCCGGGCGATGCGGACGGGGTCGAAGTCGGCGCAGAGGACGCCCATGGACGGCGACGCTTTTTTCACCTCGGCGATCAGGGCGATGTCCCCGCGGCGGGGCTGGCGCAGCGCGGCCAGGAAGTCGCGGCGCTCGCCCTGTTGCAGCATCGCGTCGCGCACGTCGCCGGCGGCGATGAGGCGGGCGGGCAGCCGCGCGACCTCGCGTTTTTTCTGCTCAACAATTTTGTCGAGAATGTTCACAGTCTTCAATGCGCCGCGCGCCCTGCCGCGGGGTTAATCCTCTTCATCCTTCACGCCCTGCATCCGTTTCAGGGGGCAGCCGGCGCGGAGCCAGCCGTTGACGAACGCGTCCAGATTGCCATCCATGAC
>Ga0209086_10003753_pt1 | contig 11406 bp, 9 predicted proteins | sample M_130207_XF_Meta_FD_187312 | JGI IMG/M metagenome (GOLD analysis project Ga0209086, IMG submission 187312) | Freshwater microbial communities from Lake Montjoie, Canada to study carbon cycling - M_130207_XF_MetaG (SPAdes) (version 2) | ecosystem: Environmental > Aquatic > Freshwater > Lake...
ATATTAAAATCCAAGTAAAAGCTTTCAGAGTGTTTGAAAGGGAATACATAACCCTTTTCACCATCGTTGTAATATAGTAAACTTGGGTACGTCAACTTCGGGTGAACTCTATCGTTGCCAGGTATAAGTTGTACGAAACACTCGTCTTTAATATCAAGGTTGCCGAATTGCGACAAACTTTCTACAATGAAATACATAACCTTTTAATTTGAACTAAATATAACCAATCCAATCGATTGTATTCAACTAATCTATACAGTGGGTTTTGCAAACTTAGTGTAATCACCACCTATGAAAGCATCTATTCCAACAAAATTTGGCTCTGCTGCTTCCGTTAATCTTTTATTTGTGTCTATAATTCCAGCCCTAATATCGTACTGAGATATTCTTTGTGTGTTTAGTGGTCCGATTATTTTCCAAAGTATGCTAACCACTTGATAAAAAGAAACGTCATATCTAACTTCGCCGTTGGTAAAAGCCACGTATTCTGCAGGAGAAATTTCTACCACATATCCAGATTGATTTATTTTTTTTGCGAAGTATCTTGTGATGTAGCCTTTTTGGTAATCTGAATCTATTGGTTGAGGATAATATGTAACCGGTTCTAAGCTATTAGAATCAAAATCTATAGAAGGCGTTACATTGGTCAGTGCATTAGCAAAAGTAGCAAGTATTCTATTGCTTGCTAAGAAAGCATTTTTGTTGTATTTCTTAATTGGATCTAAGAGTAAATTGTCGCCATGAACGGGGTCTACGCCAGTGTAAGCTTTTCCGTCGTGATCGTAGTAAAATACACCGGAATATGGCTCATCATTCAAAAGAAAATCTTTTCCTTTTGTAATCTGATTATTTTTAGTAGCGAATGATGGATAGTATCTTAGCATAATATTAAGTTAATCTTGATACGTGTACGTGGTCTTCGTGAGTTCTTTTACCGTTTTCTAAAAAGTCAAAAGTTAAATACGCTTTTTCATATTTTTCAGTGCCATTAAACTCAGCATTGTATCTGTATCCTTTTTTAGCTAGCTCGTCTGTAAAAGTTTCTACTAGCGTTTTAATTGCAGGACTAACTACTTGGCCGTTTATAAGATTTATGTCTACCGCATTTCCTTGTACGTGTCGTCCTTTTGTGTGACCTTCGACCCCAAATCCTATTGATACAGTAACTCCAGCAATACTTGCTGCGTCGTTTATATCCTGTAATAAATTAGGATTTAAAACACTTACATCAACGTTGTTTATAAATAATATCTTTGGATAATTTGTAGAGTTAGTACCTACGTAAGCAGGTAAACTTTTTGGTTTAATATCAGAATAAGTTGTTACAGCTTTATTAGCTTCGTAATCATTTACGTTACTTCTTAAATGCGCCATATTAGTTCGCAAAGAAGTTGTCCATTGATTATTTTCAATAGTATGAGTTAAACCAACTATTGCAAAACCTATAGTTGTAAATGGATTTCCGTCTTTTTTCTTAATATAATTGTAAGGCAGAAAGTTTTCTCCAATTGTAAATAGTTGCGTCATTTGAAATCCTGATATACCATCGAGGCTCATATTTAAAGAGACAGGTATCATTGCTGAAGCTCTTGTTGCCTCTTCTTTATTTTTAAACGTGCTCATTTTTTGAATATAGTAGTTAGTTGCACTACTAATTAATGATTCATCGTATCTATTCGCTGTTTCATATATAGATCTGATATATCCGTCGAATTTTTGGGCTTCATTAAGAATTGCTGGATTGCTCGTTTCACCTTTCTTCTTTTTATCTGTGTATATATCCGTTGCTATTGAAATAAATCTATCTTGAAAATCAGTATTAATAAATCCAAAAGAGCTTGCATCGGTGGAAAGAGATACTTGTCTGCCCGTATCGGAATTTGCTGATATGGCTATTAAGCTATTCAATTTATTACTTATGTCAGTTCTTATTTCTATAGATTTTGCTATTGATTTTTTTCCAAATATAGGAAGATCAGATATATTTGAATTTTGACCTGTTAATTGAATTTCTCCATCTGCTACTTTTGTTTGTTGATCGTCTACTATGACAAATGCATTAGACGGATCGTGATATGATAATCTTAACATGTTAAAATTTCCCAAAGACTTGTTCATATCCACTAAAACTTGTTCCAAAAATTGTTTTAGATATACAGAATTAGTTCCGTCTCTATAACTAAATTCAGCAATTAACTTTGTAACGTAGTTTAAATTAACTAAAACGTTCATTAATTGACCTTGATAAGATGTACCAGCATTTTTTTTAAATTCTGGTATTTTTCCGCTAAGAAAATCATCATTTTCAGGAGACCAAATGTCTTGCACTCCCAATTTTCCATTGCCTTTTGTTTTTCCGTCTATAGATAATACAGATTTATCAAAGAGTTCTTGATACTCTTTATCAGATCCTTGAAATCCTACTAAAAATTTAGTTATATCGGTAGAAAGTTGTTTCGCATTGGTCAAACAAAAGTTGGTATTTGGATTGTAATCTACATATACCATAGGAGTTAATTGACTTTGAGAAGAGCCATCGTATATCAAACAAATATGATTGATCATCATCAATAATAATCCAAATGGAATGTAAACTGGATGGCTAATATTTAAACTTCCTCTTTCTATTTCTCCATTTACGTTTTGAGGTAGTATATAAGCGTTAAATAAAGCGTGATCTGTTTTTCCTTTTTGAGATACGTTTTTGTATTTTACGGTTGGAGTACTGGCAACATTAGATAAACCGGACATAAAATTATGGTTGAATCCAAATGCAGCATTTATCAAAAATTGTTCTGTGGGACTTTGGTTTTGATACTTTTTATCTAATTCTAATTTTGATGGATCGGTTGTAGCTGCAGTTTTAGCGGAATTTATTTCTTCTACTTTTTTTAATAGGTTTGTTATTTTTCCATCAAATATTCCTTCGCTAAATAATCCATCTATAAAAGATTTTTTTGTATCTTTATCAATTGTAGTTAAGTCAAATTGAAACACGTCTTTAAACTCTTTTTTCTGCGCGTAATTGTAAGCCTCTAATTGAATAGTTTTTAACATGATCTCTATAGCAGACTGGAGATTTGTGGCCTCTTGAGTTTGTTTGGACGTTACGTCTGTACTACTTTTTTGTAAATCTACTTTTTGTTGATTATAAGAAGCAGCGGTTTGTTTTTGTAAGGCCAGAATTTCTGCATTTGCAGCTTTTTCTATTCTTTTCTTTTCAGCTTGGTCTATTTCTAGTTTAGTTAGATCTTTAAAATCAGAAGTGTATGTAATGTCTTTTACTAAAGAGGCGTCATTAAAGTCTATTGTTACGTAGTCTGTATCGTAAGGATAGCTTAGCTGTATTTCAGAGTAATCTTTTCCAGATTTTAAGTCTACGTTAACATTTTTTAATTGAAAAGTAGGTTGAATATTTCCAGATGTTAAATCATCTAGCATTGCGCCTTCATTTATTGTCCCAGTATTTTTTGTCCATGAAAAGTATAAATTTTTTGCGTCCCCTATGCTATAATCCAATCTTCCGTTATTTGATTGTTTTATATATTGCCATATATCTTTTACTCCATCTTTTGTTACAAATTCGTTTAATGAAGATACATCCAATGTGACGCTAATTTTTTTAGTCTGCAGTGGATCTTTAGAACTTACGTACTTTTCTAGATCTGGAAAATATACAGTATCTAAATTCTTTTTAAATCTGGAGGTTATAATATAATAAGCGTCGCCCCATACAGCGTGGCTCCTTTCGTAGTCATCTAATATAGTTTGTATAGCGTTGTATGAATCTTTATTGTAATTATAACTATTTATATAGCTTTGTAGATCGGCTGTGAGTTCTATCTCTCCAGAATTAAGTAATAGAGCTAAAAATGGAATATTAATTTGCAGATTATCTATATCTTTTTTTTGCTTATCTAAAATAGCCGTAGTTTTATCCTGAAGATCTTTGTCTGATGTGCTTTTTAAATCTAACTGTTTCTTTTCGTTTTGTTCGTTTATCGCTCTTAATACTTTATTAACGTACAAAGCTGGAAGGGCGCTAGAATGGTTAATTTTAATACTATCTCCCAAAGATCCCAATCCTTGCACTCTTAAACTGCAATCGTAACCCCCCTCTTGATTAAACGTAAAATTAAAGTTGGTAACCAAACCTAACATTCCATCGTAATTGCCTTCTGATTGCCTAATCTTTTTCTGTATTTCTAAATTAATTTGTTCTTTTGTATTTAAAGTTTTAGAAAAAGGATCTATTTGTAAGTCTTCACTTTTAGATATTTTACTTGCTCCTGTTTTATAGTAGAATGTGTTTCCCCATTCCAAAAACATTGTATATCCCAATTTAAAATAGAGCGCATCTATTATATCCAATTGTTCTTTATCCCAAACTTTAAAATTAATCGTTGCGGATCTTATTGAACCTAAAGCGCCTTGAGTATCTATTTGAACTGAGGTAATACCGGGCATTGGTCGTCTTCCGTACGCCTTTATTTCTTCGTCTCCAAGTATTCCGTAAGATGGTTGTTGTAGTCTATAGCTAAAAGCATCTCCTGTTTCAGATTTTTCGTAAGCTGATGTGCCGGCAAAAAGAACGTATTTTTTAGCTAGTGAATCTTGGTCTTTTATGTCGTTAGAATATTTATTTCTAAAGTAATCGTAAGTTTTTGAAGTGGTAGATGTGGTAGCTGTAAATTCTGGAATTCTTACCGATGACACTATTCTAAACCACCCGGTTTTATTAGCGAGATATATTAAATTAGAATCGTCTCGTGTATCTTTTGAATTATTGTCGGATCTTGTTTTCAATTGATTAATCACCCATTGAAAAACAGGAGTACCCAACACATTTGAAACTCTTAATAGTGGTCCGTTCGCCATATTATCTAACTGTATTTATTTCTCCGTATCCGTTAAGTATTGCTCTAATATCTATTGGTATTCTTAATTGAGTCCCAGGTATTGGCACCAAAGAATCTCCAGGTAGAGAATTAGCAGATGCTATTACCCACCAAAGTTCTGCGTCTCCATAAAAATCGAATGCCATCAAATCAAGTCTATCTCCTACTGTAGTAATTACGTAGTTGTCAGTTTCCAAATACAGCACATCTGGATATATATTGTTTGTATAATATTGACTTCCTGTGCTATTATACTTTACTATTGATATATCTTGGTATCTATTACTCATGTTGTTTTTAGATTATTTTTTAACTTACGGGAGATACAGTAGTTCCTATAGTGCTGCCGTCTGTTAAATTGCCGTAAAAATTTTTGCTTCCTATTATAGGGGTAGCGCTTTTAGTTGTAGATCTCTTAGGCAAAGTATCAAATATTGGTTTAAAGCTTATTGAAACATCCAATACGTGAGGTAATTGTTTATTTGTATTAATTTCCCAAGAGGTAGTTCCGTCTATAGTGATATTTACGCTTTCTAAAAAACCTGGCATTCTTGAAACGTAGTCTCCTATTGTTAACTTAATCATAGGCGCTCTCATATAATTGTTAGCAGAATAATCAGGATAGACTTGAGAAACTAATCTATTCAATTTAATGTAAAGAGGCTCTAATTCTTGAGAAGATCCAACTGCAATTTTAAAAGAAAAATTCATTGATCTATTGAAGCCTTGATACGTGTAGAAAGTTTCTCCTCTACCCATATATTTGAAACCGTTCAATTCTGCTCCGTGATTATCCGTTATACCTCCATTTAAGAAAGCTCTAAACGATAAAAATACAGATTCTCCAGGGTTGTCGTTATCCATACATTCAAAACCAAATTTAATGATATCTTTTTCAGATTTACTAAAAGGATCGTTGGTATCTTTAATAATACTAGGAAATGCCTTATTCATCTTATCTACGTATTGACCAGCGTTTATATAGAATTTAGTTTCTAAACTATCCGCTTGAAAATTCCACTTATCGCCTTTAACATTAGGGTCTTGAACTTGTGTTCTAAAATCCGATATGTAAGTGGTTTGACCTTTTTGAACTTGAGACTTCATTAATATCTGATCGTAGTTCATAACCATTGGATTGGTTATATTAGTTGTGTTATCTGTCCTTCTAATTAAAGTTAAACCTTGGCCGTAGCTAGATCCAGGTCCTCCTAAGTATTGAAATAGCAAATTAGTATCATAGGAAATTCCAAGTTTATTTGTCAAGTTTAAATTAAGAAGCTCTGGTGCAGCTGAGCCTAAATTAAATCTCGCATCTTCGGAAACCATTTTCAATTTCTGAAGTATAATTAATCTATTCGTTTCGTACTCGTTGTTAACGTTTTGAGCTCCTACTACGTCGGAGTAGTATTTCTCTAAGTAATTGTAAGGAGTTGCTCCCGCTCTAGCTATATGAATTCCGTTTCCTTGATTTTTTATCTGCTCTAATGTATTTCTACCGCCGTTGTACACTCTTGTATTTTCTATTAAACCAGGAAGTATTTTATTATCAAACTGACCGAATAAAGTATTACCTGTTTCTATCTTAGGATTAGAAAGCTGTAAGTTTTTTTGTTTGTCTAAAAAAGTTTTGCCCCTAGTTGTTTTTAAAAAAGCAGATATTCTTTTATAATCCACCAAATTAGAAATAGAATAGCTTTCTCCTTGTGCTTCTGCTTCTACGAAAGATAAATTTGGAGATAAAACCGAATTCAGTCTATTAAAAGTTCCTCTTCTAGGATAATCGAATCCGCCTGTAGATGTAGGCAAGAAAATAGGTTTAGTATTTCCAACTGAATTTAATGGATTCGCTACATAGTCGTTTGGTAATTCAGTTTGGATAAATGGTTGACCGGAATTTCCGTATCCAGGCAAATCCGCTCCGAATTTTAAGGATTTTAAATTAGTTCTTAGACTTATTAATGGAATAAATTTACTCTTTGTAAGATTGTTAGGGTTTGTTGGCATCTTATCCTTATGATTGTTGAATTATACCTGTTCTGATGTCGTTGCTTCCGTAACCGTTTTGTAGTGCTTGGACATTTGCTATTGCTATAGGTTTACCGTCTATTACTACTTGTATTACTTGTCTTGAGTCTCCTTTTGTTCCTCCGCCTATGTATACAGGCGCAGGTTGTGAATTAGAAGGAGTTGCTGATACGCTTCCTTTTGCAGCTGTGTCTCCCACTGTTGTTGGAGCTATTGAATTTGTCATCATGCCCATATTCAAACTTCCAACTTCTCTTGCGTATCCTCTTAAGTTCTCTATTATTTTATTATCTATGCTACCAAATGTAATGTAATCCAATGCGTTAACTACCTCTGCAATGGCCCTAATCATAATTGAAACAAATCCCGTAATTTTTCCCACAAACTTTTCTATTTGTTCGGGTTGTTGAATAAAATTTAGTATCTTATCTATAAATCCTTTGAAACTAGAATTACTTAAAAGATCAGCAAAAGATTGTTTTATTTTATCTATGAAGTTTGCTATTTTTTCAGTAGCAGTTTGATTCATAAATCGACTATACTCTTCTTCTCCTACCAAAGCTACCATTTCTTTTTGACCAGCAACAGTGGCATTCATCGCAACCAATCTCTGTTGATAGGTTTTTAAATCTGTAGCTCCAACTTTAGCGAATAGCTCTTGTTGTTTAAGCATATTGCCAAATTCATCTCTAGACATTCCAAAGCTTTTTGCCATGGACTCAGCAGCAATTCTATTTAACTGTAAGAATTCCTCAGATGATCCGACTTGTGTAGTTATCTCTTGAGCAGCTTCAGCTAGTTTATTATTTAAAAATAGCTCTCTTGCTTTTGATAAGTTTATGTTCTTGCCTGTCATTAATTGAGCTTCAAATTCGCTAGCGATAGAAGATTCGTAGTCTAAAAATGAATTCGCTATGTTGTCCAATTGCTTCATCTCTAAACCTGTAGCTTTCACTATCATTAGAGATTTTTGTAACTTTTCTGGATATTTTGTAAAACTTAATCCCAAATAACCTGATAAGCTTGAGGCTTCTTTAAGTATTTGTTGAAATTTAAAGCTTACGCCCAATGTTTTTTCTATGGATTTTGTTTGTCCATAAAGAGTTCTAGCTATAGCATTTTGATCTTTTCCAGTGTTTAATGTTATAATCGCTAGTTCCTTTCTTGTTTCTAAATCTAACTCACCAAGTTCTTTTAACTTAATATTGGATTTTAGTATATCCTCAGAGAATATGTTTGTTATTCCTAAAGCGTCGCTTAATTCTGTTTGAGATTCTCTAAGTTTTCTAGAGTTGTATAGTAGATCTCCTGATGAATGAGCAATTCCACTAAAGTAGTTATTAATTTTGCTAGCCTCTTCAGCAGAGTATCCTAAATTTCTTCCAAATTTTTGTATTGCTGAAGATGCTTCTGTTGCGTAATCAGCAACGCTTGCTAACATATCTACTATTCCGCCAATCAATCCACCAACAAAAGGAATTTTACTAATAAGATCTGTGAATGGAGAAACTAATTTTGATATCGGTCCAGCGCCACCACCAGTTAAACCAGATATGGCTTTATTCGCCATATTAACTCCACCGGCCATTGCTTTAAATCCTCCATAAAGCGCTGCTGTAAGAATTGCTGTGGAAGCAATCCATTTTTTTGTTGTGCTTTCTCCGTCTCGTGCTTCTTCGACCATTTTACCGTAAGTATCTTTTCCGAATAACAGATACTTGTTCATTAATTTCAAAGCTTTACCCGTCAAACCTACACTACTTTCTATTTTCTTTTCCGCTACTATTTCTTCTCCTAAAGTTGCGACTCTTTCTTTTAATAGTTCGTTAGCTTGTATTCTGGCTATCAAGTCTATTTGACCGGTATCTAAAACAGTTCTAGAAATTTTATTTTCTATTTGTCTAAGATTGTTCTGTAAAGTAGAAACGCTTAAACCCAAAGACTTTTTCTTTAAAATGTCTTCTTCTATTTTTTTTCTATCTTTTACATTTTTTAAGTATTCTTCGGCAATTACTTTATCGGCTTGATTAGCTTGGTTTACTTCCCTTTGCGCAGTAGCCTGTTTTTTCTCTATTCTTTCTAACTCCCTTTTTAGCTTAGTTGTATTGACTGCGCTCTTTTCTAGAGTTTGAGTTTTTGACACAGAGTCTTCAACCAAAGAATTCATCTTCTTTAATAGATTAATAGACTCTTTAAACTCTTGATTTAATCCCTGTTGAGCGTTTGCCTGTTGAGCAATCTTAAGGGACTCGATGGTTTCTGAAGCTATTTTCCTCTGATCGTCTTTCTCGTTAGCCATTTGGGTGATTTAGTCTAAAATAAATATTTAAGATCTAGGTTTTACCTTGGATACAAAAGCTTGATCCTCCGACTTAGGTTTGACATAATCAGGGATCTTTAACTTACCAGTGTCCGTTTTTTCTGTAATCTTCTTGCTTTGGTCGTCTCTCATCTCTTGGACTTTTTCTAGGTACTCGTTTATCTTCTTTAAGTTAAACTTTCTCTTGGGCACGTCCATGTTCCAGACTTCAGAATAGGTAAAGCCTCCGCCACCGTGATAGGTAAGCTCAAAGACTTCGGTCATGAATATGGCTCTATAATCCGCTCCCGGGAAAAAAAAACTCTGCCGTCATAGGCAGATCTGTAGAGACCTCCGTTCCGTCCGATAGCGTGAACGAAATATTCATATCTAAATCAGGGGAAATTTCTGAGATGTGCTTTCTAAGTGGGTTTGAATCCAATGACAATAAGGCTCCTGAATCAATGAAATCTCTAACTGTCTTTGTAGAGTATTCTCCGTTAACAGAAGTGATTTGATACTTCAATCTTAATGAAGATCCTGCTTCTTGACCCAAGGCTTTTTTAACGCCTTTTGATTCCTCATCTATTTTCTTGTCGTCTCCGATAGTAAGCAACTTAAAAGTCACAGTGTTCTTAGAATGTGGAAGATCAAACGTAAACTCGTTCTTATTTGCGAACACAGCATAATCTACTTTCTTGTGCTGTAAATTTTGAAGATCGTATTGTACTTTTTCTTCTTGTCCTGTATTTGGATTCTTGTAAGAGAAAGAATAGTCCTTACCGTATGCCAAAATTCTGGCTGCAATAAGAAGCGCATTCCTGTCTCCTAGGGTTAGATCCTCGTAGGCTATTGGACTTTTAATAAGTGACTTAAGCATCTTCTCAATGGCTAAGCCCTGACGTAACAGATTCACGTTGGTTAATATGTCCTCCTCTTTAGCAGTCATGTATTTCATTTCAACTACTCCTGCGGACAACGGATTTTCTTTTGGGTAAACAAGACCTTTCGAAGGAAGGTCGATCATTTCGGTGGGAACCGTAAATTTTTCTGCCATAAACTATATATTTTATTTATAAATATACCCCATTCAAATTTCATGGAACAAAAAAAGACCGCAGTGATATGCGGCCTTTCTAATATTGTATGTTTTTCTAGGATTAGTAGTTCAAGATACAGTAGTCCATTCCTATAGACAGTGTTAACTCTGTAGGATCTGTAGTCGACCAATCGTAGGTACCGAAAGTTGCTTCTTTGATGAAAGCGCCTTTGATGATCCACTCTGATACAACGTCACCAACTGGTCCAATGATAGATAAGTTCAAGTCCTTCTTATAAAAGTCAGAATAACCGTCTCTACCTGTAACTGATTCGTGGTGTAATCTCACCCACTCCATTACGGCTTGTTGGCCTGATGGAGAAATTGGGTTATATAATGACAAACTCATGTCTCTCCACTCAGCTTTACCTTTTAACTTACGGTAAACGTTGATATGGTCGATTTTGATCTCGTTCAAAGTAACACCAGGAGCGTCAGCTTTTTTGATCATGTATGAAGGAATGCCGTCTATGTACATTACGAACCTGTTAGAAACTGTGGGTTCGAACGACGTAAACATAATCTCGTTTGGGTCTAATACTGGCATTTTTTGTTGTATTTAGTATAAATATTACTTTACTTATTTTTTCTTCTCGTCTGCTTTTTTCTTGTCAGCAGCTTTTTTGTCAGCAACCTTCTTAGCTTCAGCTTCTTTCTTTTTAGCTTCTACTTCTTTTTTCTTCTTGTCTTCAGCAGCTTTTTTAGGGTCTACTTTCTTAGCTTCGTTTAAACCTGCGCCTTGATTTTTCATAGAAGCGCCTGCACTCTGTAATTTATCGAACAATTCAGGGTTCTTCTTTTTCAAAAGATCTTGAGCTTTAGATATTGCTACGCCTGTTAGACCTAGTCCTAATACTCCTGATAGTGCTGTTATTACATCTACTATTGGAGATTCTTCTAAAGTTTCAGTTTCTTCTACTGGAGCTTCATAGTTTTCTTTGATCATTAACCTAGCCTTTACACTCTCGTATAAACGTGCTGGTACTTTAATTCTAATGATTGTATTATCGTTCATTTTCTGTTTTGTTTGATATTATTGGCCAAATGTTGCTCCTGTAGGTAAGATGTTGAAATCTAATTGA
>Ga0209086_10003754_pt1 | contig 11403 bp, 11 predicted proteins | sample M_130207_XF_Meta_FD_187312 | JGI IMG/M metagenome (GOLD analysis project Ga0209086, IMG submission 187312) | Freshwater microbial communities from Lake Montjoie, Canada to study carbon cycling - M_130207_XF_MetaG (SPAdes) (version 2) | ecosystem: Environmental > Aquatic > Freshwater > Lake...
ATATAAAGGTCCAGGCCAATACTTGTAGCATTGGGCCTCGATAGCGTTCATCATTAATAACTTTAGAGAAGTTTCTCCAACCAACGGTTGTGGTCCAACCTGGTTCAATTTCCTCACCTGCTGCACTGATCATAGAGCCATTATTATTTGGCGAATAAGTAGTGCCAGTTAATATGTCTGTAACTTGATCTTTAGTTGCATCGTAACTTAAATTCTGCTCCACTAACTCAACAGCATTAATGTCAGTAACTGAAAAGAATTTACTGTTCCCAATCGGGACTTTAAAATCATTAAACTGATCGAGAATTGCGAACACTTCGTCATCTGAAAGTGTTCTAAAACCTGTAACTTTCGTTATTCGCCCATCTGAACTAAGTGTTACATCAGAGTCTGGGAGTGGCCTAAATACATCACGTGTTCCAGCACCAAAAGTACCATTGTCGTTCTTGATGATTAAGGTGGTCTTTCCATTGAGGTTATCTTCAGCTACTTGCATATAATTTGTAGTGTCGCCAACAGGTGCAAATGAGTTAGAAACCATCACGCTAATGGCTGTTTCTTTATCTAAGAAGTGTCCGTTGGAATAGTTTGTGAAGGCTACATATCCTGTAAAGATTGCGGGATAAACCTGGAACATTAGGAGCAAAATAGTTCCAGGGACTATGTATTTGGTAGCGATTCGCTTCTTACTCAAAAAAACATAATCAAGTACTAAAGTTGAAATCGTGAAATAGATTGCAAATAACCAAGTCTTGTTCGAAATAAGAATCGGTACACACCATACCGTGAAGGCATTTAGCGCACCCAGAAGCATTATCTTGGCGATTAATGCCGGTGTCTTATTGCCAAACTTCACAGTTAATTCTCCCAAAGATAATTTAAAGAGGTAAGGGCGCCGCAAAGGGCGCCCTTACCGACTAACTATTATTAGTTAGCTGATTGCCTTTTTGATGTTAGTTGCTGCTTGAGCAAAGGCTGCTGCTGCAGTTTGCTTTCCGTCAGCCACGTTCTTCCAAGCATTGCCCCATGAATCCCATACTGAGTTCATCTGAGGAATGTTTGGCATAGGAGTACCGATTGCACCGTATGCACCGAAAGCTGCTACATCTGGGTTATTTGTAACCTTTGCTGCTGCAGTCTTAAGTGCTGGTAGACGATCTCCGAGCTTGTAAAGAGCTAATTGGAAGTCATCTGACGCAGCTACCTGTGTAAGGAACTTACGTGCGACAATCTTGTTAGCTGCGAACTTGCTCATCATGAAGCCGTTAACGCCTACGAATGGACGTGAAAGAGTTCCACCAACTGCTGGTACTGATGCAATTGCGTATGGAATTCCTGACTTTTTAATGTTTGCAAGGTTCCATGGACCGGTAATCATGTATGGAGCCTTACCTGCGTACCATTGTACGAAGTCGTAGTTCGAAGACTTGCTAATCAAGCCACTTGAATAATAGCCATCTAGCTTTGAAGCATTAGAAGCAAAAGTCTTTGAATAAATTCCAAGATCCTTTGCATTAATACCACCAGCACCAACTCCAAATACATATCCGCCAAGACCTGAGAACAATGGCATGTTGTGATATGAATCGCCGTAAGGCACTTCAATACCGACCTTAGCTGTTCCAGCTGCCTTCAATGTTGCCCATGTCTTTTCTACGTCAGCAAAAGTTGCAGGAATTGTTGGAGAAAGCTTTGTGTTGACAATTAATGCAATGTTTTCAACGTTGTAAGGAAGTCCATACAGAAGTCCCTTATAAGAGAATCCTTGAATTCCTGATGCTGCATATGCGCCCTTATCGATGTTAACCATACGATCAAGAACACCTGATGCTGCAAGCTGACCAACCCAGTCATGTGGACCAACGAGTAGGTCTGGACCTAAGCCCTTTGGAGCTGCAGTAATTAATTCGTCTTTTACTTTACCGAAATCTTTGATAACAACATTAAGAGTTACACCGTTTTTGCTCGCCCATGACGCTCCAGCTTCGCGAAGGGTCTTTGCACGGTTTTCATCTGACCAAATAACAAGTGTTTTACCAGCAGCAGTTGCTGATGGAACAACAAGTGTTGAAACTGCGACGGCTACAGCGGTGATAACACCGAGTATGCCTAAACGCTTTGTATTCATTTATATCCTCCATGGATGGAAATCACGCACACGAGGGCGTGCGTTAGTAGTCCTATTTCACACGGGTATTGAGGGGTTATCAACTCAACAGGGCCGAAACAGCCCCCTAGTAGCTGGCTTTTATCTGATTGTTATAAAGCCTTACCGTTACATGAAGCCGTTGCAGAACTACCTATGAAGCTGCTCGACCGAGCCATCCCAGCCTTCAACAGCTTCAGGTTTACGAGGACCCTTACCAATGTAGCGAGCTGATGGGCGAATCAGACGACCAGTGCGCTTTTGTTCCAAGATATGTGCAGACCAACCTGCGGTGCGCGCTGCAGTAAACATCGAAGTAAATAGATGTGCAGGAACTTCGGCGAAGTCCAAAATAATTGCAGCCCAGAACTCAACGTTTGTTTCTAGAACGCGATCTGGTTGACGCTCACGTAATTCTTTAAGTGCAGCTTGTTCTAGAGCTTCAGCAACTGCATAACGTGGTGCATTTAATTCTTTTGCTGTGCGACGCAAAGTACGTGCGCGTGGATCTTCGGCGCGATAAACGCGGTGTCCAAATCCCATCAAACGTTCTTTGCGATCTAACAAGCCTTTTACATATGCAGTTGCATCACCGGTTTTTTCAACTTCTTCAATCATGTGCAATACACGTGAAGGTGCGCCGCCATGAAGTGGACCAGACATCGCGCCAATTGCACCAGAAAGTGCCGCGGCAACATCTGCCCCAGTTGAAGCAATTACACGCGCAGTGAAAGTAGAAGCGTTCATTCCATGTTCTGCAGCAGAAACAAAGTAAGCATCAATTGCACGAACGTGTGCAGGATCTGGTTCCCCGCGCCAACGAATCATCATGCGTTCTACAACTGTGTGCGCCTTATCAATTTCAGATTCTGGAACTGGAGGTAACACAATTCCACGAGCGGCTTGTGACAAATATGAAAGAACCATTACTGATGCGCGCGCTAAGTTGCTGCGCGCTTCGGTGTCATCGATATCAAGAAGTGGCTTGAAACCCCAAGCTGGCGCTAACATTGAAATCGCTGCTTGCACATCTACGCGAACATCGCCAGAGTGAACAGGCAATGGAAACTTTTCTGCATTTGGAAGACCTGGATTAAATTGATCATCAACTAAAAGACCCCACACATTTCCAAATGAAACGCGTCCTACAAGATCTTCAATATCAACACCACGGTAACGAAGCGCGCTACCTTCTTTATCGGGCTCAGCAATCTCAGATTCAAAAGCAATTACACCTTCAAGACCTGGCTTGAAATCATCAGACACGTTGAGCTCCCTTAATCTAAGTTTCTGCGACGCTAATTCTGCCCCCACACAAGGGGTGCTCGCGACCACAGTCCCAAGAGGATGCACTCATGGCCAAAGTGAGGTTCGATACATCCATGGCTGAAAAAGAGTTTTCCCGCGAGGAGATCCGTGCGATGCGCCGTTCCTATGGCGATGCCGGTCTTGATCAACTCGATGCCGACCCATTTATTGCCTTCACCGATTGGTTGCGCCAGGCCCATGAAAATCCACTCATCGTTGAGGCCAATGGCATGGTGCTTTCAACTCTGGGCAGCGACTTAATGATTAGTACACGAACTGTTTTACTTAAAGATATTTCGCAAGGCGGTTTTACGTTTTTTACAAACTATGAATCGCGTAAGGCGCATGCCATAGAAAATAATGACCAAGTCAGTTTGCTATTTCCTTGGTACGCAATGGAGCGCCAAATTTCTATTCAAGGAGTTGCTGCAAAAACTTCGCAAGAAGAAACTGCCGAGTATTTTGCAACGCGTCCATGGGGTTCGCAGATTGGTGCGTGGGCAAGTCACCAATCATCACCTCTTGCTTCGCGCGAAGAGCTCGAGCAGCGTTATGAAGGTGCAGCACAAAAGTGGCCCGAAGGAAGCGTTGTTCCATGCCCACCACATTGGGGTGGTTATCGCGTAACTCCACTGACAATTGAATTTTGGCAAGGAAGATATTCACGATTGCATGATCGTTTGCGCTATGAGCGGGCTAACACTGAAGGTAATTGGGAGTTAAATAGGTACTACCCATAGGCTTACGCTCATGAGCACCGAGATAATTATTCCTTCTAATCTCAAACCTGCCGATGGTCGTTTTGGCTGTGGCCCATCAAAGATTCGCCCTGAAGCACTTGCTGCGCTAACTTCTGGCGCAAACTTAATCCTTGGAACTTCGCACCGACAAAAACCAGTAAAAAATGTTGTGAAGCGAGTACGTGAAGGTTTGCACTCACTTTATAATCTGCCAGATGGTTACGAAGTAATTATTGGAAATGGTGGCTCAACTGCATTTTGGGATATTGCAACGCTTAATTTGATTGATAACCGTTCACAGCACTTAGTTTTTGGTGAGTTTTCATCCAAATTTGCTAGTGCAGCTAAAGATGCGCCATTTCTTGGTGAACCATCAGTAATTAAATCTGAACCAGGTTGGCACCCGGCCGCTATTGCCGAATCTGGAATTGATCTTTATGCCCTCACTCATAATGAAACAAGTACCGGCGTTTCAATGCCAATTATCCGCCCAGCCAATATCGGTGATGCTTTGGTTGCCGTTGATGCAACTAGTGCTGCCGGTGGCTTACTGGTTGATGCTAAAGAGTTTGATACTTATTACTTCGCTCCTCAAAAATCTTTTGCATCCGATGGCGGCCTATGGATTGCAATTATGAGTCCGGCAGCGATTGCGCGAGTTGAAAAAATAAAAGTATCTGGTCGATGGATTCCAGCATTTTTCGATTTAACAATTGCAATTGAAAATTCACGCCTAGATCAGACCTATAACACTCCAGCTGTTGCAACTTTAATTTTGTTGGCAGAACAGATTGAGTGGATGAACGCTGGCGGTGGCCTTTCATTTGCTGCAGGCCGAAGCGAACAATCATCTTCCACTTTATATTCATGGGCTGAAAACACAAGTTATACAACTCCCTTTGTGACAGATTCAGCCATGCGCTCGAAAGTTGTTGGCACAATTAATTTTGATGACGCAATCGATGCAACCAAGATTGCTGCGGTGTTGCGTGCAAACGGAATCGTAGATACCGAGCCTTATCGCAAGCTTGGCAAAAACCAACTTCGTATTGGAATGTTCCCTGCAGTAGACCCAACCGATGTACAAGCACTTACAGCTTGTATTGATTTCGTAGTGGCTGCGCTATAAAAGATGCCAAAGAATTTCAAACGCGATCGCTTTTTCTGGATCACCGCAAGCCAAACTGCAATCGTCAACTTTTACTTAGGTGGATTTGGCCCTGCGCAGTCACTTCTGCGGGCTGATCAAGGCACCTCACTAACAATTGCAGGTCTGCATGGCACGGTAATGGGTATTGCATCAATTGCCGCCGGATATGCCAATCCACATCTTGCCCATAAATATGGCCGCTCTAAATCCAAATGGATTGGGCTAACGATTTTCGCGGTTGGATTATTTCTGTTCATCGTTTCACCTCCCGTAGCTCTCACTTTGCCGGCAACTTTGCTGACTGGTTTTGGTGTTTCAATTGTTATTAACACCATGCTTACTTCAATGTCGCACCACTATGGCAAAGCGGCAGAGGTTGCTATCCCTCAAGCAAATGGTGTTGCATCTTTTGGCTTTGTTTGTGGGACCGCAATAATCGGCACAATCGCCGTTCTTTACCGTGATTTCTGGCGATTGGGTTTACTTCTAGCTTTACCAGCCGTTTTAATTGTCATGATTCTCGGCCGTGATAATGAAAAAGAAGAACATGTCCCTGATGACAGTGGCCCGCAAAGTGGAAAAATGTCACTTAAGTTTTGGTTAGCTTGGTTTGGTTTCGTTGCATGCATTTCTTCAGAGTTTGCAACATCATTTTGGTCGGCAGCGCTTTTAAAAGATCGCGTTGGATCAACGGCAGCGATTTCAACTGTTGCAATAGTTGCACTTGGTACAGGCATGGGTATTGGTCGTTGGTATGGTGGCTTGGCACTTAAGAACCTAAAACTTGATTCCCAACTTCTGCTCCTAATTGCCCTTCAGTTCTTTAGCTTTATTGTGTTTTGGCTTTCCCACTCAATGTTGCTGAGTTTGGTCGCACTCTTTGTCATTGGCATGGGTATTTCAATGCAGTTTGCGCTGTGCGCAATTCGCCTAGTGGGCTTTAGCGATAATCGACCTGATCTGGCAGTTGGCAGATCCTCATTAGCCGCAGGAATTGCTATCGCTGGCGCACCATTCTTGCTGGGATTCTTAGGCGATAACTTTGGAATTTCTAGGGCATACATCATGGTTCCCGTGCTTATTTTGATAGCGTTTATCTTGATTAAACTAACTCCATCACATAGTTCAGAGGTTAAATTATGAGTTATAAAACCCGCAGAATAGTTACGCTAGTTGTGTTATTTGGTTTGATTGTTTTGATTGCGATTAGCGGACTTTAAAACCGCATCAACAGATATATCGCTTGGGACTTCAACTAAATCCTTAAATTTGATCCAAATGATTAAGGTTGCAAGTAAGGCAATTGCCCCACAGCCCGCAATAGTTAATCGAATGCCAACTACTTCGGCCATAATTCCAATAAGCGGTGATCCAACTGGTGTGCCGCCCATAAAAATTAATAAGTAAATACCCATGACTCGGCCACGAATTGCTGGATCGCTATTTACTTGAACGATTGAATTAGCCGTAATCATTGTTGTTAGGGCGGTAATTCCGCAAATCGGAAGAAAGATTGCATACGCGGTGTAATTTGGCATAACCGAAAGAACTATGACTGCAACAGCAAAAACTCCCCCAGCAAGAATTACAAACCTAGTTTTGCGGAACCGTTCTAAACGTGCAGATGCAATTGCGCCAGAGAAAGAACCAATTGCAACAAAGGTTCCTAGTAATCCATATGAAGCTGGACCTTTACCGAACTCTTTTGTTGCCATTAGTGCATTAAAGATTTGAAAATTAAGGCCGAAAGTTCCAAGAAAGAAAACCATTAACATCACAACATAAATATCAGGCCGAGCTAAAGCATATTTCAGACCTTCACGCACATTTGTCATTGACTTGGGGCGGTCATGATGAAAGAACTCTTTTTCATTCATGGCCATCAAGGCACCGATTGCAAAAAGGTATGAAACCCCGTTAACGATAAAGGAAGGCCCTGTACCAAAAGCTGCGATTAATAGCCCTGATAACGCTGGACCAATTAAGCGGCCAGCATTGAAATTTGCCGAGTTCAAACTTACGGCGTTGGGCAGATCATCATGACCCACTATTTCTGCCGCAAAAGCTTGGCGAACAGGTGCATCAATGGCAGAAGAAATTCCAAGGACTGCTGCCAAAACAAATACATGCCACAGCGCAACGAAATTAGAGATAACAAGTGCGCCTAAAGCAATCGCGCTAAAGGCACCAAGTGCGTTGGTGGCAATCAGAAGTTTTCGCTTATTAAAACGATCGCCGAGAGCGCCGCCATGGAGTGAGAAAAATAAAACTGGTGTGAATTGAATTGCGGTAACAATTCCAAGATAGGTTCCACTGTGAGTGAGTTCTAGAACTAACCAATCTTGGGCTACACGCTGAGCCCAACTTCCGATATTTGAAACTGTATTGGCAGGAAAAAGGATGCGGTAATTGCGGTGACGAAAAGAACGCCAATTACCATCTACTTTTACCTTAAAGCCCATTACTCTTCTCTCATGGCAACTAAAATTCGCTCAGTTGTAACCTTAGTATCTATTGGAGTTATTTGCTGGACAGTTGCTGCGGTAATTGCAATCGCAGTAGGGGCTGTCGCCAAAATAATCTTCACCTGCATCGTCGGTGCAGTTCTTGGCTTAATTGGGATTCGTTATTCAATTCGCCGCGACAAGCGCAGCGGGATTTAAATTACGCTTCGAGCTGAGTAGCAATACCGCGCAATACGCGGCCTAAGCGCTCTGCTTCAGTTGCATTTGGATGACGTCCATGACGCAAACCATTTCCAACGCGATCTAAAATCTTGATTGTGTCCTCAATCATTGCAGCCAAATCATCGGCATTTGCGCGAGAATTTTCAACAAGTGATGGAGGCGCATCGATAATATGCACTGAAAGTGCTTGAGGCCCACGACGTGAATCAGCAATACTAAATTCAAGCTTTGTTCCAGGCTTAACTGTTGCAACACCTTCTGGAAGTGATGAAGCAGCTAGATAAACATCTTCGCCTTCATCGTTAGCAATAAAACCAAAACCCTTTTCTAGGGAAAACCATTTAACGCGGCCTGTAGGCATGGGGAGGGCTCCTTGCTAATTTCTTGTTTACTCGTTTAAGCCGCGGGGGTTGCGGTCAGGTCTTTAGTTTATCACCGGTTCATTAAAGGTCGCTTCGGAGTGAGCGCCGCATCCATGGTCGACAGAAACTACGCGTGCATCTTCAGGTGAAATCGCGTTTGCACACACGCCAAAAGTTGAACGTAATGAGCCTGCGATTGGAATAAAGAAACCGCATGAGTGACATGGTTTAGGTGCCGATTGTGCCAAAGGTGCTTGCGGCCCGCGGTCACCGTCATACCAACGCTTTGCCGCTTGATCACGGCCTTCGATAGACATAACGCGAGCACGACCAAAACCTAATTCAACCGCTAGCGCAGTATCTAAATCTTCATCTTGTGGCAAAGCTGATTGCCCAGGAACTAAACGTGTGTCATCTAATGAACTTGGAACAATATCGCCGACGCCAACATCGCCAGGTTGGATGCGATCTCGGTAAGGAATCCAATCTGGTGCAAGTAATGCATCTGGACCCGGAAGAACAACTACATCACAAATTGTTGGCAATGATTCTTCATCAACTTTTGCAACAGTTACACACCAACGCCAACCTTTGTAGCCAGGAAGGTTTGATTCAAATAAATAAGTTGCAACGCGGTTGTCATCATCGAATTCAACTGAAACAAATCCACCAACGTGATGTTGTTTTTCTGCCTGTTCAAGAACGGCTTTTCGGGCAAGATCTTTTGCATCAAATGCGACAACCGATGCCGGTGTGCTCGTTGATGTTTGCTTTGGTGCTTTTTTCACCAATGATTTCTTTGCCATGTGCATAGGGTAAAGCAAAACGCCGCCCCTTAGTTAATCGGGGGCGGCGTTAAGCGTAACTTCTGAGTGAATCTGGAGTTAGAAGTCCATGTCTCCGCCACCTTGTGGCATTGGTGCTGGATTCTTTTCTGGCTTATCTGCAATCACTGCTTCGGTAGTAATAAACAGCGCTGCGATAGATGCTGCATTTTGTAGTGCAGAACGTGTGACCTTAGCTGGATCAATAATTCCAGATTTAATCATGTCAACGTATTCGCCAGTTGCTGCGTTAAGACCTTGACCTGCTGGAAGATGGCGAACCTTTTCTACAACAACTCCGCCTTCAAGTCCTGCGTTAACTGCGATCTGCTTAAGTGGAGCTTCGATTGCAAATTCAACAATCTTTGCACCAGTTGCTTCATCGCCAGTTAGGCCAGTTAACTTCTTAAATGCTGCAGTTGCTGCTTGTAGAAGTGCAACGCCGCCACCGGCAACGATTCCTTCTTCAACTGCAGCTTTTGCATTTCGAACAGCATCTTCAATGCGGTGCTTGCGCTCTTTGAGTTCTACCTCAGTTGCAGCTCCAGCCTTGATTACTGCTACGCCACCAGCAAGCTTTGCAAGACGCTCTTGCAACTTCTCGCGGTCGTAATCTGAATCGCTCTTTTCGATTTCTGTGCGAATCTGAGTTACGCGGCCCTTAATTGCTGCATCATCGCCAGCGCCTTCAACAATTGTTGTTTCTTCCTTGCTGATAACAACCTTGCGAGCGCGACCCAAAAGTTCAAGTCCGGCTTGATCAAGCTTTAGACCAACTTCCTCAGAGATAACTGTTGCGCCAGTTAAAATCGCAATGTCTTGAAGCATTGCCTTGCGGCGATCTCCAAAGCCAGGTGCCTTAACTGCAGCTGATCGGAAAGTTCCACGGATCTTGTTTACAACAAGCGTTGCCAACGCTTCGCCTTCAACATCTTCGGCGATGATTGCAAGTGGCTTACCTGATTGCATTACTTTTTCAAGAACAGGTACTAGGTCCTTGATATTTGAAATCTTTGAGTTAACGATAAGTACGTAAGCATCTTCTAGAACTGCTTCCATACGATCTTGATCAGTTACAAAGTATGGAGAGATGTAGCCCTTATCAAAGCGCATACCTTCGGTTAGCTCGAGTTCGAGACCGAAAGTATTTGACTCTTCAACAGTGATAACGCCTTCTTTGCCGACCTTGTCCATCGCTTCGGCGATCATTTCGCCGATAGTTGCATCTGCTGCAGAGATAGATGCAGTTGCTGCGATTTGTTCCTTTGAGTCAACTGCCTTTGCCATAGATAAAAGCTCAGCAACGATTTCGGCAACAGCCTTTTCCATTCCGCGCTTAAGTGCCATTGGATTTGAACCCGCGGCAACGTTTCGAAGACCCTCGCGAACTAGGGCCTGTGCCAAAACTGTTGCAGTAGTTGTTCCATCGCCAGCGACATCATCTGTCTTCTTAGCAACTTCCTTAACTAGTTCTGCGCCGATTTTTTCCCATGGATCATCTAGATCGATTTCCTTGGCGATGGAAACGCCATCGTTAGTAATTGTTGGGGCGCCCCATTTTTTCTCAAGAACTACGTTACGTCCACGAGGTCCGAGGGTTACTTTGACCGCATCGGCCAAGATATTCATTCCGCGCTCTAATCCGCGGCGGGCTTCTTCATTAAAGGCAATCTGCTTTGCCATGAGTTGTGCTCGCTTTCATGTAATCGTTGAAGTTACGGGGGCTTTATCACTCGCACCCCGAGAGTGCTAACGCCAAATCTACGGGAGTTATTTCCCCGGCGCAAAACGTACGGTTCTGTGAGTTAACTAGCGGGCGATGCGGGTTGCCATACGGGCCTCACGCAGGCGGCGAAGGCGCTTTACGAGCATGGGAGAGGCGGCTAGAGCATCATCACGGTCGATTAAATCGTTCAGGAGTTGGTAGTAGCGGGCAGCGCTGAGATCAAAAAGATCCTTAATTGCTGCCTCTTTTGCCCCTGCATATCGCCACCAGCTACCTTCGAAATCCAGAATTCGGAGTTCGAGGTCGCTTAGGCCCGTAGGTATCGCTGACTCTGCTTGTGCAGACATGGTTAAAAGCGTATCGGTTGAGCGAAAAAATTGTGGGATTTACGCGGGGTTACAAAGTGGCAAGAATCATTTCGATATCTGTAATTTTCGTCCAGGGATTAACGATAGCAAAA
>Ga0209086_10003755_pt1 | contig 11402 bp, 13 predicted proteins | sample M_130207_XF_Meta_FD_187312 | JGI IMG/M metagenome (GOLD analysis project Ga0209086, IMG submission 187312) | Freshwater microbial communities from Lake Montjoie, Canada to study carbon cycling - M_130207_XF_MetaG (SPAdes) (version 2) | ecosystem: Environmental > Aquatic > Freshwater > Lake...
TGGTCATGGTCAAATGGACGATATTTTAGCCGGGCTTTTTGGATTAAATATGAATATGAACCAAGGACAATCACCATTTGGTCCTTTTGGTCAGGGTTCCCCTTTTGGTCAGGGTTCCCCTTTTGGTCAGGGTTCCCCTTTTGGCCCAGGCCACCCTTTTGGTCAAGGCCAGAATATTCGCGTTTTCCACAATGGTATGCCTGTAAATCTAAATATTAACCAGCAACAAAATCAAAAACCGCAACCAGTTACTGTGACAATTACAGTGCCGATTGATAAAATATTAACTGGAACCACTGTGCCGATTGATATTGAACGCTGGATAATCGAAAATAACAATAAGGTATTTGAACATGAAACAATTTATGTTCCTGTTCCAAAAGGGATGGACGAGGGAGAATTAATTGTATTAAAGGATAAGGGGCATATAGTAAATGAGAATTGTAAAGGTGATGTCAAGATTATTGTCAAAATAGAAAACACTACAGATTTCCAGAGGCAAGGATTGGATCTTATTTTACAAAAGACCATATCCATTAAGGAAGCACTGTGTGGCTTTTCATTTGAATTGAAATATATTACCGGTAAGACTTATACTATTAACAATAATGCCGGCAATATTATACCCAATGGATATAGAAAGATTATACCGAATATGGGGTTTAGTCGAGACGAACATGCGGGCAACCTCATTATTTTATTTGATGTGAAGTTTCCTGAGAAGTTGTCCCAGGATGCGATAAATGCGTTAAAAAATATTGAGTTTTAGATATGTTTTTCGATGATTACTCCTTTTTCATTATAAACCCATATTTCATATAAATATCCTAATCCCTTTGCGGCGTGTTGTTTAATAAATACATTTTCTCTTTTTACAGTCCATGAAGATTTAACTTCAATACATTTATTTTGAGGTTCTATAAAAATGTCTACATAATGCCTATGTTTTTTTTTATTATCATCATAATACCAAATTTCTGGCACATTTTTTACACCAGTGATTATATCATTTTCATCTATTTTATAACTATTTATTAAATCATTTAGTGCAAATGGTTCGTAACCTTGGACTTTATCTATTCTTCCAGATGGAAATGTATATTCTTTTAGCATAAAATTACCACGAGCTATTTTGTCTGCTATATCAGGACGCTGGGCATTATGTTCAACTCCATATTTGTTAAGACAATTTTTTATTTTTAATAATTTTATATCTTTACTTTTTGAAATGTGATCAACGCCATATTTCTCCATAACAGTTTGCCTTATTTTGTGTTTTATATAATCTGAACTACGAAAATTTAATGTACCATATTTATCTACAATTATTTGATTTTTTTCTTCAACCGTTAGTATTTTTGGTGGATTTTCATTATATTTATTAATATAATTTATTCGAATTGTTTCTTTTATTTTATTAATTATATCTATATTTTTGGCTACATTATCAACTCCATAATTTTCCAAAAATGTTTGTTTTTTTTTCTCTTTTATTTCTAAAGCTTGATTAATAAATTCAACACCATATTTCTGCATAATCGTATTTTTATTTTTTTGTTGACCTGCTATTATTGTACATTTCTTACATGTAAATATTTTTGATTTATATAAAACATGAAACTTCTTATTAAATGTTTCATTACATGATTCATTAATACATTTAGCTGTTAGTTTTGTATTACATGTTATTTTATCATCCAATTTTTCCAATAAATTAATGTTATATTCTTTACAAAATAATTCTAGCAACTCACTATTGAATTTTATTATCATATATTATATACAAATATTATTATTAAGTAATTTTTACGCAATAATAATTATTCGGCTAAATTATTTGATTTAGCTTTTCTATTTAGATAGGCAATTCTATTATATTCTTTCCTTTTGTCAGGAGTAATCGGCGAAACCTTATTTGATGTTGTTATTTTTTGTTTTATAATTTCTTTATGAGCATCATAGTATTTTTTACTTCTAGATGGGGCTGTATATTTTTTTAGATGTTCTTGGGTTTCTGCTAATTTGGTTTCTAGTTCATGTATTTTCTCTTTTAATTCAGTATTTTCTTGGATTAATTCTTCGTTATTTGAAGACATATTTATATTATAAATATAATATTTGTGTTTAAATCATTTTTCGTTTTTTTGAAATGTAATTATATATATTTCGTAAAAAACAACTTAAAGATAAATGACTATAGTTATTTGAGGAGTATAGCATAATATACGAATCAAAGTTTCGGTAGCTTAGTGGTAGAGCATTCGCTTTGTAAGCGAAAGGCCGCGAGTTCAATCCTCGTCCGAAGCTTATACATTTTATCTTTCTTTAAAAGAAATATAAAATACTTATTTTATAAAAATAAAAAATTATAAAAAAGAAAATATATAGTCATATAGTATAAAAATGGGCTTCACTAGACTCAACTCGCGCGTCGCTACGAATTCATTTGGCACACAAAATAACAGAGGTTATTCCCCGTTCTACTTTGAACAAAGAGGCGACTCATTTTACAATCTGAGCAAGCCGCAATACTCGCGCCAAACCTATTACCAGTTGGCGTATAACGGCGCCGGCGCCGGTGGCCGAGGTGAGAGATGGTTAAGAGCAAACAGTTACCAACCCACTCAATTCATTCCTCCTACTACTATGTAATGCTATGTAATGCTGCTCTTCTTTAGATTAAAAATGTAGGTGTTTCAAAATGTCTACGTTTTCTTTTTTTACATACTTATAATTCAATGGAAAACTAATAATATTAGGAAATAATCCTAAAAATGGTATGCGGTAACCATAATAACTAACAACCAATGTATTTTCTTTTTGTTCCTGAATATTATTCCATTCCTCAATGGCATCCCATTTCCAATACCAAAAACTATTATTGATATTGAAATGCCGCCCTTTGTCGTCAACAATCATGAAATTTGTGTAGCCATTGGATACATATGTGTATTTCTTTGTAACACATATTTTTTCTGTTTTGTTAGTTCCTAAAGCAAAAGAACCGTGTCCGTAAGTTAAAACAACAGATGTGCCTAAAACGGTTAGAATGTTTGGACTAGAATTTGATTTAATCAAGGATTTTAGAAACGGGAATAAATTGTATAATATGTGTCTTGACATTTGATTTGGATTGGTATTTTGTTAGTATATGATTGTCTATAGTGTTTAAATGTGTTAAATAAATAATAAATTGTTTAAAATGTATTATTTATTCTAGTAGGTGAAATTAGAGTTGTAAGTAGTAAATTGTGACGGTCTGATTTGATTTTGACCCAATTCAACAAAGAATTTGCCGCATGTTTGGCTGTTAGAGCAAGATGTTGCGAGGCGTAACTTCGCGCGCCTAGATGCTGTTGATGACGCACCAACACCGGCACCTGGAGTATATTTATTCCACAAATTAGTAGGCTGATTGCAAATAATGTTGCCACCCGGGGTCATCTTTGTGCTACGGCGCCCACCCACGCCTACATTCTTCTTGTATAAAAATCCCGGAAATGTAGAACCGCCAAACCAAAATTGCCCATTTGAATTAGATCCTGAACCAAAGGCTGACATATATATTATCCACCTTTTAAAAATCCACCTTTCATAAACATATCAAAAACTTAAAGTAATATATTTTGCTCCACTTTTCCTAAAAGTGGATTAGGATATCTTTCTTGTAGGAATATCACTAGACACAATATAAATGGAATTCTCAGTAATAATAATATACTCGGTTGCCGACTTGTAAAACTTGGCAATCGGACTAGTATACTCCTCAGCAGACTTCACGAGTAACTTCTCACCTGACTCGCGAACACCCACAAGCGCCTTCTTGTCAACGGACGCGGTCCAGTAATCCAACATAATCGGCTTGTCCTCGACAATTGCCAACTTGCTCGCATGTTGTAATGTTACATCAGATGGAAGACGATAGTTAGGTGTGGCGCTAGCAGGAGTAGTAGTAGAAGCAGTAGTAGTAATAGCACTAGATGAAGTAGTAGTAGCACTTGACGTATTAGCCGATTTATCAGACATTTATATTAGTTTTTGATTTAAAGTCTTTAAATACTTATAAACATTATTTAATATTATTCTGTAATCAAACGGAACTTTTTTAAAAAAAAAGAAACTAATAAATAAAATAACAAAGTAAAATATAAATAAATGAAAGGAACAAAACAAAATGCCCAGTCTTTAGTAATAGATAATCCACACTACATAATAACTCGTCTAGACAATTATAAGGCAAAAAACACACATTCTGTTCAAGACATACTAACAAAGGTTGTTAGTGTCTTATTAGAATATTTGTCACTCATAGAAGAAAAAATACATATGAAAAACCAAGAGTGTTACAAGTTCATTGTAATGCGCGGTCTAGAAACAATCATACATGTATTTTCGATGTTGTTTTATTATACCCAAAATTTGGATCTAACATATTATCACAGCCAAAAAGCGTATTACTTTTACATTGAATTTATTGAGCAGATATCGGACGACAATGTGTCATTTTTACAGCTCAGTTCCAGAGATGCCACCACATTTGTTTACAAAAAGACAATATATGAGATCAACAGTGAATATAAAAAAACATTTCGTGAGCTCTTAACCGAAGAAAAGGCCGTATTACATTACGTGGATACATATATGTATATTTATAAAAACATTGTTCATTATTGTCTGCAATTTCATAATGATAATAAGAATAAGAATGAAAATGACAATAAAAATGACAAGTTCTTATCCTTAACAAAAATCCACAATTTAGATGTCAATAAAACAAAGTTGAAACAACATCATTTAGATAGTATTTATTTATTTACAAATTTGTTAGCATATTCTAGTAATAATACAAATCATAGTAGTAGCAATAAAGAAATAATAGAAGAGTTTATAAGACATTTCTTGTCAAAGAAAAAACTGCCTGATAACTCTATTATCAAGCAAAATATATATCATTATTTTGAAAATGATATAAATACAAATTTAGAACAGATATTTATTAAGGAATTATAACTCCGGTTTTAAAACTCCGTTTAAAGAACAGTAATCAACTTCTTTCGGATCTTCTTCTTTTTATTTTTGATATTATTATGACTTTCCATGTCAATCAATCCTTGATATATTTCGGAAAACTCCGTTTTTAACAATATCTTTAAAAACTCGTATATTTCAACTAGGACATTCTCCTCACACATCCCAACAATAAGCACGCTACCAGTTCTAAACACCATAAATGACACTTCAGTTAGGTTATCTGCGGCTTTAATATCTGTGTATATACCGTTTAAAGCATCTTTTGCCTTGCTCTTAGCGCTAGCCTTAGCAGTGGCGCCCGTCTGGATACCAGTTTGAATACCCAATTTACTATTATAATAGAATTTGCTTTGAATGCCCGGATACGAACACGGATCATAAATAGCCTGAATATTGTATTTATATTTTAATATGTCATACAAACGCTCTCGATCTATGTAAAACCCGCAATTAAAATTCGAGTTTATTAATACAGTGTCACTCTTCTTATTATATTCCAACTTTTTCTCAGTATAAGGCTGTAAAATTTCGATAATGTTTTTCAAAACAAGCTCAAACATCGCATCATTTTGGACCCCGGGTATCTCCATTTTGCCAGTATTGAAGACCTTTATGTGAAACTCTCGAAACAGTCCATCAATCTTTAGGCGTATTATCATTACAAAACAATTGTAAAACGCCTGCTTCTTCTTTGAGCGGTAACTCATAATGTCTTTCTTTGAAATACCAATCGTCACCTTGCGAATGTCCTTGAATTTAATACGGCCATTCGGATTGTCGATGTGCGACATAACATGCTCCTCATAATATAGCTCCGCTTGAAGCCTTTCTTGAATAATATTTAATTCTTCTGGTGTTTTCGAATTAAATTTTATTTGCTTTTTTATTACCCCATTTTTAGCAGTAGCATAAGGAATTACTGGAATGTCCCAGAATATTTTCAAATCAATCGGGTCTGTTAAATAGGCGATCTTTGATTTCGTGGAAATATAGATGTCTGATGGTTCAGGTATAGTAACATTCGAGCTGTTATTAGTACTATTATTAGTATGAGTTTTATGACTAAGGATATTTTTAGTTTTGGGAACAAATGAATTCAATGTGTTGCCGAATACATCCCTGTCTTCTAATTCGTCTTCTATTATATCACATTTGCTTTCGTTATCACTTAAATCGCTTTCATCATTTTCTTCATTATCTTCTTCGTTTTCACTTAAATCATCATTATGACTGGTTATAAAACTAGACCATTCGTCATCTATATTACAATCAATCACGGCCTTCACCTTCTTCGTCTTTTTTATATTTGTATTTCTTACTTCCATATTTATCCTGGGAATATTAATTGTTTCTATTTTTGAACTTAAAGCCATCATTATGTTTTCTTTGTTTATTGTCTTTAAGCCATTTAATTATATATATAATTCAATTTTTATTTTCGTAATACAATATAACAAAATGTTGAGCAAAAAGTTGTTCGTCATCCATGAAAGAGACATTTCGACGCCATATTCACAAATTTCCCCTACTTCGTTGAAGAATATTAAGGAATACAGTTTTAAGGAGTACAGTTTAAAGCAAAATGTATTCGACCCGTCTAAAAGCTCACCTCCAAATGACTTCATGATGAAACTCAAACTGAGAATGTCTATTTATAGTGATAATGAAGACAATTTAGACAAAGAATAATTCACATAATGGCTGTTTTTACAGTCCTCAAAGTGCATTATGTTTTCGACGAAGTTAAGGAATGGCGCCGAAATTTGATGACCCTTATTGCGAATAATATAATTTAGAAAATCCTTGATTATATTTTTTTTATCAATATTGTATTTGGAACTGGTCGTATTTATGAAGCTAATGATGTTACTCCTAGGCACGGTTTTGTCTTTTATCATAGCATACAGCGACGACCACACGGTCTCATCGATTATATTAAAATCATCGTCTTTGATGTGCTGATTAGACTGCATAAAATTAATCATGCTTCGAATATCGGACTTATATAGCTTCTGAATTAGACCCAATGATTTATCTGTCATATTCAGTTTTTCCGAGACAGATATATTCTTTAAAAAGGCAATAATGTCATGCTCCGGTAGCTGATTGAAACGCAGGCGTAAGAATTCGTTCTGTAGACCTTCATCAATGCGACTGATATAATTACATATCAGACAGAACCGCACGCCACTTGTATACGTTTGTAGCAAATATCTTAACGCCTGCTGGGCATTTTTGGTCATATAATCGACTTCGTCCAAAATGACGAATTTGGTGCCCTGGTTAAACAGCGATTTGGAGTTCACAAACTGATTAATTTGGTTTCTTATAATATCTATGCCGCGCTCGTCGGATGCGTTCAGATGTATCATTAGACCGTGGTTTTTCTGTCCGAGAACCTCCTGATACGCATTCACCAAATTAATAATGGTCGTCGTTTTGCCGGTGCCAGGTGGACCAAAAAATAGTAAGTTGGGAAAATAGGAGGTTTTAATAATATTTGTTAGTATCTTCTTATTTAAAGGGTCTAAAACAATGTCATCGAACTTCGTCGGTCTAAATAGTTCAACCCATGGCGTTCCAGTCATTTTTAAATATTATTATAAATAATATTTAATATCTTTTATTTGTTCTAATTCTATTTTATAAATTTTAATTTTATAAATTTTAATTTTATAAAAGGTTTCTTATAAATCTTCATTTTTCTTAATCCAATCCGTAACTATTTTATAATTTTCCGGATGTTCTTTTTCCTTGATAACAATAGTCGAGGTGTCTCTAGTAAAAAATCCAGTTCCTAACATCGTAAATCCTTGTATACTGTTTTCAACCGATTTACCTATGTGTATATGATATTGGCCTTGATACATATCAATCATTGTAATGTATCTTGTATTTATTAAATAATGTGCGAGTTTAAGAAATTTAGACATTGTTTTTTAGTATATAATAGTAGTTGGTTTATTAGTTCTAAGTCTTTTTATAATGTCTTTTTTAACAATGCTTTTCTTATAATGTCTGTCTTTCCATCAATACTTGGTAATCATGTATAGTAATTTTATAATTATTTTTTTCAAGAAATGGTATACTATATTTACCTTTACCGTCTATTATGTTATATCCAATATCATCAATTAATATAACACCATTTTCACTCATCATATTTTTATTTATAATCAGTTTAATATCAACAAGATGTTGAATAGCCGCCTCTTCACTAGTTTCCATATGATCCATATAAAGGAAATCTATTTTTTCATTAAAATCAAGCAAAAAGTTGGTTGAATATGTTTTACATATTGTAACATTTTTATATTCATCACACATAACGGTTACAATAATGTTTGCGTTTGTATCAGGATCAACTGTGTATATATTACATTTTTGTTCCTTTAGATTTTCAGCAAATACCTTTGTAAAAATACCAGCTCCCCAATCCCATAAAGTAGGATTATTTGGATACCAATATTTTGTATCGGCTAACATACAACCAGGAACACCTCCAGTTACAAAGCTACGACTGCTGCCTAATTCAACTATATTGTATGTTCTATTCTTATCTGCCATTTTTTCCATATTTGCGTTTATCAATTCATATGATTTCAAGAATGTACTTGTTCTCCTATCAAAATAGTTTGAGTATTTCATTATTATAAGTATATAAAATATTTTATATTTATATTGTTTTTTGTTTACAATAATTAGAAATAATATTTTGATATTTTGTTACTTATATAAAAAGTGTATTAAATAATTATTAGGTAAAACTCATTTAGAAATAATGACATATTTTATATATAACATGTCATCATTGAATTCGAACTCGTGTTATACTACTGCATATATTCGTACTGCTTACTTAGAGCTAATCATCGGCCCCATGTTCTCCGGAAAGACCAGCCGTCTAGTAGACATTTACAAACAGTGTAAGTTTTGTAATATTCCCGTAGCCGTTATAAATCACTGTATTGACGACCGTTATCACGACACATTGTTGTCGACGCATGATAAAGTTATGATACCTTGTATTAAAACCGACAATTTAACGAAGATCTTAACCAATATTCAAGACGCACAAGTTATCATCATTAACGAAGGCCAGTTCTTTTCGGATTTATATGAAGTAGTTGTTAGTTTGTTGTCTTTGGGAAAGAAGATTTATGTTGGTGGATTGGATGGCGATTTCGAACGCAAGAAGTTTGGACAAATATTGGATCTAATACCGTTGTCGGATAAGGTGACTAAACTGACGTCGTTGTGTAGCATTTGTAAAGATGGGACACCTGGGATTTTTTCGAAGCGCATTAGTAGGGAAACCGAGCAGACGGTCGTAGGATCCGATAACTATATCCCGGTATGCCGAAAATGCTATCTATAATGAATTTGGAAGAAAAATATATATTAAAATGATTTAAATTGATACACCTATTTAATATACAACTAACAAATAATGCCCAGAAAGACAAATACAGCCAAGGTTTTAAATGCTGATCCTATTAATACTGATGCTATTATAGTTGCTAATACAAATAAAAATGTAAATACTACTGAAGTTTCTAATACAAATGAAAATACTCTTGTTGCTAATACTGAAGTTGCTAATACTCTTGTTTCTAATACAAATGAAAATACTGAAGTTAAAACAAGAAAACCTAGAGTGTCTAAAAAGGACACAAACGCAGAACCTGTAAAAACAAAAGAAGAAGTAACAAACGCAGTAGTAGAAGTAAAACCAAAACGTGGCAGAAAATCTAAAATGGAATTATTAACTGCGTTGAATGCTACTACTAACGTTGCTACTACTAACATTGCTACTCCTAACATTGCTACTCCTACTAATGTTGACACTTTAAAAAATACAGTAGAATTAGTTGTTAATGAAAAACAAGAACAACATTTAAAAGAAGAAGAACAAAATTTAAATGATCATGATAATAATAATGAAGACTTAGTAGACGATGAACCAGATATTGACACCGATAAAAAGGACGGCGACGTGAAAACAACCAAGAAGCGTGGTCGCAAGCCAAAGGGTGGCAAAATCATCCAAAATTTTGTAGCAAATGAGACACAGAAAATCGACAAGCCAAACATAATTCTCCATCTTAAATGCTCCTTAAAAGACCTCCATCAGTCACCATCCTGTTTAGTCGAATCATATAATTTCAGCTCCGGCAACCTAAATTATGACTTGCTTAATAAAAATGAGAACATGATGAAGCCGAGTTTGCCGGTTTCAAATTCAGGAGGAGTAGGAATAAATGATATCAAGGGATTTAATATTATGGTGAATACAAATTTAGGAAAGAATGATTTAAAGAATGATACAAAAAATGGTACAAAAAACGAGGATTTAATCAAGGATATTGCAAAGTATAGAGAGAATGACTTGGACTTGTCTAGAAACAATTACAGCAATTATAACAACGATGATGAGAACGATTATGACGACGAGGATGAAGAGGGCGACAACAAAACCTGCTCAAAGAATGTGTGGCGCAAGTTGAAGCAATTAGAGCACAATTTACATATTAATAACGTCAATAATAAGAAATCGGCCTGCTTCTGGTGTACGTGCGACTTTGACAATCCCCCGATTTACGTGCCCAAGCATTACATCAATGGCACATATCATGTCTACGGCTGCTTTTGTAGTCCAGAGTGTGGTGTAGCGCATCTAATGAATGAGCCAATTGATAGCTCGGCAAAATTTGAACGCTACCATTTATTAAATCATATTTATTCCAAGATTTACGATTATAAGAAGAATATTAAGCCGGCGCCAAATCCGTATTATATGTTGGAGAAGTTTTACGGCAATTTGTCGATCCAGGAGTACAGGTCTTTGCTAAGGAATGAGCGCCTGTTTTTAATTGTGGATAAGCCATTGACCCGAATTTTGCCGGAGCTACACGAGGATAATGATGAGTTCATATTAAATAACAAAATAATAGCGAGCAATAATTATCAGTTGAAGTCGAGGATGCAGAAGAAGAAGCCGAGTAAAGGAGTAATTATGAATGAAAAATTTGGAATGGCTGTTTAGTTATTCGATTGTAAAAATTATAAAATAATCCCGAATATTTTATAATTTATTTATTTTGTTTTATCCTTTCCTTGTTTTAGGTTTCTTTCTATAACGTCTTTTAGATTTGTTATTATAGTGTTTTACATGTCGTCTTGTATTACGTCTTCTAGATTTTTTCACACGTTTTCTTGTTTTTCTAGAGCCGCCCTTACCATTACCAATATTCATAGATTCACCACCTCCATCCTTACCTCCATCATTATTTCCTTCACCACCTGTTTTTTTGTTAATATTTTTTTTATAGGAGGTTTTAATATTTGGATCATATTCCGACGGTCTTTTT
>Ga0209086_10003756_pt1 | contig 11401 bp, 9 predicted proteins | sample M_130207_XF_Meta_FD_187312 | JGI IMG/M metagenome (GOLD analysis project Ga0209086, IMG submission 187312) | Freshwater microbial communities from Lake Montjoie, Canada to study carbon cycling - M_130207_XF_MetaG (SPAdes) (version 2) | ecosystem: Environmental > Aquatic > Freshwater > Lake...
TTTACTATCGCCTGTGACCATGGACGCAGTAAATGCTCATCAGAGGTTGGAAAACCTAATAAATCTGCAATGATTTTTACTGGCAATGGTTCGGCATAGTCTGCGATTAAATCGAAGCTGTCCCCAGATTTAATCTTTATATCAATTGCATCTAGTAACTCGGTAGTAATACGCTCAATCGCAGGGCGCATTGACTCAATCTTGTTTCTATTAAAAGCCTTGGCGACGAGTCCACGAAGGCGTGTGTGCTTAGGTGGCTCACTATCCAAGATTGAATCTGAATGCAACCAATTGAATGTATCCCACTCAAACTCTGGATTCTTATCTACGAAGATACGTCCTAAGGATTTGTTGCGAAAGACATCGTTAGCATCACCATGACGGGCGGCTAGAAAGATGCCCAATCCATCGTGCCACACTGGTTTGCCAAAGCTACGTAACTCTTTTAATCCAGCATAAGGGTCGGCGACAAAGGCTGGATTGCTAAAATCGATCATTACTCCGATGCGATTTTCTGATAGCCAGGCTTAATAATGCTCTCAATAATCTTTAAACGATCTGGATATGGGATGAAGGCGCTCTTCATGGCGTTGATAGTCACTCGTTGAAGCTCAGTGAAATCCCAATTGAAGGCCTTTACAGCCTCACTCATTTCAAATGACATCGAAGTTTGACTCATTAAACGGTTATCGGTGTTAAGAGTTATGCGGAAGCGCAGTTTAGCTAGCAGGCCAATAGGGTGCTCGGCATAGCTTTTTGCCGCTCCTGTTTGCAGATTAGATGTTGGACAGAGCTCTAATGGGATTCGACGATCACGTACATAGGATGCTAACTGTCCAAGTTTTGGTTCGGGGCCAGAGAAATCAATGTCATCGATAATGCGTACTCCGTGGCCTAAACGCTCAGCACCGCAGAGTTGAATAGCTTCCCAAATCGAAGGTAGACCATATGCCTCACCTGCGTGAATTGTGAAGTGTGCATCTTCCTTGCGCAGGTAATCAAATGTCTCCTTCTGATCACTTGGCGGAAAGCCATCTTCAGGTCCGGCGATATCAAAGCCCACAACTCCTAAGTGGCGATACTTAACTACAAGTTCGGCAACCTCTTGTGAACGTTTGTTCTGTCGCATTCCACAGAGCAATGAGTACACCGCTATTTCGTGTCCTTCAGCCTTCGCCTCGGCCATACCCTGCTTATAGCCTTCAAGAGTTGCCTCAACGACATCAGACATAGTCAAGCCTTTTTCAGTAAATAACTCTGGTGCCCCGCGAACTTCGGCATAGACAACACCATCTCGTGCTAAGTCAACGGCGCACTCACGTGCAACACGTATTATGTCTTCACGGCGCTGCATCACGGCAATTGTGTGTGAAAAAGTCTCTAAGTATCTAACGAGTGAGCCAGAGTCACACGATTCTCTAAACCATGTGGCAAGTTCGGCTGCATCCTGCGTTGGCAAAGCTGTGTAGCCAATCTCTGCAGCGATATCAATAATAGTTTGTGGTCGCAGACCACCATCTAAGTGATCGTGTAATAGAACTTTGGGCACACGTTTGATTTGATCGGCAGTTGGAGAGCTATTCATCGCCATTTTTTACTAGCCCCTTAATCAGTTATTCGCTCAATTATAAGCGGCAATCTATCTATCTTTTCACCAGCGGCTAAATCGCCAATTCTCACGCTATCAACTAGAGATTCTTGCGCGCGCGCAAAGGCTGCAGGTGTATCGGTATGTAAAGTAAAAAGCGGCGCACCGTTTGTGATGGTATCTCCGGGCTTAGCGTGAATTTCAATCCCCGCACCTGCCTGTACTGCTTCGCCTTGGCGAGATCGCCCAGCACCTAAGCGCCATGCGGCAAGACCTACCTTCATAGCATCCATAGATAAAACAGTTCCGGTGGAGTGCGCAGTGATGGTTAGCTTCTCCTTTGAAACAGGGAGTTTTGCATCGGGATCTCCGCCTTGAGCACTAATCATCTGGCGCCAGACATCCATCGCTTTGCCATTTTTAAGAGCTGCAGCAGGATCGGCCTCTTTAATACCTGCAAGCTCTAACATCTCTTGAGCAAGTAAAACTGTGAGCTCGACGACATCTGATGGTCCGCCGCCGGCAAGAACTTCAATAGATTCGCGCACCTCAAGTGCGTTACCTGCAGTTAAACCTAGTGGGATATCCATTGCAGTAACAAGTGCAACGGTATTAACTCCTGCACGCTTTCCAAGACCGACCATTACATGGGCTAACTCTGCGGCTTTTTTAGGATCGCTCATAAATGCACCAGCGCCAGTCTTAACATCTAAAACCAAGGCGCTAGTTCCTTCGGCAATCTTCTTACTCATAATCGATGATGCGATAAGTGGAATCGCCTCAACTGTTGCAGTGACATCGCGTAGTGCATATAACTTCTTATCTGCCGGTGCTAAACCATCACCTGCAGCACAAATGACAGCGCCACAATCCTGCAAAACTTTCAACATCTGCGCATTTGTTAACGATGCACGCCAACCCGGGATTGACTCCAATTTATCTAGCGTGCCACCCGTATGTCCAAGTCCACGTCCCGATAACTGAGGGACTGCTGCTCCGCATGCTGCAACTAGCGGTGCAAGTGGCAGAGTAATTTTGTCGCCGACTCCTCCAGTAGAGTGCTTATCAACTGTTGGCCGAGATAGGGCCGACCAGTTCATACGCTCGCCACTATTAATCATCGCATCGGTCCAGCGAGAAATCTCACGTAGATCCATACCATTTAAAAGTATGGCCATTAAGAGCGCAGACATTTGTTCATCGGCCACGGCGCCCCGTGTGTATGCATCGATCACCCAATCAATCTGAGGATCACTAAGTGCATGGTGATCTCGCTTTGCCGCAATCACTTCAGCGGCCGAAAACGCCTCTACCTGCGACATTTACCGCTCGTTACGGTTTAAATCATCTGGACCAAAGGCCCACGGCAACATGGCGGCCATTGTCTGTGGTCCATCATCGGTCATTAAAAGTGCACTAGATCCGCCATGCTCAAATAGTAATTGGCGACAGCGTCCACATGGTGCCAGGTGATTTCCCTTCCCATCAACACATGAGATTGCAATTAAGCGTCCACCACCGGTAGCAATCAGATTTGATACCAAGCCACACTCGGCACATAGCCCTAAGCCATAACTAGCATTTTCAACGTTGCAGCCAGAGACAATGCGACCATCACTAACAAGGGCAGCAACTCCTACTGGAAACTTTGAATACGGTGCATAGGCGGTTTTCATCGCTGCAACTGCGGCAGTGTGCAGTGCATCCCAATTTATCTCGTTCATTGCATGCCACCGCGGCGATATGGAATCCCATCGGCGGCAGGCATTCGAAGCCTCTGGGAGGCAACTGCCAAAACAAGTAGCGTTGTGATGTAAGGAGTCATTGTCACTAATTGACCTGGTAGCTCATCGACTGCTAAGAAGTACCACAGCGAGAGTGATGCAAAAGCTAATGTGAGAACAGCTTTGAGCACTCTACCTTTTCGTATATCACGAACAACTAGGAAGAGAAGAATTAGAACGATTAATAATATTAGCGCGTGGATTGATGCTGAGTCTCGAAGTTGAAGGGCATCGGCAAAACCAAATAAACCTGCGCCCATTAAGATTCCACCTGGGCGATAGTTTCCAAAGAGAAGTGCGGCCAGGCCGATATATCCACGTCCTGCAACTTGATTCTCTTGGTAGTGATTTGCAGCAACGATAGCTAAGAAGCCACCACCCAACCCTGCAAGGCCACCAGAGATTAATACACCGGCATATTTCATCACATAAACATTGACGCCTAGTGACTCTGCTGCGATTGGCGCCTCTCCCGCACTTCGAAGGCGCAGCCCAAAGGAGGTTTTCCAGAGAATAAATACTGAGAGTGGAACTAGTGCGACTGCGATCATGGTTACGTAAGAGAGGTCGCCTGTTAAACCGCGAAGCACTGCAGCGACATCAGAGATGAAAAACCAGTGTTTTTCAGCTAAAACAGTTAGTACATCGGGGCTCTTCCACCCAAAGTAGGTTCCGCCAGAAAGGACTGGAATACCGTTTGTGCCGATTGAGGCAACATCAGGAGATTGGGATGGTCCAAGCCACGCGCCACTCTTGTAAAAAATCGTAGAGATATATCTGACTAAGCCCGCAGCGATAATATTAATTGCAACACCTGATACGACGTGATCTACACCAAATGTAATGGTTGCGATGGCATGGATAAGTGCGCCAACTGCGCCAAAGATAATTGCAGCCATCAAACCAATCCAAGGTCCGTGCTTAGTGCCGATCATTCCACCGGCCCAAGCACCCATAATCATCATGCCCTCAAGGCCGATGTTGACCACACCGGAGCGCTCAGAGAATAAGCCGCCAAGGCCTGCGAGAGCGATGGGAACTGAAAGCAGTAATGCAGCTGAAGCGGTACCGACGCTGGTTAAATCTGAGGCACCAGTAAGTATGCGAATAATTGAAAGTATAAAAATCAATAGCGCTGCATAGCGAAGTGATTTCAAGGCTTTAATTTTCATTCTTCAACCGCCTTTGCAAGCTCTTTACTTTGCAGAGTTATCTTGTATCGGCGCACGACCTCATAAGCTATGACAGAGGACAAAAGAATTGAGCCCTGCATAATCACATAAGTTTCAGGTGCAATATCGATAAGTTCAAGTGCCCTAGAACTGACTTCAAGAAAACCAAAGAGTAGAGCGCTAATAGCCATTCCAACTGCGCTATTTCTGCCCAAAAGTGCAACGGCGATCGCTGTAAAACCAATTCCAGTGCGAAATCCCATATTAAAAGCATGTGTATCGCCTAACACCGCTGGCAATCCAGCTAATCCGGCAACTGCGCCAGATAATGCAAGGGCGATAAAGGTCATTCGCTTTGAATTCACTCCGCTGACTCGTGCGGCGATTGGGTTAGCACCCGTTGCGCGAAGCTCAAAGCCAAAACGTGTGCGGCTCACCACAAACCAGAAAGTTATTCCGAGCGCTACCGCAAAAATTAACATTCCATAAACCCCGCTACCGGGTTGATCTTCTACGCCCAATTTATTCAATAAAGGCATGAGATTTGGAAACTGACCAGAGGCTGGAATCTCTTTGGTCGACAAGTTGTTTGAAGCCGTGGTGCGATCGGCAAAGCGGTTTGCAAGTAAGTATGAAGATAATCCACCCGCCAAGGAGTTCAACATAATCGTCGAGATTACTTCGCTCACGCCCCGTTTAACCTTGAGATATCCAGCGATTGCTGCCCACAAGCCACCGATAGTCATAGCTATAAGCATTATCGCCACAATATGAATGACTGGCGGCAGAACAAACATCGCACCCAAGTAGGCTCCAAACATCGCACCTAAACGTAACTGTCCCTCTACTCCGATGTTAAAAAGACCGGCGCGAAAAGTTATCGCAATCGCTATCGCTGCGATGTAATACGGAGTGGCCGTATTGAGCATCTGCATAAGCGAACCCGACGTTGTTCCAAACTCCCACATAGTTGTGTAGGCATCCATAGGGGATTTCTTAGTAGCAAGAACTGCTAGTGAGGAGATAATAATTGAAACGACCGCGGCCGTAAGCGGAGCAGCAATTGCTAGTAAAACTGTTGAGAGTTTAAATTTCTTCATGCTGCACCGGTCATAGCTGAGCCGAGTTGTTCGGATGTTGTCTTTGCTGGATCAAGCTCTGCTGTTACAACACCACGCAACATAACGAGCAAGCGATCAGACATACCAATGAGCTCCTCAAGATCGGCTGAAATCAAAACAATCGCCATCCCTTTTTCGCGGGCTCTGCGAAGTTCTTCCCAGATGGCACCTTGGGCTCCAACATCGACACCGCGGGTTGGATGAGATGCAACAAGTAATGCAGGTGCTTTGCTCATTTCGCGACCCACAATAAATTTCTGTTGGTTTCCACCAGATAATGCGGTGGCCAAAGTTTGTGGCCCAGGTGCACGCACATCGAACTCTTCCATGATTCTGGCAGTGTCAGTGATGGTAGCTTTTTTATCTACTATAAAGCCACGCATTATTGGCTTTGAGCGTTGATGCCCAAGAATTCGATTTTCCCACAGCGGTGAGTTCATCATGAGAGCTTGACGCTGGCGATCCTCAGGAATGAAACCAATTCCTAAATCATGACGATTCGCAACGCTCAAATTATCAATGGCCTCACCATTAAATGAAATTGAACCCGTGTAGTCGCGCAGACCAAGAATCGCCTCAACGAGTTCGGCCTGACCATTTCCTTCAACTCCTGCAATTCCAACAACTTCTCCGGCATGTAAGTTAAATGAGATATTAGAAATTAAATCGCGACTTCCAATTGAAGTTGCAATTGTGACATCTTTGAGGGCGAGAGTTATTTGATCGCGACGGGTAACACCTTGTGTAGATGGTTGTGGAAGTTCGCTACCAACCATGAGCTCTGCCAGCTGCCTTGCAGTGACATCCTTAGATTTTACTTCTGCAACGGTAGAGCCTTGACGAACAACGGTAACATCATCGGCTACGCGCAGAACCTCATCTAACTTGTGCGAAATAAAAATGATTGCCATCCCCTGTGCTCGCAGGCCCTCTAGGGCGCTAAATAGATCATCTACCTCTTGTGGAACAAGTACTGCGGTAGGTTCGTCAAAGATAAGAATACGTGCGCCTCGATAGAGGACCTTTAAAATCTCTACACGCTGGCGCGCACCAACGCCCAACTCTTCTACCAACACGTCGGGGTCAATCTCGAGCCCGTACTGCGCGGCCATCGCAACAACCTTTGCACGGGCTGCGGCAAAATCAATTGTTATACCTTTTTTTGGCTCTGAGCCAAGAATAATATTTTCAAGGACTGTGAAGTTATCGGCCAACATGAAGTGCTGATGCACCATTCCGATACTTGCATCGATGGCATCATTTGGATTCTTAAAGTGAACGGCTGTGCCATTGAGTAAAATCTCACCGCTATCTGGACGTTGCATTCCATACAAAATCTTCATGACCGTTGATTTGCCTGCACCATTTTCACCAACGAGGGCATGTACAGTGCCGGTTTCTACGCTCATGGAGACATCTTTATTGGCGATGACCCCTGGGAAGCGCTTGGAGATGTGCCGCAGTTCAACAGCTACAGACACGTCTTTCATCTCCTTTGAATAAAATTCTCAACTAAAAGCATGTGGCCCAACAAGGAGATTTAACTCCATTGTTGGGCCAAACGCCACTACTAAAAGCCGATTAAGGCTTTGTTGGAACTACGATCTTTCCTGCCTTAATTGCAGCCGCTGCCTTGTCGATCTGGGCCTTGTACTTGGTGATGTAACCACCAGAGTATGAGACGCCAACTCCATCAAGGGCTAGGTTGTATTGACGGCCATAGATACCAGCCTTGGCATCTAGAACATCGTTAACTGAAGAACCTACAACTGCTGTTGCAATTACGTCATAGACAGCACGGTCAACGCGCTTGATCATTGATGTAAGCATGTTCTTCTTTTCTGCATCAGATGCTGTTAGGTACTGATCAGAGTCAACTCCGATAGTCCAAACCTTCTTGCCAGCTGCCGCTGCTTCGGTTGCAGCTGCGAAGTTACCCGCACCTGATCCGCCTGCAGCTGAGTAGATAACATCAGTGCCCTTATCGATCATTCCCTTAGCAATAACCTTTGCCTTAGCTGGGTCATTGAAGCCAGAGAAATCAGGGAACTCAGTTACGTACTTAACATCTACTGATGCACTCTTCTTAGTTGCCTTTACGCCGGCAACGAATCCTGCTTCAAACTTCTGTAGCAATGGAATACGAACTCCACCGATGTAGCCGATCTTTCCTGACTTTGATGCAAGTGCTGCTGCAACGCCAGCAAGGTATGAACCCTGCTCTTCAGCGAATACAAGTCCTGCAACGTTAAGAAGATCTACCGATGAATCATCGATAATTCCAAAGGAAGTATTTGGATAATCTGATGCAACCGCCTTAATTGGCCCTGCATAAAGAAATCCAACGGCGATGATTGGGTTGTATCCAGCTGCTGCAAGCAAGCGGAGCTTGTCTGTGCGCTCTGAATCTGAACCAGTAGTGACAGTTACTTCTTTAGCGCTAACGCCAAACTTCTTCTTTGCTGCATCAAGACCAGCTGCTGCTGAGTCATTGAAAGACTTATCTCCACGGCCGCCGATGTCATATGCAAGGCCTACTTTTACATTTGATTTTGCTGCTGTTGCTGATGGTGCAACAAATGCAGTAACTGCAAGAGTTGTTGCCGCCACAGCTGCTACAAGACGAAATATCTTCTTCAATTTTCCTCCAAGGGGTCTTCTATGGGGCCCGCATGGGTGACATAGAAGGTTGATGTGTACTGGTGAGCCTAGTCTTTAGGCATATAGAAACTCAACACGCGGGGCGCTGTTTTGATGTCGTTGATATAACGTTTTGGAAAACCCTCAACTAGCCATTTACAGTACTAGGCGACCGTTCCGAGGTTTTTATAGGCCTTTTCAAGGGTTCCTGTAGCTACCGTGCGCGCCTTAGCGGCTCCATCGTGCAGGAGATCTATTAGATGCTTTTCATCAACTAATAGTTCAAGGGCTTTAGCGCGAATAGGACGCAGGTATTCAACAACAACGTCGGCAACTGCGCTCTTAAAATCGCCATAGCCCTTACCGGCAAACTCATTTTCCAGAGTGGCAATGCTCGAACCAGAGAGTGCGCTATGAATCGTTAGCAAGTTGCTTATGCCTGGCTTTTCTTTCTCATCAAATCGGACCTCATTACCTGCATCCGTCATAGAGCTCTTAATCTTTTTAGCATTAACCTCTGGCGCATCCATAATCTCGATAACCCCCGCGGCTGAACCTGATGACTTACTCATTTTGGCCGTTGGCTCCTGCAGGTCATTAATCTTTGCCGCCATTTTTAGAATATATCCATCTGGAACTGTAAAAGTTTGGCCATAGCGAGTATTGAAGCGGCCAGCTAAATCACGAGTGAGTTCGATATGTTGGCGTTGATCCTCCCCTACCGGAACAAGGTCGGCTTGATACAACAAAATGTCGGCCGCCTGCAGCATCGGATAGGTAAATAAACCAACGCGCGCACTATCGGCACCGAGTTTGGATGATTTATCTTTGAACTGTGTCATGCGACTTGCCTCACCAAAGCCTGCCATGCACTCCATTAACCAACCCAATTGATTATGTTGTGGAACTTGTGATTGCACAAAAAGCGTTGATTTTTCTGGTGAAATTCCGAGTGCGATTAACTGCGCCGCCGATGCCAGGGTGCGCTTGCGCATTAGTGCTGGCTCAGTCTCAATAGTGAGGGCATGTAAATCTACGATGCAGTAAAAAGTATCGTGACCATCTTGCAGGGCTACCCACTGCTTAACAGCACCTAAGTAGTTACCTAAATGGAAAGAGTCGCTAGTGGGTTGAATACCCGATAGAACTCGCTTCAAACTCATAGTGTGATTCTTTCACACTTCATGAGCTACGAGAGATTAGCAACTGCCCAGCGCGTTTTCCCTCCATAGAAATCACAGTGATACGCAGGCCATTCAGGTTCACAACATCATGCTCGCGTGGAATTCGACCTAAATAATGCATCACGAAGCCACTCGCGGTTTCATATGGGCCATCAGGGATCTCTAAACCTGTCTGCTCTGTAAGCTCTTCAATAGAGATCAGACCATCAACCTCGAAATCACCGGTGCGCACCTCCACCGCTACATCACTATCAACCTCGTCGTATTCATCGCGAATATCACCGATTAAACATTCGACTAAATCTTCCAGCGTGACGATGCCATCTGTGCCACCGTATTCATCAAGAACAATTGCTACATGTTGACCCTGCAGACGCATCTCAGTTAAAGCCGGCAAGACTCCTTTAGTGCCAGGTAAAAACATAATACTGCGCACTAGTTCGACAATCTTGGTCGACTTACTTGCAAGAGATGTATCCAATAAATCGCGCACATGGATAAAGCCAACAACCTCATCCGATGAACCCCGTACAACTGGATAGCGAGAGTGGGCCTTATCAACGGCCAACTCAATCGCCTTTCCAACTGAAAGGGATGCGTCCATGAAATCCACTTCTGTGCGCGGAACCATGACTTCGTGCACTTGGCGCTCTGATGCATTAAAGACCTCTTCAACAATGTCGCGCTCCTCGGCCGATAGCGCGGCATGGCCTGCAACTAAATCAAGGAGCTCTTCTTCACTCATCGCACTGCGCGCCTCTTTTGGGTCAACGCCAAATGCACGCACCACAATGTCGGTTGAATGAGAGAGCAGCCAGATTATTGGGCGAAAGACTGTTGCGATGACATCAATGATTCCTGCCGATGCCAAGGAGATTTCCTCAGAGCGAAATAAGGCAAGGCGCTTTGGTACGAGCTCACCAAAGACCAGCGAGAAATATGCGATTACTAAGGTCACACCGATAATCGAGAGCGTGGTACTTAACCCATGAGATAGCCCGCGCTCCTCAAGCCATGGGATGACATAGCCACCGAGCTTTTCTGCACCGAGTGCGGCCGATAAAAATCCACAGACGGTTACGCCCACTTGGGCCGCTGCTAAGAAACGGTTGGGGTTTTCAGCCAACTGTGCAACGCGTGCCCCGCGTTTTCCACGGCTGGCAAGTTGGCGGACCTGGCTATCTCGAAGTGAGATCAGGGCGATCTCGGCAGCCACAAAGAGTGAGGCTGTCAGAATCAGAGCGGCAACTATTGCGATATCGCCTAGTAAAGAGCCCAGCGAGTGAGGTTCCATTAGAGGTTTAACTATACGGTACGCACGATAGGGCACCTCTTTTCATATTCTGGCATTGCCTCTACGCTTGCGACGTTGGCTCAACCGAGCCATCACCTTCATCCTCGGATCGTCGGGCACGTACCTGCCCGGAGAAGGAGAGCAATCTCATGGCATCAGTAGTTTTCGAAGCGGCATCACGTATATATCCAGGCACCACCGCACCTGCAGTCGATAAGTTAAATCTCACAGTCAATGATGGTGAGTTTTTAGTTTTAGTGGGTCCATCAGGATGCGGAAAGTCAACATCACTTCGTATGTTGGCAGGACTTGAAGAAGTTGATAACGGAAGAATCTTGATCGGTGATCGCGATGTAACAAACGTTGCACCAAAAGATCGAGACATCGCGATGGTCTTCCAGTCATATGCTCTTTACCCACATATGACAGTTGCAGAGAATATGGGCTTCGCACTAAAGATCGCGGGCACACCAAAAGAGGAGCGCGAGCGTCGCGTCCTTGAGGCTGCAAAGCTGCTCGATCTTGAGCCATACCTAGAGCGCAAGCCAAAAGCTTTATCAGGTGGACAACGCCAGCGCGTTGCAATGGGTCGCGCAATTGTTCGCGAGCCACAGGTCT
>Ga0209086_10003759_pt1 | contig 11394 bp, 9 predicted proteins | sample M_130207_XF_Meta_FD_187312 | JGI IMG/M metagenome (GOLD analysis project Ga0209086, IMG submission 187312) | Freshwater microbial communities from Lake Montjoie, Canada to study carbon cycling - M_130207_XF_MetaG (SPAdes) (version 2) | ecosystem: Environmental > Aquatic > Freshwater > Lake...
TTGGCAGTGGCGGCAAGCAGGTGGTACGTGCGGAACTCCTTGGCGCACATCGACTTCTCGGCGCGGTGCTCTCCATTCCAGAGGCGCGCCGCCATGCTCTCACGCTGCTCGAGCCGATTCTTGTCGGCACCCCCGGCGCACGCCGACAGCGCATCGCCACGATCCGTGCCGTTCTCGATGCGCCAGGCTCTGCCGAGGCGAGCAGCTCGCTCGGCGTCCACCGCAACACGACCGCCTATCGCGTTCGGCGTATCGAAGAGCTCACCGGGTGGGATCTTCGCGAGCCCGATCTGCGCCTCGCCCTCTCAATTGCACTGCGGATCCTCGACGCTGATGGAGACCCAGCCCTCCAGGGCTAGCCTGGGCGCTTGGCCGATCCTTTCAAATTTCATAGGAACTCGTGCGGCGTCGCGGGTAGTATTGGCGCATGAGCAAGCATCAGTCATTAAGGTGGCGGCTCGGCAGCCTCGCCTGCGCGGCCATGATTGGCCTTGGAGGTATCGCCGCCTCGCCCTCCGCCGCACGAGCGACTCAGACTGAGAGCAGCCTAAGGCGTGAGGTGTTCGGCTACCTCCCGTATTGGGAGCTCTCCGACGACTCCACGGTCATCGACTTCCGAACCTATTCGACGATCGCCTACTTCTCTGTTGGAGCGAAAGCGACCGGAGCACTCGACCGCACCAACAACTCGTGGAACGGCTGGCGCAGCTCCCGTCTCGATCGAATCATCGCGGAGGCGCATCGCAAGGGGGCAAAGGTTGTCCTAACCGTTACCGCCATGGCGTGGGGGAGCGGGAACGTGCAACAAAATCTCCTCGGCGACCCTGCTGCACGGCAGCGCCTTATCGAGGAGACGATTGCCGAGGTTCAGCTCAACGATGCCGACGGAATCAGCCTCGACTTTGAGCCGATCACCGACGATGCAAACTTTGTCGAGCTCCTCCGCGGGTTCCGCGCGCAGATGCCGGCAGAGTGGTCGCTCACCTACGCAACGATGGGCTCAGTCTCAAGTTCGCCTGTGATCAACGCAACCGCCGAGGGGGCTGCCGATGCGGTGATCATCATGGCGTACGACTACCGTGACGGTGGGTCGAGTCGAGCTGGATCGGTTGATCCGTTGATGGGACCTGCCTACGACCTTGCAAACACCGTCGCCGCCTACAAGAACAAGATTCCTGCGAGCAAGATCATCTTGGCCCTCCCTTGGTACGGCGGTGCCTGGTCAACGAAAAGTGATGGATACCACGCGCGAACGCAAACCGATACAGCAACGTATGGTTCCTTTGCGCAGTCATACTATGCAACCGCTGCCGGTCTTATTGCGGAAAACGGAAGCCGCGTGGACACCGATGAGGTTGGCATTTGGGTCAGCTACGAAACCGGAAAATGCAAGGTTGCCAATGGTTGCTATCGCCACCTCTACATCGACGGTCCTACTGGATTTGCTGCGCGCCTTGCACTTGTGAACAGCGCCGGACTTCGTGGCGTTGGCATCTGGGCGATCGGCTATGACGACGCCTACTCAGATCTGCGCGACGAGATCATCAAGGCACTCGTCGAAGATCATGCAGGGCCCATCGCTTCCGTTCCTGCGATTGCACCTGCAAGCAGCGATGGACTTGCTCGCATCGTGTGGAGTGCGGTCGATGATGCCTCAGGCATTGCTACCTACGATGTTGAGATCAGTCGCGACGGCACAACATGGGAGCCGTGGTATACCGCGACAACCGTGACCTCGGCACTGTTGGCAACTGGCACCGATATTGCGGTGCGCGTGCGTGCAGTCGACACCTCAGGAAATGTTGGCTCGTGGAGCAGCGAAACCCCGTCCAGTCCGACGATCCCTACCGAATTGACGACTGGCGGGCTGGCAACGGTCACATGGAACTCCGTGAACATGCGAGCGGGCCCAGGAACGGGCACAGCCGTGGTCGGTGAGCTTCTTGAAGACGAGGTGGTGAAGCTTGCCGGCACGCCAGTTGTTGAGGCGGGCGATACCTGGTGGCCAATCATCGGGCCAATCTCTACCGACCCCGAACCAGACTGGTATGTCAGAACCGCCTATGTGCGGGCAGACGCACTCGACCCGCGCGCTCGCTTTGACGCGGTTGCCGTTACCCGTGCAGCTGAACTTGTTGCACCCGACGATGCGCCAGCGCTGAACCCAACACTCACATCGCTGGTTGAGATCGCGCACACGAGCATCGGAAGCGTCAGCGACCTTGCCCTCACGATCGTTGGCCCAGATGGGGCGATGGTCGACACGTTTACCCTCGACCCTGCTGAGACGAGCGAGACCATTGATCTCACAGCACTGAGTGGAACGTTGGCAGAGGGAGACTATCGCGGCTATCTCACAGGCAGTACGAGTGGGACACCGTTTGCTTCGGTTGCCGGCTCAGCGACAGCTGCGGAGCGGCTCACGCTGCCAGTCCTCTTCACCGTTGACCGTACACCGCCTCCACTACCGGTGGTAACGACACCCTCGATCGGCCGCGTGCGACCCGGTGGTTCTATTGTCTATAGCGCTTCATCTTCTGGTGCAGCGAGCATCTCTGCAAAGCTGTGCAGCGCATCATCATGCAGCGGCGGCACGGTGGTGGATCTGGGGAGCCAGAGCCTTACTGCTACATCATTCACCGTGAACGGTCGAGATAACAGTGCAGTAGCACTCGCTGACGGCACATACACACTCAAGGTTCGTGCAGTCGATGCTGCAGGAAATGAATCAGTGACAAGTAAGTCTGTGGTGGTTGATGGAACGGCGCCCATACTTGAACTTAGTGGGCCCGCAGTCTTCACGCCCAACGGCAACGCCTCCAATGAGACAGCGAAGTTTCGCTGGAGCACGCAAGAGACAGGAACTAGTCGCATCGACATTCTGAACGTATCGGGGGGCGTGGTTCGGAGCTTTACCGTACGCGGCAGCTCAGGCTCGGTTGTCTGGGATGGAACCACGCGTACAGGTGCAAAGGCCACGAGCGGACAGTATTCGGCCCGCCTTCGTGTCGACGATCGAGTGGGGAACCGCGCAGAAGAGATTGCTCGAGTCGACCTTGAGCGTCGCGTTGCAGCATTCAGCGCACAAGGCAAGTCGGGAGGCCGCGGTGAGGTCTCTGTTCGCTTGAGCAGCGCGGCACGAGTCGGGATTGAACTTCGCAGTGCCGACGGGTCGATCTTGAAGCGAACCCTTCTCGCCCACACCAATCTCGGGACGAAGGTCAAGACGATCACGTTCCAATCAACCGCCGGGAGCCCGCTCCCTGCAGGCACCTATAAGGTCTACCTCACCGTCGGACCAGCCGGTAACACCACGACGCTTATCGTGAGCGTGACCCTGCGCTAGACCTCTCGTTCTTGTGCAAAATCACAGGTTCCAAGCCCTCTTTCGCCCCGCCCTTGTGGGATTGAGCCGCTAGACTCGCCAGCGACGGCCACCTACCCACGTTTGGGGGGTGAATTCTGTGCCGGACGCACAAGATTGGGCGAAATGCCCGTGGAGGGGATCATGCCGAAGGGGTCGGGAGCACGAACAGAGGCAGAGGTACGTACCGCGCTTGCAACCGTGGCGAAGGCCGAGAAGTCGGGGATTCGCACCGTGCAGCTCCAGTTCGTCGACCTGCACGGGATCGTGAAGAGCGTGCAGATTCCGATCCACCAGATGCCCAACTCTATTAAGCATGGCACCTGGTTCGACGGCTCATCCGTCGAGGGCTTCACGCGCATCGCCGAGAGCGATCAACTCCTGCGACCCGACATGTCTACCTGGCGTGTGCTGCCGTGGGCGCCAGCAGAGAGCGGCGCCGGCACTGCGCGCGTGATTTGCGATGTCCTCCTCCCAGACGGTTCACCGTTTGCGGGTGATCCGCGCGGCGTCCTGCGCCGACAGGTGGAGCGCGCCGAGAAGCTTGGCTACAAGGTCAACATGGGGCCAGAGCTTGAGTTCTTCCTCTTTGAGAACGGGCCAGACGGACGACCGATTGCGAAGCCGCATGACAAGGCCGGCTACTTTGATTTTACCGGCGATCAAGGGATCACCATTCGTCAAGACATGGTCGATGCACTCGAGATGCTCGGCATCAAGATTGAGACCGCACACCATGAGGTCGCACCAGGGCAACACGAGATTGACTTCGAGTATTCAGACTCACTCGCAACTGCAGATAACGCGACAACGTTTAAATATGCACTGAAGGAGATTGCGTCACAGCACGGTCTCTATGCGAGCTTCATGCCGAAGCCGATCTTCGGCATCAACGGCTCTGGCATGCACACGCACCAGAGCCTTGCAAGCTTGAAGACCGGGAAGAACGTCTTCTACGACGCCAAGGATAAATACGGCCTCTCGCCAATCGCAAAGTCGTATATGGCGGGCACCCTGAAGCATGCACGCGCAATGATTGCGATCCTTGCTCCAACGGTGAACTCGTACAAGCGCCTGGTCCCCGGGTACGAGGCGCCAACGTATCTGGTCTGGGGTCGCAAGAATCGCTCGGCGCTCATTCGTGTGCCGATGATCTCCGCCGGTCGATCGGTGGAGGCGACACGGATGGAGCTGCGCTGCCCAGACCCTTCGGCTAACCCTTACCTTGCGTTTGCCGTGATGATCGCGGCGGGGCTTGACGGGGTAGAGAAGGGCCTCACGCTCCCAGATCCTGTGGAGGAGTCGCTCTACGAGATGGATGCCGTGCGCGTCGCGCAGCAGGGGATCCGCGAGTTGCCAGGCAGCCTTGCCGAAGCGATCGAGGAGCTGAAGAACGACCCAGTCGTGTGCGGTGCACTCGGCGAGCATGTGCTCTCACACTTCCTCGAGGCAAAGCAGGCCGAATGGGACGCCTATCGAACACACGTCACCGACTGGGAGGTTGAGCGTTACCTCGAGCTCTACTAGGCGCTCACGCGCGCAACTGCTGTGTCGAGTCGCGTAAAGCGCACCCCGGGGAGGGTGCGTGCGGTGTTGATGATGGCGGCGAGCACCGTGAAGCGGCTCCCTCTCCCGATGCACTCAGGGTGGAACGTATAGGTAAGGACACCGGTGCGCAGGCTCGCGTCATTCAGCGCGCGCTCATGCGCGAGGACGAGCTCGGCTCGTACCACCTCGATGAAGGCGCTCGGCGTTGCAGGCGGTCCGCCACCGCGCCCAGGTTCAAACCAGGCCCAATCGTCGAGCCAGCGACTGATCGGCACCTCGAGGAGTTTTCCAGCGCTGCCCAGTTGTGAAACCTCACGTGCATGTGCATCGCCATGGCGAACTGGCGTGATGCGGGTCTCCTCCCAGCCGAGCGACGAGTCGTAGGAGAATCCCGCCGCCTCGGCAAACGCAAGGGTCGACGGAGAGAGCGACCAGTACGGTGCGCGAAAGCCACGCACTGCTGCGGCGCCTGGATCGAGTGTGCGCACGGCCTCGGTCAGCGCAGAGCGCTGGCGTTCGATAAGTTCCTTCTCGGCTGCCGGTGCAAGCGCCGCGTGATCTTCGTGCGCCCATCCGTGGCATGCGACCTCATGTCCACCAGCAACGATTGCGGCGAGGTCGCCTGGCCAGGTTCGTGCGGTGTGCACGGGGACGAAAAACGTTGCCGGAATTGATTCCTGCGCGAGCAGCGCAAGGATGCGCGGGAGACCAACGCGCGGACCGAGCTCGCCAACCGATCGCTCAAAGACGCGGCTCCCCTCGCCAACATCGGCGCTGATCGCGTCGTGATCGAAGGTCAGCGCCACCTGGAGGATGACGCCGCCCGTCTCTTCCGCGTTTTTTCTCATGGGCGCAGGGTACCCCCATCCGCTATCATTCCACCCTCGCGGGAGCGGGATCGGTCGGGGCGTAGCGCAGCTTGGTAGCGCGCGTCGTTCGGGACGACGAGGTCGGAGGTTCAAATCCTCTCGCCCCGACCAGCACTCCTCGCGATATGCGCCCGTAGCTCAGCGGATTAGAGCATCTGGCTTCGGACCAGAGGGTCGGGGGTTCGATTCCCTCCGGGCGCACCACTCCACGCTCATAGATGAGAAAACGCACAGAGAGCAGGCCGAGCGCTTGACCATATCTCGTGCGACGCGCACGATCACCCTATGCACATCTTGTTGATCGAAGACGACGCGCGGCTCGGCCCACTCATCGTGCGGCTCCTTGCTGGCGAGCAGCACATGACGGAGCTCGCCGCCACTGGCGCCGACGGGATGTTGCGCTGGCAGTCGGGCACCTGGGACCTGGTCCTGCTCGACCGCATGCTTCCCGACCTGGAAGGGTCGTCCATCCTGCGCGAGATGCGCCACGCTGGCGACACCACCCCCGTGCTGATGCTCACCGCCCTCGGCACCGTCGACGATCGTGTAGAAGGTCTCGACTCTGGCGCGGATGACTACCTGACAAAGCCATTCGCCGCGTCGGAACTCCTCGCACGCGTGCGTGCGCTCGGCCGTCGTGGCGAGATGAGTCTCAACGGCGAGGCGACACGTGAAATTGCTCCGGGACTCATTCTCGATGAGGCGCGCCACGCGTTGAAGAAGGGCGAGCAGGTGATTGATCTTTCAGCGCGCGAGTACGCACTCCTCGCCTACCTGCTGCGCAACCGCGATACGGTGCTCACACGGCAGCAGATCCTCGACGAGGTGTGGGGATCAGAGCCAGATGTCTACTCAAATGTTGTGGATTTGTATGTGCACTATCTCCGGAATAAATTTGAAGAGGCGGGATACGCAGACCTACTCAAGACCGTTCGCGGTGTTGGCTACCGACTGAGCGAGATGAAGAGGAAGAAGTAGCGTGTCGTATCAGCCACGCGCGGGGAGTGAAGGCGTTGAGGCACTCCTTTCGCGAACAAAGCGCCAGATCACGATCTTCATCCTTGCGGCCACGGGGCTCGTCGTTGGACTTGTGGCGATCGGCGGTGCAGTAGCGGGAACCAATGCACTTGATGCTGGACTCGATGCTGCACTGGTAGAGCGCGCAACACGGATCGCAGCGGCGATCCAAGATGATCTTCCGCCCATGCCAACGCCAACGCCGAGCACCAAGCCCACGCCGAAACCCGAAAAGAGCGAGAGGCCGACGCCGAGCATGCCGGGCGAGAGCGAAGATCCTGACGAAGACGATAACGACGACGATGAGGAGGGCGACGGCGGTAGCTCTGGGGCCCACGCGTCTGTTGCCGTGAACGCGCGCTACCTCACGCTCGTCCGTGCATACGCACCACCAAGCATTCCGCCTGACCTGAACGACGAAGAGTACGGTGCCGGTGGGCCGTGGGCAGTCCTCTCTCCAGAAGGGGCGGTCCTTGCTCTTTCCACAGAAACGCTTACCGATTTTCCGATTGTCACGCAGGTCTATGAGGCCAACGGACCTATCGGACTCACCGTTGTTATTGGTCGAGCGGAGTACCGCGTGATTACGATCCCGCTGCGCCACCCACAAGATCCAACCGGCCCAGCGCTCGCTTACGTGCAAGTTGCAGGTCGCCTTGACGTGCGGGATGCACAGCGGCAGAACCTGTTCAGCTCACTTATTTTCGTCGTGCTCCTCTCCCTTGGTGCAGCGCTTGGCGTCGCACTCTTGATCACGCGACGAGCCCTTGCGCCGATCGCCGCTGCTGCTGCTCGGGAGCGAGCGATGGTGGCCAGCGCATCCCACGAGCTCCGCACGCCGACATCCGTGATCTTGTCGAGTGCCGAAATCCTCGAACGTGAAAACCTCGTGAAACCAGCCGGTATCGAACTCTTGCGTGGCATCGTCGCCGAGTCGGAGCGGCTCGGCCGGCTGAGCGCAGACCTCGTCACCCTTCAAGGGGGAGGGGTGAAGCTTGGCGCAGCAGACCTTGGGGATATTGCACGGAGCGCCTTCGAGCGAGCCCGCCCGATGGTGCAAAAGAGCCACTTCTCACTCAGTGAAGCGATTGAACTTGTTGCGCTGCCAGTTTCTGCCGATCGTGATCGACTGATCCAGTTAGTCCTTGGCCTCGTTGAGAATGCGATGCGGCACTCGCCGCCACGAGGCGCAATCACGATTGGTGCTGGGGGCGATGCGGTTGGCGCAGCAATCTGGGTCGATGACTCTGGTGTTGGGGTTCAGGAGAGCGAGCGCGAGAAGATCTTCGAGCCGTTCTACCGCGGTGCCGGTGCAGCACGAACCGATGGAGGTGCAGGCCTCGGCCTGGCAATCGCACGGAACATTGCACTGGCCCACAACGGAACGATCACCGCTGAGTCGTCACCGGCCGGTGGCGCACGCATGATTGTACGCATCCCGCTCAGCGTGCTGCGCGGCTAACGACGAAGAGGTTGCATGCTGCCATTTGTCCTTCCGCCTGAATACTGCAACGAGGCAATTCAACGCCTTTGCTACCTTATGCCCACCCCAGAGCACCGTTCTGAGGGGATGTGGGCAATCATTGGTTCAATCTTTATCCTTACGTACACTTTTTTTCTCAACAAATGGATAACGTTTGAAACGGATCAGATGTTGGCAGGCAAGGAAAATTCAGGGTGGCCATTCGAAACCCTTGCCCTTGTGTGGTTGGGAGTTCGCGCCACGTGGGTTCTGTGTGGAGCTTGTATAGTGATAGGTCTTGCAAGAATAATTACTAACCGGTAAGACGCTCAAGACCAGAATAAGAACGTGCCGCACCCACAAGAATCTACGAAAGGCCCAGCGCCCACTCCGGGCGTTGCGCTGCTCGTGCAACAACATATCCCGCACAGGCTTGTGCACTATGAGATCACACCGCCAACGGGCGTCGAGCAGCATCGTGGGGTCCGAGTTGCATACGGCGCAGCAGCTGCCGCCGAACTGGGCATTGATCCAAGCACGCTCTTCAAGACACTCCTCTTTGCACTTGAAGGTGCGCCCTCTGCAGTGGGCTCCTATGCCTTCGCAGTCATCCCGAGTACGAGCGAAGCATCAGAACGAACCATCGCAGCGGAGCTGGAGGCGAAGCGGGCAGTGCTCGCGAGCGTCGACGATGTGCGACGCGTGACAGGGAGTGTGCCGGGCGGGGTGAGCCCACTGAGTCCGAAGCGCCAGATCCCACTCCTGCTCGACCAGAGCGCGCTCTCGCTCGATTCGATCGTTGTCTCTGCCGGAAGGCGCGGCCTCTCAGTCGCCCTCGCGCCGCACGACCTGCTCAAGGCAACGGGTGGGCGGTCCGCCTCACTTACCCATCTGCGCTAGGGCCCACGCTTGATTTTTTGATATTTCTCATATGACGAGCGTGACCATTTGAACGGCAACAGGACACCCAGGGGGGCTACCGCCCATCCTTAGGTCATGGCAACCATGACCTCGCCCCAGCGCGCATTGTCGAAGAACAGCCCGCCCCTGCCTCGGCGCTGGTCGGTCTCGCCATCGGACTTGAACTGGATCGTGCTGGGCGTCGGCATCGTCCTCTTCGGGATGTGGTTTCGGCATGGTGGCGCAAGCAATCTTGCGGACCCGATTGGCATCATGACGTCGATTGGTCAGCTCACCGCAATCTTCGGCACCTATCTCGCGCTTGTCGGCGTGCTGCTCATGTCGCGTGCGCCCTGGATCGATCAGGTTGTTGGGAGTGACGAGGCCTCGCGCCTCCATCGACTCGCCGGTTTTGCAAGTGTCTGGCTCCTGCTCGCACACGCGATCGCCTCGTCTGCCGCCTTCGCGTCGTTTGATTCGATCGCATCACCTGGAGAGATTTGGGCATCTGCGGTTGACTTCACATTCAATCAGCCGGGCGGTCTTGGCGGCAGCGTTGCGCTCGCCCTCTTCATCGTTGTCGCGATCGTCTCAGTGCGCGCGGCGCGTTCACGCATCTCGTATGAGACCTGGTACGGCATCCATCTCTATGTATATATCGCCGTTGCGTTGGGATTCTTGCACCAGATCAAGATCGGGAGCGACTTTGCAACCGATCAGATCGCACTCATCACGTGGATCGCAATCTACGCGGTCACGTTTCTCCCGCTCGTCATCTATCGCTTTATTGAGCCACTGATTCGCAACATCGTGCATCGCTACTACATCGACCAAGTCGTGCTGGAACGCCCCGGCGTCACGTCAATCTATATCGCTGGTAGCGGACTGCACCGACTCCCAGTTCGTGCCGGGCAGTGGTTCGGCATACGTGTCCTCACCGCTGATGGTTGGTGGCGCTCACATCCGTTCTCGCTCTCCGCTGGGCCCGATGGAAAAACGCTGCGTTTCACGATTGAGGCGCTGGGTGACCGCACGCACGAGTTGCAGCGCGTAAAGCCAGGAACGCGCGTCTACCTCGAAGGGCCATACGGCATCTTGACCGGCGCGGTGCGAACGTGCGAAAAGGTGCTCCTGATCGCCGGTGGCATTGGGATCACGCCGCTGCGCGCACTCCTCGAAGTACTCCCAGCTCGGCGCGGCGACCTCGCGCTCCTCTACCGCGGCCCCTCAAAAGAGTCGCTCGTGCTGCGCACCGAGGTCGACCGCATCGCCGAGATGCGCGGCGCTAAGGTGAGCTACATGCTTGGAAGCCGCGATAAGTACGCATTCCGCGACGACCCGCTCTCGCCCGCCGGGCTCTGGGCCTCATATCCTGATATCCGTGATCGCGATATCTATCTCTGCGGCTCGCCAAGCATGATGTCGGTAGTAGAGGAGAGCCTCAAGGAGCTCGGCGTGCCAAAGCGCCAGGTCCACCTTGAGCGCTTCAACTGGTAATGCCGAAGCGCGGCCTCGTCTCCCTGATCCTCACCGTCGCAGCACTGCGACTCATCCTCGCCTATGCGCCACCAGACGATGGCGGTATCAGCTTTAGCCCTGACCCATCACTGACGCCAGATCCCGGAGCCTCGGCAACGCCGACGCCAACGCCGACGCCAACTCCCACGCCGACCTCGAGCGCCACGAGCGGCAAGTCGCCGAAGCCAACAAACACGCCGAAACCAACAAAGACCCCGACGCCGAGCTCGACGCCAGCCGGTAAGACGGTACATAACGGAACCTACACCGGCGCGAACGTCAACTACAACTATGGCCGCATGCAAGTGACAGTAGTAATTGCGAACGGAAAAGTTGTAGATGCGTCTGTACAGCAGACCGGTCGATGGTCAATCGGTTACAGCAGCGCTACCCGTAGGCCAAACTGCACCGCAACGGTGTTCAACAATGCTGCAATCGGACTCGTCGCAAGGAAAACGACAGGCGAGACCTTCGCAGGAAAGCCACTGAGCGTTCTTCCGAATCCCCCAAGTGCATGTAGTGGCGCATCGTACTCATGGTGGGGTTACGCGAACTCACTCCAGAATGCCATCGATCAGGCGACCTACTAGTTGCTGGATCCCGCGCCGGTTCACCGGATCGTTCGGCCAGTCTTTGGCAGCGCCGCCTCTCTTGGTGTTATTGGCGCAATCAACCACGAGGCGGTGGAGGCGTGCTTTACTCGACTCGAAGAGATC
>Ga0209086_10003764_pt1 | contig 11386 bp, 10 predicted proteins | sample M_130207_XF_Meta_FD_187312 | JGI IMG/M metagenome (GOLD analysis project Ga0209086, IMG submission 187312) | Freshwater microbial communities from Lake Montjoie, Canada to study carbon cycling - M_130207_XF_MetaG (SPAdes) (version 2) | ecosystem: Environmental > Aquatic > Freshwater > Lake...
CCGCCCGCACGCATGCCTCGCAGGGGGAACAGCGAACGCTGGCCCTCGCCATGCGGATGGCGGTGCACCGGCTGGTTGCTGACCGGGTGGGAACCCCGCCGGTTCTCGTGCTCGACGACGTGCTGTCCGAACTGGACGCCGGTAGGGCGCGGGCGCTGCTCGGCCACCTCCCGGTAGGACAGGTGATCCTCACCACGGCCACTGCGCTGCCCGAACACGCCCGGCCGGACCGTGTGCTGCGCATCGCGGCCGGTTGTGTGATCGGTAACCAGTAATGGCTGGCAGGTACGGCGATGGCGGAAGGCGACGGGTGCGCGAACCCCGGCCACTGTCGCTCGCCCTCGATGAGGTCCTGCGATCGCTGCAGCCTGCGAGCGCGTCGGCCACCCCCGCCAAGACGGTGGGAGGGGTTTTTGCCCGGTGGGAGGATGCGGTTGGGGCGCAGATCGCCGCGAATGCCCGGCCGACCCGGCTGTCGGACGGCGTGCTGTTCGTGGAGGTGGACGAGCCCGGCTGGGCAACACAGTTGCGCTATCTGGAGGCCCAACTCATCGAACGGATCACTGCTGTAGCGGGGCCGGGCGTGACCAAGATCGAGCTTCGCGTGCGCCGCCGCGGCAGGGCGTGAGACGGCCAGAATCGGTTTTCCGGCACCCGCGTATCAAAATCCCGGAAAAACCCCGGCCACTCCGCCTCTCAGGGCCGAATCACAGGCCTTCCATCCGTTTCCCCGTCACACCCCAGGGGTAGGATTGCATCGTTGTGATTCCAACCCTCTAGGAGCCATTGCTCGTGAGCAGCACGTCCGCCGATTCCAAGTTGGCAACCACCCCGTCGGTGGAATACGACGCCAGTGCCATCCAGGTCCTCGAGGGCCTCGACCCGGTGCGAAAGCGCCCGGGTATGTACATCGGGTCCACCGGCCTGGCCGGTCTGCACCACCTCATCTGGGAGGTTGTGGACAACTCGGTCGACGAGGCGATGGCCGGGTTCTGTACCCGCATCGTGGTCACCCTCACCGCCGAAGGATCCTGCCGAGTGGAGGACAACGGCCGAGGTGTGCCCGTGGACCCGTACCCGAGCGGGCCGCACAAGGGCAAGAGCGCAGTAGAGGTGGTGCTCACGGTGCTTCACGCCGGCGGCAAGTTCGGCGGCGGCGGCTACAAGGTGTCCGGTGGTCTGCACGGCGTGGGTGTCTCGGTAGTCAACGCTCTCTCGCAGCGCCTGCTCATCACCATCGACAAGGGCGGCAAGCGGTACTTCCAGGAATACGCGGACGGCGGAAAGCCCCAGGCCGCGCTCGCCGCTATCGGCGACAGCCCGGCGCGTGGTCGCACAGCGGGGACCACCGTGGAGTTCTGGCCCGACGCTGACGTATTCGCGGCCGAGGGCACAGAGTTCGTCGCCCGCACCGTGCTCGAACGCTTGCAGACGATGGCGTTCCTCAACCGCAGTCTGGAGATCGCGTTTGCGGACGAGCGACCCGGCAAAGAACAAGAGGTCACCTACCTCTACAAGGGTGGCATCGTCGACTTTGTCAAACACCTCAACACGTCGAAAGAGGCGCTGTTCGTCAAGGTCGCCCACTTCGCGGCAACCGACGGCGAAGAGGGTCAGGTTTGCGACGTGGCCATGCAGTGGAACACAGGTTACTACGAGGGTGTTCACGGTTATGCGAACGGCATCTCCACCACCGAGGGTGGCATGCACGTGGAGGGGTTCCGTACGGCGCTCACCTCGGTCATCAACAAATACGCCCGGGCCGGCAAGATGCCGCTCCTCAAGGAGAAGGACGAGAACCTCGCTGGTGAGGACATCCGAGAGGGTCTCACCGCCATCGTCGCCGTGAAGCTGCGCGAGCCCCAGTTCGAGGGCCAGACCAAAGCCAAGCTGGGCAACGTCAGCATGCGGTCCTTCGTGCAGAAGGTCGTCAACGAAAAGCTTGCCGAGTGGCTCGAGGAGAACCCTGCTGAGGCCAATCGCATCGTCAAGAAGGCCATCTCCGCCTCTCAGGCCCGGCTCGCCGCCAAGAATGCCCGCAACGCCATTCGTCGCAAAACGGCACTCGGCGGTGCCGGCATGCCGGACAAGTTGAAGGACTGCGCCACGAAGAACGCCGAGGAGGCCGAGCTGTTCATCGTGGAGGGAGACTCCGCCGGAGGCACGGCGCTCAACGCGCGTGAGCCGCGTACGCAGGCGCTTCTCCCCATCCGCGGCAAGATCCTCAACGTCGAGCGGGCCCGCCTCGACAAGATGCTGAAGAACAACGAGATCCAGGCGCTCATCACCGCCATCGGTGGGGGCGTGGGCGAGGAGTTCACCGCAGAGAAGGTTCGCTATCACAAGGTCATCGCCCTCTGCGATGCCGATGTGGATGGAAGCCACATCCGCACCCTGCTGCTCACCTTCTTCTTCCGCCAGATGAAGCCGCTCGTCGAGCACGGCTACGTGTACATCGCGCAGCCGCCGTTGTACTCCACCGAGATCGGCAAGCAGAAGATCTACCTCAAGGACGATCTCGCTAAGAACGGCTTTGTTGCCGAGCACCCGAACCACAAAAAGGACTTCAGCCGCCTGAAGGGACTCGGCGAGATGGACTGGGAGGAGCTGAAGGAGACCACGATGGACCCGTCCAAGCGGACGCTCCTGCAGGTCACGGTTGAGCAAGCCGCACTCGCGGACGAGATGACCAGCGTGCTTATGGGCGACGACGTCGAGAGCCGCAAGGCATTCATCCAGAAGAACGCCAAAGACGTTCGCTTCCTGGACATCTGAGACAAGGGCATCTGAACCATGAGTGACAACAACGACACGCCCGACATTTCCGACGATGACGACGAGGTCTTTGCGCCGATCGAGATCCCCGTGGGTGGCATCTCGCCCATCGAGATCAACGAGGAGATGGAACGCTCCTTCCTCGACTACGCAATGTCCGTCATCATGTCTCGCGCCCTGCCGGACGTACGCGACGGGCTCAAGCCGGTCCACCGCCGGATCATCTGGGACATGGAGGAGCAGGGCTTCCGCCCGAACCGCAGTTTCGTGAAGTCGGCGCGTGTCACCGGGGACACCATGGCGAAGTACCACCCCCACGGTGAGGGCGCGATCTACGACGCGCTCGTGCGCATGGCACAGCCCTTCTCGCTGCGTCACCCGCTCATCGACTTCCACGGCAACTACGGCAGCCCCGACTTCGGCCCCGCTGCATCGCGCTATACGGAGTGCAAACTGCACCCCCTCACCATGCGGTTGCTCGCCGACATCGACGAGAACACGGTCGACTTCGTCTCCAACTATTCGGGCGAGTTCGAGGAACCCAAGGTGCTGCCGTCCCGGTTCCCCAACCTGCTCGTCAACGGCAGCCAGGGCATCGCGGTGGGTATGGCCACCAACATCCCGCCCCACAATCTCGGCGAGGTGATCGACGCAACGGTGCACCTCATCGACCATCCCGAGGCCACGTCCGAGGACCTCATGCAGTTCGTGAAGGGACCGGACTTCCCGTCCGGCGGTTTCATCATGGGCCGGGCCGGGATCATGGACGCGTACCGCACCGGCAGGGGCAGCATCAAGATGCGAGCAAAGGCCACCATCGAGGAGGGCAAGCGCGGCGGCTTCCAGATCATCGTCTCCGAGATGCCGTACCAGGTGAGCGGCTCGGCCGTGCTGGCACGTATTCAGGAACTGGTGGATGCCGGCGACCTGGACGGGATCGCCGATGCGAACGACTCGTCGGCTGGCGGAAAGACCAAGCTGGTCGTGACGCTCAAGCGCGACGCCAACGCGAACGTCGTGCTGAACAACCTGTACAAGCTCACGCAGTTGCAGACGAGTTTCGGGGTCAACATGGTGGCCCTCGTGGATGGGGTGCCGCGCACGCTCAACCTCGTGCAGGTGCTGCACGGATACGTGGACCACCAGGTTGAGGTCATCCAGCGCCGCACGAAGTTCCGCCTCGAGAAGGCACAGAACGAGCTGCATATTCAAGAGGGCTTGATGAAGGCCCTCAACGTGATCGACGAGGTCATTGCTGCCATCCGCGCGTCGGAGGACCGGGCCGATGCGCGCGTGCATCTGCAGGCCGCCCCGTTCGAGTTCAGCGAGACCCAGGCCGAGCACATCCTCGACATGACCCTCGGGCGTCTCACGCGTCTCGCACGGATGGACATCGAGCAGCGCATCGAGGGCCTTCGCACGGATATCGCGTCCTACGAGGCAATCCTCGCCGACGACGTCGTACTGCGCGGCGTCATCAAGGATGACCTTCGCGCGATCAAGGGAGAGTTCGCCACGGCCCGCCGTTGCGAGATCCTGCTCGACGGCGGCGACATGGATCTCTCCGACCTCGTGGACGACAAGGAACTGGTCGTCGTGATGACCAACGCCGGGTACGCGAAAACCGTCGATGCCGGCGCGTTCCGCACACAGGCACGCGGTGGGCGCGGGGTGAGCGGGGCCAAGCTGAAGACCGAGGACCTCGTCAGCCACGTGATCTTCACGACGGCGCTCTCGTATCTGCTGATGTTCTCCAACCGCGGCAAGGTCTATCGGCTGCGCGCAATGGACATTCCCGAGCGCGAGCGCACGGCGAAGGGCACGCCCATCGTCAACCTGCTGCCGCTTCAGGCGAACGAGCGCATCGAGGCGATCATCGATACCCGCGGGTTCCCCGGCGAGAGCTTCCTGTTCTTCGCCACCAAGAACGGCCAGGTGAAGAAGACCGCCTTCAACGAGTACGACTCCTCCCGCCGGGATGGTCTGATTGCCCTCAACCTCAGGGACAACGACGAGCTCGTAAAGGTGATTGTCACCGACGGCTCCAACGACATTTTCATGGTGGCGCGCAGCGGTATCACGATCCGTTTCAACGAGGGGGAAGTGCGCGCCATGGGCCGTGCGGCGGCGGGTGTGCGTGGCATGAGGCTGAAGGCCGGCGACGAAGTGGTGTCGTGCGACCTCGCCAAGGACGACTCGGCAATCCTGCTCGTGACCGACGGTGGCTACGGCAAGCGCACACAGCTCGACCGATTCAACCGGCAGGGCCGCGGCGGTCAGGGCGTGATGGGGATCCGTCTCACCGGCAAGAAGGGCAAGGTGGTGGCCGCCTTCATGGTGACCATCGACGACGAGATCGTTGCGGTGTCCTCGACCGGTATCACCATCCGGATGGCAGTGCGCGAGATCTCCTCACAGGGGCGCGATGCCACTGGAGTACGCGTCATGAATCTCGACTCAGGCCAGACCGTGGCCTCCGTGGCTCCGATCATTGCTGCCGACGAGTGATCAGTAGTGCTGCCCCCGGAGGGCAGCGCCAGGGCGGAGCCGCGGCGGACCGTGGCACCATCTCGCTGATCGTCATCGGCGTTGTCGCCGTAGTCGTTGTGCTCCTGCTAGCTATCGGCCGCTTCGGCCGCGGCCTCGACGACAGTGCACGAGCGCAGACCGCAGCCGACGCGGCAGCGCTCGCAGGGGTACAGGGCGGTAGACAGTTGGCGGCGGAGGTGGCTGAGGCAAATGGCGCGGTACTCGTGTCGTTCGTCGCAGACAGCGATTCGGTGCGGGTAACCACTGCCGTATCGGGTGCAGTTGCATCTGCACGCGCCACCGGTTCGTGAGGGGTGAGGCGTGCGTGTACCCGGCGTTCGTTACGCTGCCGGTGTGTCCATGAGCGACCCTCCGGTCGACCCTCGCACCGAGTCGAACTCGGGCTCCGGTGCGCAGCGCCCGCGTTCGCGTTCGTTCATGCGACCGTCGGAACCTTCCGACGACTCGCTCGGAATGCCGACGGTGCAGGTACCGGTGGGCCGCGCCTCGGCGATCGCACCGCAGTGGAGTGTTCCCCCAACCCAACAGTCGCCGTCAACCGAGCCGCCTGCGGAGTACCTGCCGTCGGATACCTACCCGCCTGATCCAGCGTTCGACCCGAGCACGTTCCTGTATCCCGATCCGGCGGAGGCATTCGGCCGCCGGGGTCGGCCCCGGGTGCGCAAGGTAAGTCGCGTGGTGCGAGCCGTCGATGCGTGGTCCGTGTTCAAGGTGTCAATCATCTTCTACCTCGCCATGTACGCGGTCTGCCTGATCGCGGGTGTGCTGTTGTGGAATGTTGCCTACAGCACCGGCACGGTCGACAACATCTCCAGCTTCTTTGAGTCGTTCGGCTGGAAGTCATTCGAGTTCAAGGGCGGTGAGATCTTCCACAACGCGTGGATCATCGGGCTGTTCCTCGTCGTCGGCCTGACCGGCTTCAACGTCGTGGTGGCGACGTTGTTCAATCTGATTACCGACCTTGTCGGCGGGCTGAGGTTCACGGTGCTCGAAGAAGAGGTGGTGGTCCGTCGCACCGACCCGAGCGGGACAGACCTGGCGCCGGCTACGAGCCCGGTGCTCGCCCGCCGCCCAACCCTCGATCGCTGGCGACGTCGGTCCCGGGGTCGCTGACCCACGTTCATGCAGGCCTTCGTCGACCTCCGGCCGGTTGAGGGTCTGCCCCTCTCGTCGGTATGCTCATCGGACCCTGCTGGGGGCTATAGCTCAGTCGGTTAGAGCGCATCCCTGATAAGGATGAGGTCACAAGTTCGATTCTTGTTAGCCCCACCAACAGCTGGTCCCCGCCTGACGCGCTGTCCATGCGACGTGTCGTCTGGGGCCCGCGTCGTGCGTATCGCCGTGTGTGAAGGACCGTGGCGGTTAGCGTTACGTTCATGAAGTTGTTGCGTCGAGCACTCATGGCCCTGTCGATGGCCGGGATGATTGCGGGAGCCCTGCGTATCCGCGGCAAGGGTGGTGTGCCCCCGCAGAACGGCGGGTGGCGCGAGTTGCCCCTCGACGAGTCGTGAACGCTGCAGCAGGGACCGGCAGGCTTGTCCGTGTTGTCGGAGCCGGTGCGGTAGGGGCCAGGCTCGCCCGGGCGATCCTCGCCGCCGAGATCTCGGTGGATCTCGAGATTGACGACGTGAAGCCCGATGTCACGCGTGCGCTCATCACGGGGCTCGGCGACCGTGCCCGAGCGGTAGGCGAACTCGGTGTCGGGCAACCGGACCCGGCTGTCGTCGTGCTTGCCCGGCCGAAGTCGCACATCGAGACGGCCAGCAAGGCGCTGACGGCGGGGATCAGCGTGGTGTCCGTCTGCGACGACGTCGACGATGTGCGTTCGTTGATGAGCCTCGATCGGCTGGCCCGCCGGAACAACGCCACGATCGTCGTCGGTGCCGCAATGAGTCCGGGCCTGTCGGGCCTCGTCGCCCGACACCTCGCATCCCGTCTGGAGCACCTTGACGAGATTCACGTGGCAATACACGGAACCGGTGGACCGGAGTGCGCGATCCAGCACCACCGTGCGCTGGGCGGCACGGCCCTCGGCTGGACCGACCGGGCATGGATGGAGCGGCCTGCCGGGAGCGGACGCGAGCTTGCCTGGTTCCCCGAGCCGATCGGCGCAAAGGACTGCTACCGGGCCGAGATGGTGGATCCCCTCGTGCTCCCTAGGGCGTTCCCCGAGGTGGAGCGGGTGAGCGCTCGGATGTCGGCCACCCGCCGCGACCGGCTCACGGCACGGCTGCCGATGCTCACGCCGCCGCATCCCGAAGGTGGCTTGGGCGGTCTGCGTGTCGAGGTACGCGGCCACCGCAACGGCGAGCGCATTGCCCTCGTGGCGGGGCTCGCCGAGCGAACCGCGGTGGCAACGGCTCACGTCGCGGCGGTCTTTGCGCTGGCGCTCGTGCACAACGAACTCCCTCCGGGGCTCGTGCTTCCCGGCGACGCAGCGCTGGACACCGAGCGCCTGCTCGACCGGCTCTCGGCAGCGGGGCTCGTCCTGCACGAGTTCGTGGGCACGGAGTCGCGCAGCAGCTGGTGACCGGCAGAAACAGGTGACACGGTGAGGGTTCCCGAATGGTTGCCGCCCGCATCGGTGAGTACTACCCAAGACCGATTGGTGCGGCCGCGCTAGCAGCGGCACTAGCGAGCGGCGAGGGCAACCAGGCCAACGGTTTCGAGCACGACTCCGGCAGCACCGAGCACATCTCCGGTGTACCCACCGAGGCGTCGCCGCCCGAGCATCAGGACGCCGACACCACCGGCGATTGCGGCAATCGCCACCACCGCACCGAACACGGTGCCGCGTCCGAGCATCAGGCCGCCGACGCCAAGTGCGAGCGAGAGTCCGGCGACGCCAGCCGTCCGGGCAGTGGACCCGGTGCGCCCGAACACGTTGCCGAGACCACCGTTCGGGCGCGCGTACGGCATCGTGTTCATGGCGGTGACCATCAGGCCGCGGCTGAGCGCCCAGATACCGGCGGACGCCGCAACCATCTGTGCGCCCCGCAGTCCGTTCGAGCCGAGCGCGGCCCAGCGCAGGATGAGCATCGCCACCACGGTGGCCACAGCAAACGCGCCGGTGTCCGGAGCACGCATTACGGCAAGACGTCGCTCGCGATCCATGTGGGGCAGCAGTCCGTCTGCCGTGTCGGCGAGTCCGTCGATGTGGAGAAGCCCGGTGAGCAGCAGGTCCGTGACAAGAGCAAGACCACCGGCAACTGCCGGGGGCCACCACTGCGACGCGCCCCACCACACGAGGCCGACTAGTGCGCCGATCGCCGCACCGACCACCGGGAACCATGGCTGCTGCGACGGATCCGGCCGGCGCCCGCGACCGAAGATGGTGAGGAACGCCAGTGCGCCGATCAACGCGGACCGGCCTCGTCCGGGGGGAGCCACATCGTGCGACCGGCAACGACGAGGGCGACGTCATGGGCAATTGCGGCAACGGCCTGATTGAGGTGACCGAGCGCGTCGACGAAGAGGCGGCCGAGTTCGGTGCCGGGGTGAACGGCCAGGCCGACCTCCTCGGAGACGATCACCGTGGTGCCGGATCGTGCAGCAAGGACGGCCAGCAGTTCGGGCACGTCGGCAACGAAGTCGTGATGGGTGGCGAGCCAGGTTCCGAGCGAGTCCACGAGCACGGTCCCAGGGGGCAGGCGCGTGAGTGCCCCGGCGAGGTCTGCCCCGCACTCGACGGTGACCCACGTTGACGGGCGCCGAGCCCGGTGGAGTGCGATGCGGTCCCCCATGCCATCGCCGTCCGCCGTGCCAGTGGCGAGATACGTCACAGGGCCTTCCGCGCTACCGGCGAGGCGCTCGGCAACCTCGGACTTGCCGCTGCGCGTGCCGCCGAGCACAAGCACGAGTCGCGAAGCTTCGGGCATGCCATGAGGCTAGGAGGTCGTGGCGGCAGCACCATCAGCGTTCTAGAGTACGTGCACCCACTGTGGAGGAGTCACCGTGAGCAAGCCTGCCGTTGCGGCCCTGAAGTCCGAGTCGTCACACGTGCTTGCGTTCATCGACTCCCTCGGCCCGGAGGAGTGGGCAGCACCGTCAGGATGCGCGGGGTGGCGGGTGCAGGACGTGGTGGCGCACATGGGAGCAGTGTTCCGCTCGATCTGCGGTGACACGTCGATTCCCTCGGACCCGTCCGGCGATGCCGAGAAGAGTGCAGAGCTGGCCGTAGCACCGCGCAAGGAGTGGAGTGCCGCCGAGGTTGCGGCGGAGTATCGGGAATGGGCGCCCAAGGGTGTCGCCGCACTTGCCGGCCTGCAGGAACCTCCGATGGCAGATGCGGTGATCCCGCTCGGGAACCTCGGGTCCCATCCGATGCACATCCTCGGCAACGCCATCGTGTTCGATCACTATTGCCACCTCCGTCACGACATCGGCGCAGCCCTGCCGCGTGCCGCCGCCCTTCCGAAGGACCCGGACGCGCTCGCCTCCATCCTGGAGTGGATGCTGATGGGTCTGCCCCAGATGTGTGCGAGTGCGTTGTCGGCCTCTCCGCAGCAGGCCGTGAACCTCCACTTCACCGGCGTGGCGCAAGGCGACTTCGTTCTGGCGCCTGCCGACCCACTCTGGACGGTGACGACGGGAACCCTCGCCGATGCACCCACGCTCACCTCGAGCGCTCACGACTTCGTGTCGTGGGGAACGAAGCGGGCCGACTGGCGCTCCACGTGCGCGCTGAGCGGTGCCGGCGCAGATTCCGCAGCTGTTGTCCTGGACGCGATCAACATCATCTGATGAGCGGGGACCACGACGACCTGGCCGAGCCACTGGTCATCCAACGCCTGCTCCGCTACGCGAAGCAGCAACCGGATGCGCCTGCGGTCTGTGACCTCGTCGACACGTGGACGTTCGCCGAACTCATGGGTCGCGCAGCCGCCGTTGCCCGACAGATCAGTGAAGGCGGCGCATCGGGTCCGATCGTGCTCCTCGTCGATCGCAGCCTTGATTCGGTAGCCGGAGTACTCGGTGTGCTGTGGGCCGGGTCGATGCTGATCCCCGTCGATGCGAGCGAGCCGACCGACCGGATTCTCGAGGTTGCCGGGCGCTGCGGGACCACCCGGGTCGTCGATGCCACTGCCCGACCACGGTCGCTGATCACGGGGCTTCACGTGGAACCGATCACCCGGGACACCATCGGGTTGCCGCACTGGCCCGAGCCGACCATGCGGCGGGGTGATACGCCGATGTTGGTGCTCTTCACCTCGGGATCCACCGGCCGGGCGAAGGGGGTCCTGCGGACGCTCGACGACCTCAACGAACTGGTGATACTCGGCGAGCGGTCGCCGATATTCTACGACCGCTGCCGGACCGCCGTCTTCATGCCGATCAATTGGCTCGGCGGGTTGAACGGAGGCGTGTTTGGTCTCTCGTCGGGTCGCTTCACCGTGTTCGTCGATCCCACAAAATCGTCAACTAACGATCTGCTCGCCCAACTCACGAGGTTGGGAGTGGAGCAGTTGATGATGCCCGCTTCGTTGTTGCGGGCGATCTCGACGAATCGAGGGTCTGGTTCCGCGCCCTCGACGGTCCGACGTCTCGTGACGATGGGTGACGCCCTCTACTGGGCAGACGTCGAGGCCGCCGCGGCCTGCTTCGGGCCGGACGTGTCGGTTACCACGATGTATGGTGCCACCGAGGGGAACGGAATGTTCGGCATCAACACCGTCAGCACCGCCGGTCCATTTGGCGATGGGCTGTTGCCGATCGGGTGCCCGGCGCCGACCCTGACGGTGAGGCTCGGTTTCGACAACGTCACCGACGAACAGCGTGAGGCGGGAATCGGTGAGCTGATCTACCGCGATGCGCTGAGTGCTGGTTACCTTGACGACGCGGAACTCAACGAGCGGCGTTTCGGCATCGACCCGGATGGCGTGCGCATCTGGCGATCGGGCGATCTCGTGCAGATCGATGCGGAGGGCGTGATCCACCTTCGAGGTCGCATCGACGACATGGTGAAGATCAACGGCAAGTTGGTAGAGCCGGCCGAAGCCGAGCGGGTGTTGCGGAGCATCCCCGGTGTTGTGAACGTGATCGTCCTGCCGCGGGTACAGCC
>Ga0209086_10003765_pt1 | contig 11385 bp, 9 predicted proteins | sample M_130207_XF_Meta_FD_187312 | JGI IMG/M metagenome (GOLD analysis project Ga0209086, IMG submission 187312) | Freshwater microbial communities from Lake Montjoie, Canada to study carbon cycling - M_130207_XF_MetaG (SPAdes) (version 2) | ecosystem: Environmental > Aquatic > Freshwater > Lake...
CGTCCTCGCCACCGCGCGTTCGAAGGCGCAGACGCTGCCCGGCTCGAATCAGGTCTACGGCGTCGACGGCACCTTCGGCTTCTTCAGCAACCTCACGTTTGCCACCTATCTGGCGCGCACCACGTCGGACGGCATCGACTCGGACGACATGAGCTACCGCGCCCAGATGGAGTACGGCGGCGATCGCTACGGCCTGCAGCTGGAGCGGCTGTCGATCGACAAGAATTTCAACCCTGAAGTCGGCTTCCTGCGCCGCGCCGACATGCGGAAGAACTATGCCCAGGCGCGCTTCAGCCCGCGCATCCGGCGGTACCGCGCCATTCGCAAGCTGTCGAGCATTGGCCAGTTCACCTACATCGAAGACAGTGCCGGCAACCGCACTACGCGCCTCGCCGACGGTGAGTTCGCCGTGGAGTTCCAGAACAGCGACCGCGTGCAGATGGGTGTGAACCGCGACTACGAGTTGCTGGTCCGCCCCTTTACGGTCGTGCCAGGCGCACGGGTGCCGGTCGGCGGCTACGAGTTCACCACGGCGCGCGCCGGCTACACCATGGGTCAGCAGCGCAAGGTGTCGGGCACGCTGCTCGTGGAGAAGGGCTCGTTCTACAACGGCGACCGCACCGCCGTCACCATCAGCCGCTCGCGCCTCAACGTCTCGCCGCAGCTCTCGGTGGAACCGAGCATTGCGCTGAACTGGCTCTCGCTGCCCGCCGGTGACTTCACGCAGAAGCTGGTCGGCTCACGCGTCACCTACACGATGACGCCGCTGCTCTTCGCCAGCGCCCTCGTGCAGTTCAACTCCAGCACCCACACCGTGAGCGCCAATGCCCGCATGCGCTGGGAATGGCGTCCTGGCAGCGAACTCTTCATCGTCTACAACGAAGAGCGCGACAGCGAAGCCGCCGCCGGCGCGCCTGGCCTGTTCAACCGCGCCTTGATCGTGAAGGTGAACCGGTTCCTCAGGTTCTAGGGAGGTCGCCCACCGCCCATCGGCGTTTTCAGTACACTCCCCCTGTGCCGAGCCAATTCTCCGCCCTGGGTTTCACGATTGCGTCCGGCGAGGATCTCGCCGCGCTTGCCAGCACGGTGGCCGACCGCACCGATACGATCGACGCCGCCGACGGTCAGTACCTGAAGTGGGCGCCACCCTCCGGCGAGCAGTTATGGCTGCAGGTGCGTCGCAACGGCGACGCCATGGGGATGAACCCGCACTTCGAGGGAAAGTCGGTGGTGCGCATCGGCCTCGAGGCACGCGTGGCGCGCCACACGCACACACCGCTCGACGGCACCTTCCTCGCCTGGGCGAACCCGCCCGAGGGGGCCGCCACCGGTGGCGACTACCCGTTCGCCTTCGACTGCCCCGATGCCGCCGTGCACGCGTCGCTGGAACTCCCGGTGGTGGTGGAGGCGCAGATCGCCGCGTTCGCGCAGCAACTCACGGTCTATCCGTCACAAGCCGCGTACGCGGCGGCACAGGCTGCCGAAGGGCTGGCGTTCAGCTCGCGATCGTTCATTCCGTCCGGCCTCATTTCACCCACGGGTGAACCGGTGACACCGCCCGAGGCGCACGCATTGATGACCGGGCATGTCCTCGAAGCCGAACCGCGCCGCAACAGCGTGACCGGCGATGTCTTCTGCTGGGCACTGCTCGACACCGAAGGCGGCACGTTCGATGTGGTCATCGACCCGGCGCTGTTGTCGGGCCCGGTGATGCCGGGGCATGTGCTGTCCGGGTGGTTCTGGCTGTCGGGACGGCTGCGCGTCGGCAGCCAGCCGCGTCGCAGCTGGTTCCGCTCCCTCACCGGCCGCGGCTGAGCGGTGTCGAGATCGGTGTAGGGTCCGCCTTTCGGCGGACCCCAAAAAGTCCGGCTGAAGCCGGACACTACGCGTCTCTACTGGACGACGATGCTCCCCTGCAGGGCGACGGTCGACGGCTGGTTGTGGTCGTGGAAACCGCAGGTCCGCACCGTGCGGAACGCGTTGGTCGACTTCGTCTGACCAGGCTGGATGAAGCCCACGCCGTTCATCTCCGGACAGTCTGTGTGCTGTGGATGCGGGTCGGACGACATGTCGTGCGGCTGATTGTCGTTGTTGATGAAGGTGACCGAGGAGCCAGATGCCACAGCGATGGAACTGGACCGTGTGACGAGGTGCACGGCGGCGTGCCTAGTTCTGCTTCAGCACGAGACGGCCGCGGACTTCGCCGCCGGCATTCACCGTGCTGTGCACGTTCACGTAGGTGTTGTTGCCGAGAATGGCCTGGATGATGTCCTCACCCGAGCGGATGCCCTGATCGGCACGCAGCACCCACTGCGCCTCGGGCACGGTGCCCGCGTAGGCGAAGTCGTTGGAGGCGTTCACGGGCGGTGCGAAGTTGATGATGACCGGGCCGGCCGTGCCGGGGGCGCCGACGTGAATGTGGCTGGCGGTCACGCCGCTCGGCAGGTTGAACACATCGACGCGGTAGGTCACCGTGCGGGCCGTCGTGTCGAGCGTGATCGTGGCGCTGCCGAACGCACCGGTGTTGAGGCCAGGTGCGGGCGTCTCTTCGTTGCCGCTCAGGGTGGCAGTCAGTGTGTAGATGTCGGCGTGGGCCGACGTGACGCCGGCGCCGAGCGCGCCAACCGTCATTGCAAGCGTCAGGAACAGGTTCTTCATCAAACTCTCCTCGAGGTTGTCGGCACCAGACAGGTGGACCGGCCGACTCAAGGGGCAAGGCCAATGCCGTCACCGCCGCGCGCATTTGCGCCACATTCGGCGTCCGGCCCCTCGCCACGCTTACGACTCCCGTGGCGCCTTACGCTCCGCGTGCGCGTTGACACCCCCACCGCTTTTTGATTAGCTCAGCCCATTCTCTATGTCCGCCGACTTCGCGCTCCGGCTCGCCACGGCGAGCGACGTCCCCGCCCTTGTCGCCCTCGTGAACTCGGCCTATCGCGGCGAGAGCAGCCGGGCCGGTTGGGCGACCGAAGCCGATCTGCTCGTCGGCACCAGAATCGATGAAGCGCGGCTCGCGGCCACGATAGCCACCGACGGGAATGTGGTGCTCGTCCACGAGGAAGACGGCGACATCATCGCGTGCGTCCACCTCGAGCGGCGGGGTGCGAACGGCTATCTCGGCATGCTGACGACGAAGCCGACGCTTCAGGCGAAGGGCATCGGGCGGCGCATGCTCGGGTCGGCCGAGGCATGGGCCGCGGAACACTGGCAGTCGCAGGAGATGCACATGACGGTCATCGTGCAGCGCGAGGCGCTCGTCGCGTGGTATGAGCGGCGCGGCTACGCGCGGAGCGGCGACACGAAGCCGTTCCCCTACGGCGATGAACGCTTCGGTATCCCCACACGCCAGGACCTGGCGTTCCACGTCCTGAAGAAAGCGCTTCGCCCCGAGTCACCCCGTTTAACCTAGCGACAGACGGCGTCACGACGGGGCGAAGCACACGAAGACCAGCTCCCACAAGCCCTTCGTGCCTTGGTGAGGCCGGTCCGCGAGGTCGTCGTCGCTAAACGTCGATCACCTGGCCTGGGCCTGGTGGCGGCGGGTCGTCGTCGATGCGCGCCTTGCGCGTGCTGATGACGATCGCGACGCAGGCGGTCCACGTCGGCAGCATGTCGGAGATCGGCAGGAATTCGAGCAGGAAGGTCGGCAGCAGCAACGGGTGAAACCCGAGGAGCCGGTACTGCACCGCGGCGGCAATCACATCGAGCACTTCGTCGGCACCGGCCCACCCGATCGGGCCGAGACCGAACTGCACGACGTCGACGATGATGGCCACCGCGTAGGAGGTGCGTACGCGGTTCGGGGTGAGAGCCGGAAGCTTGGTCGGTGTCAGCAGCCGTGCGAGAAGACCCACACGGTCAGTGTAGCCACATTGCAACGGTCCGGCTGAAGCCGGACACTACAGGACACACGCTGGCTTCGCGTAGGGTCCGGCTTCAGCCGGACCGTTTCGATCGCCTTACCGCAACGGCTGAACCGCCTCGACCAGCATGCCGACCGCCTTCCTGGTCGCGCGGCCAGCCGCCTGCACACCCTTGTAGTGGCCGAGGCGCACGATGGCCAGTTGATGCGACGGGATGATCAGCACCTGCTGACCGCCGACGCCCGACATGAAGTACATGTCTTTCGGTGCGGGCCACGCGCCGTCGCCGTTCACCCAGAACAGCCCGCCGTACTGCAGGCGGTTATCCGCAATCCAGGCCGGAGCGAGCGTGCCGACGAACTTCGCATAGCCCTCGGGCAGGAGGCGCTCACCGTTCCACATGCCGTCCTGCAGATACAGGTTGGCGATGCGCGCCCAGTCGCGGCCCGACGCCGACTCGTAGCCGTGCGTGAGGAAGTTGCCGTACGGATCGGTGTCCATCACGAAGGTGCGGATGCCGAGCTTGTCGAACAGCGCCCGCTGCGGGAACGCGTGGTAATTCTCGCCGCGCTTCTCGACGGCCAGTCGCGTCATGTAGTTGGTGAGCACCGGGTCGGTGTTGCGATAGCGGCCGACCGTCGCCGGCGCCCACTGCTGCGGCCGCGTTGCGGCGTACTTGAACGAGTCGATCGAACCCGTGTAGTAGTAGAAGTGGTCTGGGTACGGCCCCTTCTCGTCGTAGTCGGGATCGTTCGGCGAGATGATGCGCAGGCCGCTCGACATGTTCAGGATGTCGCGGATGCGGATCTTCTGGCGCGGGTCGCCAGGCGTCTGCCATTCGGGAATCGGCGCCGGCTGATCGAGCGTGTAGGCCCCCTGCTTGATGAGAATGCCCATCAACGTGCCGCTGAGGCTCTTGCCCATCGACCAGCTCTCGAGCGGCGTCGTCGGCGTGATGTTGTCGCCGTAGCGCTCGGCGATAATGCGCCCCTTGTAGGTGACGACGAAGCTGCCGGTCATCGCGGCCGGGTCGAACGCGGCCTCGACGGCCGCCTGCACCTTGGCCATGTCGACACCGGCCGGCGGCGGACCGGCCGGCAGCAGGTCGCCCATCGGCCACGGCGTGGTCTTTGGGTCGGGCACCTTCGGGGCGACGATCGACGGCGTGAAGAACACGTCGGTCTTGCCGATCGGCAACGTGACGCATCCCTGGCTGCCGACGTGCTTCGCCACGCGCACGGTGCCGTTCGGCATCGTCACTTCGACCGTCTGCTTCTGGCGATCGATCTTCGGAGTGCCGAGTGCCTTGCGCGACTCGTACGGCGCGGTAAAGTAGCCGACGTTCTCAGCGGCGAAGGCCGGATCGAGGCCGGAGACGAAGACCGCCGTGCACATGATCTTCGCGTAGCCCGACGCGTAGTGCTCGATCTTCTCGCCAGGCGGCGGCACATACGTCGTCGGTAGCTCGAGCGACGTGCCGCGCGCGATGAGCGCCAGGCGCGCCGCCTCGCGATCCTGCGCGACGAGCGCGGCCGACATCACACCCGCGAGCACCACACCCACCACAGCGACGGAGGTTTTCGTCATGAAGCGGGATTATAGGCGGAGTTCAGCGGGCCGGGGCGCCTTCGTAGCGCGTGGCGGCTGTGAGACGCTCACCTTTGAGTACGAGGCTGTGCGCAGCGACGTGCGCGAAGGCGCCGATGTCCGCGCCGTAGAGCGGCACCACACCGTCAGCCACCGTGGCGCCGCGCCTCACGTGGATCCGGCCGATCTTCAGCACGCGGTCCTCGAACGTGTGCGCCTGGAACATCGCGCTCACCGTGGCCCCGTCCTCGAGCACAAGCATGTCGGGATCCACGACCTGCGAGAACCCAGGCCCGAGGAGGACGCCGCGGCCGATGGTCATCCCCATGGCACGCAGGTACCACGAGAGCCACACCGTCCCCTCGAGTGCACTGAGCGGCACGCGGGCATACATCGCCCACGCCACATACAGGAAGTCCCAGCGACTGCACCAACACGACCACAGCGGGTGTGTACCTGGACGTACGCGCCCGAGCAGCAGCCATTTCATCGCGAGCACCAGCGCGCACAGTGCGACCCCACTTGCCAGCGTCGACCCCGGAACAGCCACCAGGAGCAGGGTCGTGCGTGTCCAGGTCTGTTCAGCCGCCGAGACGCTGGAGACCCATGCCAGCGCCACCAGCATCGGTGCCACTGGCAGGCTGCACCTGAGCAGCTCCCAGAACACGCGGTTCCAGTAGCGCACCCGCGGCGGGTTGTGCGTCAGTCGCCGATCAACTGAGTGGTCCTCGCGTCGCGGGAGGTCGAGCGGCGGATGACCGACCCAGGCGCTCCCCGGCCGAATGTGATCGGTGTCCGCCACCGTGCACACCCCCAGCAGCACGTCGTCTGGCAACGTCTGGCCGCAGGAGATGACCGCGTGGTTCCCGACGAAGGTGCGCGCCCCCAGGACCACGCGAGCAAGCGTCACCGTGCCGCGATCGATCCGCGGGCCGGCGAGGTAGATGCCGTCCGCCAGAAAGCACGCATCGCCAACCGAGACCAGGTCCGGGACCGTGTCGATGATGGTGCTGATTTCGCCCTTCGCACCAATCGTCATGCCCGCGGCGCGCAGCCACGTCGGCCAGAAGAGCGTGCCGCTCAGCCATGTGCCTGCGGATTCGAGCAACTGCGTCTTCAGCCAGACCCGGATGTAGCCGGGGCTCCATCGGCTGATGACGCCGACCGATGTCGGACCGAGCAGGCGAACGGCGGCCGCTTCGAGGAGCAGCACGAGCGGCACGCCCGTCGCGGCCGCCGCCAGCAGCAGCGCCAGTCCGGACACACGCCACGCACCATCGAACGGCAAGGACAGCACGCTGTTCGGATTCGAGCGGACGATCGCGAGCAGCGCAACCGCGGCCAGTTCGAACGGGAGCGCGATGACGTACCACAGGGCGGCACGCGCCACGGTCATCGCCGCCGCATGCGTCAGCGGGCGCAGTGCGGCTCCGCGTACGGCGCGCGGAGGGGGGCCGGTGCGTCCAGATGGCGCAGCCGGGATGCCGTCCCACCGTTCACCCTCTGGCACGTGGCCCGCCTCGGGCAGCGACGACCACGCGGTCAGCGACGCCTCTGGTGCCAGTGATGAGCCCGGTCCCATGCCCGCGCGCACGTCGAGCGTGGCACCCGCGCCCACCGAGATGGCGCCAATCACCACATGGCCGTCATCCAGGTCGACGAGCCGAAGCGACGCGTCGCGCGCGAGCGTGACGTCGTTGCCGATGACCAGCAGGTCCCATCCGCCACGCGACACATCGACGCCACGGTGGATGTGCACCCGCTCACCGACGCGGGCGCCGAGGGCGCGTAGTACGACGCTGAGGAATTCAGTCTCGGCCAGCAGTTGCCACGGAATGAATCTGGCGACCCGCTGAACGACCCAGTGGCGCACGTAGTAGCCACCCCACGCCGGAACCCGCATTGGACGATAGCGCCCCACCAGCAGCGCCTTCGCGATCCGCGTGGCCATCACCGCCACGGGCACCAGCAGCGCGCGCGCCGTCATCCACACGACGGGCGCGAGCAGGATCGCCGGTACGAGTCCGATGGACCGAAGCAGCCAGGGCGCCAGCCGGAACGCGGCAAGGTAAGCCACGGCTGACACCGCCACCAATTCAACCGCCAGCCACGCGCCCTGTGCGGCGGAGACGGCGGCCATCTGCCACGCAGATACCGCTGCACGGGCGTGCGGCAGTGGAGACGCCGGGGACGCCGCGTCTGTCATGGCCGCCGCACGGTCGGCCAGCCCGGCCACGGTCGGCGCCTCGTAGACGTCGCGCGTGGCCAGGACAGCCGTGGCCGGCTGCTCGCGCAGCGATGAGACGACGAGTGCGGCACCAAGCGAATCGCCGCCAAGATCGCGAAAGAAGTCGTCGTGAATCGAGATCGGCGCGCGACGTTGCAGCGCCTGCTGGAATGCGGCGGCCACCAACTGCTGTACCACCGTCGCCGGAGGCGCACTCGCATGGGGTTCTTCACGCACAGGCGCGTCGTCCAGCGACGGCAGCCGGGCGCGATCGAGCTTGCCTCCAACCGTCGTCGGCAGCCGGCTCACGACCTCAATCCTGGCTGGCACCATGTAACCCGGCAGTACGCGGGCCAGCGCACCGCGGAGCGCCTCGGCGTCCGGCGGCGACGCGGGCGCATCTGGCACCACAAAGGCGGCGAGTAGCTGCCGGGCTCCGTCGCCTCGCACCGCACACGCGGCCTCGCGGACTCCGACGCACTCGGACAGGCGCGCTTCTATGGCCTCGAGTTCGATGCGATAGCCGCGCAGCTTGACCAGCGCATCAATGCGACCGTGAAAGAAGAACTCGCCGTCGGCCTCGCGATGCGCCAGGTCCCCGGTACGGAAGACACGTCCAAGGCCGGGCAGGGTCGGGAACTTGGCAGCGGTCAGTTCGGGCAGGTTCCGATAGCCTCGCGCGAGGCCGATGCCGCCGAGGCACAGTTCCCCGCGCTCGCCGTCAGGCCGTTCCACGCCCACGTCGTCCAGCACCCAGGCCTGCACGCCAGCCACCGGCCGGCCGATTGGAATGGAGGCGCCGTCGCCTACGCGTGCCCGGATTGCGGTAACCGTCGCCTCCGTCGGTCCGTACCCGTTCACCAGTGCGCGTCTCGGCGACCACTGGCGAGCCACGTCCTCCGGCAGCGCCTCGCCACCGACGTACAGCAGACGCAGGTGCGGGAGGGCGGTCGCCGGGTCGGCGCAGCCAGTCGTCCGCAGCAGCGTCGGCGGCGGACACAGGACACTGATCTGCTCGTCACGCAGCCATGGGACCAGGTCCGGTCCCAGCCGCGTCGTGCGCTCGTCCGCCACGACGAGCGTGGCGCCGGAGGCAAGCGCCAACCAGGTCTCCTCGATCGACGAGTCGTAGGCGAGCGACGAACTCTGCGCCACGCGGTCGCCTGGCCCGAGTCCGAAGGCGTCGAGGTCGGCGGACACCAGGTTGGCAATGCTCGCGTGTTCGATCATCACGCCCTTGGGCCGGCCGGTCGTTCCCGATGTGTAGATGACGTAGGCGAGCGACCGCGGAGTGAGCCATGCCGGCGCTACGAGTGCGTGGTCAGCGTCCGGTGCGCCGGCGCACGCCGCATCGAGATCGACGATGAGCGCCGCGGTCAGGTCCGCGCGTCCCGTGCGCTCGCGTCCGCGCGCATCGGCGAGCAGAACGACGGCCTCCGCGTCGGCCAGGATCTCGCGCACCTGCTCGTCTGGAAAGGCAGGGTCGATACAGGTATAGGCCGCGCCTGCCTGAAGGACGCCGAGTTGCGCGGCGAACACGGCAGGCGAGTCGCGTTCGGCAAGGATGGCGACAATGGCGCCGTCGCAGACGAGCGGCCGCACTGCGCGGGCAACCAAGCCAGCGTGCCGCGCAAGTTCGGCGTAGGTGACGGTTTGACGAGCGGTGCGGCCGGGTGCCGGCGGCACGTCTATGGCGAGTCGGTGAGGCCACCGCCTGACCGACTCGGCGAAGAACGCGTGGAGGAGCGGTTCTGGTCCGCTCACGCGCGCAGGTTGGGCGCCGCCCGATACAACCGCTGCATCAGGTGGTCGGCCAGCAGGGGGCGCAGCCGCAGCTGCCCTTCGAGTGGCAGGTGGGCAAACCCGCTGATGCGTCCACGACACTGACTGCTGCCGCATCCGCAGTCAAACGCTACGGCCATGTCCAATTCGGTGGTGTCGTAATCGAAGGTGACGGCCTCGCCTGCCTGAATTGACCGAAGTGCCACAAAGGCCCGCGCGCGATAGACCGTATTCGGCTCGCAACTGTGGTTCAGGAACCGCCAGGGATGACGCACGACGGTGTCTTCGAACCGGACGTCGGTCCCGAGGTCGATATGCAGGTCGTCGTCGATCTGGATCGAGTACCGGGACGGACGAGCCGTCACGGTACCGTCCACCGGACACAGCACATCACCAGCAGCGCTCGGTTGCGCGGCGACCAGACCGTAGCCATCTGAGTGGCCGACGACGCGGACGCGGAGCACGGGCGGTTGCGTGGAGTCTGGCGACACCGCTGTCGTTTGCATGCAGCCTTAGACAGCCGCCGGCGGCGAAGGTTGCAGCGGCAACGAACTCCTTACGGCCTACCCGAACCGGAGCGTTTCGACGTCCGCGACGGCGTCAGCGTGTAGGTAGCGCTCACGGAGAACACGGTGTAATTGTCGTAGGCCAGGCTGTGGCTGATCCAGAACGAGACATCGAACGACGATGTGACCTGCTCCCAGAACACCAGGCCAAGTCCGTGGTCGCTGACATCGTCGGTGGCCGACCCCGTTCCCGCGGCAGCGCCTGCCGACAACCGCCGCCGGGCAACCGGGCCGGGCGGCCGGGCTCCTGGGCGTGGCAGCGGAACAGCCGGAGTCGCCGGGGTTTGCGATTCGAGGCTGAAGACGCCGTAGGCCGAAGCCGTGACCGACAGCGACTTCCACAGGCTCACGTCGAGCCCCGCTTCCGCGTGCGCGAGGTTGCCGGTTGACACCTCTGCGCCGGCGCGCGCCGTTCCCGCTCCGCGCCGCAGCGATTCGTTGGCGGTCTTGATGTTGTTGGCGGCGCCGCCGCTGGCGTACGGTCCAAACCGTCCACGCCCACCGGCAAGGTGCGTGGTCCAGTCCCAACTCGTGCGCCCAGCGCCAAGCCCCTGGTCCACGTTCCCCGTCGGCGCGCTGAGGGTGACGGTGGTGTAGAACGTTGCCGCGTCGGGGCTCATGTCGAGCGACAGGCTGCCGTAAGCGTCGCCGATACCACCGATGGATGCGGTGCCGGCGTAGGTGGCGCCAGACGTCAGGTAGTAGACCGGCACTCCGCCTTCTACGCTCACGCGCGGGGACATCGCGTAGGTGGCGCCAGGCGTGAGCTGCATCCAGCTACCATCTGCGCCGTGATTGCTGTCGAGGCTGACGCCGGCCGAGAAGCGCGGCTCGGGAGCGGACGATACCTCGGGCTCCTGCGCCGTCAGGGTTCCCGGCAGGAGCACGCACGCAGCGACGATGGCCGATGCCTGGAGCAGACGCAGCATCGGGCTAGTGTAGCCCGGCGTGAGTGTGGACGCCCCGGACAGACCGGGATCGTTGGGAGGGTGCAGCACACTACTTCGCCGCGCCTCGATAGACCGACTCCTTCGGGAACGTCGCCTGCCCGTCGATGAAGCGCCGCATGTCCTGCGCCAGTTGGAGGTTTTTCGCCAGCATGATCCAGTGGTCGTCATCCGGATAGAGCTTCACCCAGAGATTCGGCACCAGCTTCTCGAGGCCGCTCAGGTGCCCCGTGAGGATCGCCGAGTCCTTCATGCCCCAGATCACCAGCGTCGGCACACGCAGAATCGTCGACTTCGCCCCCGTCAGCATCGCGGACGCCGACCACGAGCGCGGAATGGTGGATGCCGGATGCGTCTCGTTGAACGGCGGGTTCCGGTGGTTGGCGCGGTAGTAGTTCAGCCCGGCCGTCGTC
>Ga0209086_10003766_pt1 | contig 11384 bp, 8 predicted proteins | sample M_130207_XF_Meta_FD_187312 | JGI IMG/M metagenome (GOLD analysis project Ga0209086, IMG submission 187312) | Freshwater microbial communities from Lake Montjoie, Canada to study carbon cycling - M_130207_XF_MetaG (SPAdes) (version 2) | ecosystem: Environmental > Aquatic > Freshwater > Lake...
GGGGGGGGGGCTTGCAAGGAGGGTGTTTGGGGAGTAATGTTCGTATAAAAACACAAATAAAAAACTTTCTCCTTATAATTTTCAATTGAACACACATATAAATCCTCAAATTAATAATACCTTCGTAGCGAAAAAAACAAAAACTACAAAAAGTGTTAGAAAAATTAGCCGCCATAAAAAGACGATGGGAAGAAGTTGAACAAAAACTGTCTGACCCCAAAGTAATTGGCAATATGAAAGACTTTAAAAAATTAAACAAGGAATATAAAGACCTAACAGAGGTGGTTAGCGCTTACCATGAATATAAAAATGTGGTAGAAAATATCGATTATAATAAAAAAGTTTTGTCAAACGAGAAAGATGATGAAATGCGGGAAATGGCGAAACTTGATTTGGACGAGTTACAACCTAAAAAAGAACTCATAGAAGAGCAAATACGGCAAATGCTAGTGCCAAAAGATCCCGAAGATGCAAAAAATGTGGTAATGGAAATACGAGCAGGGACTGGTGGCGACGAGGCGAGTATTTTTGCAGGGGATTTGTATAGAATGTATACCCGCTTTTGCGAAAACAGAAAACTTAAATTAGAGCTTGTTGATTTTAATGAAGGGACTGCTGGTGGGTACAAAGAAATTATATTTAATGTGACAGGCGAAAACGCCTATGGGATATTAAAATTTGAAGGAGGGGTACATCGCGTACAACGTGTGCCAAACACCGAAACTGCCGGCAGGGTGCATACTTCTGCAGCTACAGTTATGGTTATGCCGGAGGCTGACGAGGTAGATGTGGTTATTAACCCGGCTGATTTAGAAATTCAATTTGCGCGCTCTGGTGGTGCTGGGGGACAAAATGTAAACAAAGTGGAAACCAAAGTAATGTTAACCCATAAGCCATCCGGAATTGTTATAACATGTCAGCAAGATAGATCTCAGCTAGGAAATCGGGAGATAGCAATGAAAATGCTTAGAGCGAAATTATATGAAATAGAATTACAAAAACACTTGGAAAATATTTCTAAAAAAAGAAAAACGATGGTTTCTACCGGCGACCGATCCGAAAAAATCCGCACCTATAATTATTCACAAAACAGGATTACCGATCACCGCATAAATTTAACATTCTATAACTTGACATTATTTATGGATGGGGATATCCAGGAAATGATTGACAGCCTGCAATTAGCTGAAAATGCAGAGAGGCTAAGAGAGGGTGGTATTTCCTAATATCAAAATGAGATACCCCTCCCCTTTTTTCAATTAAGTGAAGTTTTCGAAATAAATCCGCAAATTAAATGGTTCAACAACTGTGTGTGTTTCTTTTGTCTTGACACCCTTCGGCATAAGTTCAGGACAGGCTTCAGAAACAAAAAATCAAGACTTCAACTATTTATGATAAAAATATAAACGTCATTCATCCGAGCGGAAAAACTCGGCTGGTAGATTATTGCAAACCTTTAACATTCGTTTAGCCTCAAACAGTTTCCGCTCCTGCACAAGCCCTCGCTTTGAATTACGTTTGATTTTTGAATCATAAATTGATGATGTCGGTCATTTTAGTTTTACATTAGCCTCCCCCCGTAGCGCCTACTGGGGATTTAATTAGTCTGTTATTAATTGTACGCAATTTTGGTTACACTCAAATGAAATCACCTGTTTTTATTAATATATCTGTTTTGTCGAAATTATTTTGAAAGCTTTACTAAATCAATAACAGAAAAGCGGGGGCCGGTTTAATTTAAATAAGCCTTCGCTTTTTCTAATGCTTTAATTATACCGCTTGCGTTTGTTCCGCCAGCCGTTGCATAAAAAGCTGCTCCACCTCCACTACCCTTAATTTCTTTAGCTATTTCACGTATAATTGTTCCGGCGTTAAAGCCTTTATCATTTACTAATTTTTCGGAAATAATAAGAGATAAGCTAGCTTTCCCTTTTACTTCAGCACCAAGCACCATAAATAAATTATCGGTTTTATTACACAATTCGAACGACAGGTCTTTTATTGCATCGGCAGAATCCAGGTCAATTATTTCTCCAATAAAATTAATACCATTAATTGTTTGTTTCTTTTCAAAAAGTTCTTTTTTCAATACATTGGCCCTATTTCGTAACATCAGGTCCAGCTGTTTTTGCAATTCAGCATTTTTATCTATTAAACTTTCCACACTTTTTAAAACATCTTTTGGATTTTTTAAAAGCCCTTTTAATTCCTGTATCATATTTGTTTGATCCGCAAAAAACGCCTCTGCATTAAGCCATGTAATTGCTTCTATTCTTCTTATTCCTGCTGCTACGGCAGCCTCTGCTGTTATTTTCAATAGCCCTATTTTTGCTGTTCCGGAAACATGGGTGCCACCGCACAACTCTATTGAATAATTTTTATCAAAAGTCACCACCCGAACCTTTTCGCCATATTTTTCTCCAAACAATGCCATGGCTCCAGTTTTACGAGCATCCTCTATCGACATTTCATTTATTTCGGAGGGTATGTTTTCACGTATTTTTTGATTAACGATAGCTTCAATTTGTTTTATCTCCTCGTCTGTTACTTTTGAAAAATGAGAAAAATCGAATCGCAAATTCCCCTCATTTACAAAAGAGCCTTTTTGCTCTACATGGGTTCCTAAAACTTTACGCAAGGCGGCATGTAAAAGGTGGGTGGCACTATGGTTTTTTTCTGTTAAGCCCCGTTTTTCTAAATTTATTTTCGCAATAAATGTTTGACTTAAATTTAATGGCAACCTGTCTGTAAAATGAATAAAAACGCCGTTTTCTTTTTTAGTGTCTGTAATAATTATTTTCTCGTTAGCCGACTCTAAATAACCGGTATCCCCTACCTGTCCTCCACTTTCGGCATAAAAAGGGGTTTCGTCTAATACCAACTGGTATTGCTCTTTCCCCTTTGTAATTATTTTTCGGTACTGAATAATTTTTGCTTCGCACTCCTGTTTCTCATAGCCAACAAATATTCTCCCGCCCTGCTCGGGTCGCCTTCCTTCAACAAGGGCCCAATCACTTGTATCAATACTAGTAGCTGCCCTGGAACGATCTTTCTGTTTTTCTAGAGCTATATTAAATCCTTTTATGTCAACAGTAAAATTATGGTCTTTTGCTATTAAAATAGTTAAATCTATGGGGAAGCCATAAGTATCGTATAATTCAAATGCATGCTCCCCATTTAAAATAAAATCATTATTTAAACTGGCGCTTGAGTTAATGGAATTAAATATTGCCTCTAATTTATTCATCCCTTTTTCGAGTGTTCTAAAAAAAGAAAGCTCCTCTTCTCTAATTACCTTTTCTAATAATAATTTTTGTGCTGTCAATTCAGGAAATGCTTGCCCCATTTGATTTACAAGCACCGGCACCAATTGATACATAAAAGGTTCTTTTAAGTTCAAGGACTGGTATCCATAACGTATGGCCCTTCTTAATATTCGACGAATAACGTATCCTGCGCCAGTATTTGAAGGAAGCTGTCCATCGGCAATGCTAAAAGATATTGCACGTATGTGATCGGCAATAACACGCATGGCAATATTAATTTTACGCTGCGCACTTTTATCCGCATCGTTTTCGTTTTCAGGTAGGTAATTGAGGCTGCTTAACGCTTGTATTTTATCAAGCAAAGGTTTAAATATATCGGTATCGTAATTCGATTGTTTCCCTTGTAAAGTTCTCACCAGCCGTTCAAAGCCCATACCTGTATCCACATGCTTTGCAGGAAGTTTTTCAAGGCTTCCGTCGGCCTTCCTATTAAATTCCATAAATACATTATTCCATACCTCTATTACATGAGGGTGGTCATTATTTACCAGTAATGCTCCCGCTGTTTTTGAGATCTCTTCCAAAGTCCGCCCATCGTAATGTATTTCAGAGCATGGCCCACAAGGACCTGTATCTCCCATCTCCCAAAAGTTATCCTTTTTATTGCCTCTTAATATTCGCTCTTCTGGAATAAATTGTTTCCATATATCGTATGCCTCCTGATCAAATTCGAGACCGTCCTCCTTGCTGCCTTCAAATACCGTTACATATAGCCTATCCTTATCAATTTTATAAACATCTGTTAATAATTCCCAGGCCCATGAAATTGCCTCTTTTTTAAAGTAGTCGCCAAAGCTCCAATTACCAAGCATTTCAAATAAAGTATGGTGATAGGTATCTACCCCCACCTCTTCCAAATCATTGTGTTTGCCGCTAACACGCAAACATTTTTGTGTATCGGCAACTCGTGGATATTTAATGGCTGCGTTTCCCAAAAATAAATCTTTAAAAGGCGCCATCCCAGAGTTAATAAACATCAAGGTGGGATCGTTTTTAACTACCATGGGTGCCGAAGGGACTATTTGATGTCCTTTAGATTTAAAAAAATCTAAAAAAACTTGACGTACTGCAGTTGATTCCATTGTTTTAATAATGCTAATTACTTTTTAAATTTTTATATGCTCTTTTTTATTGGCCAAAATGTATTTAGAGTCTGTCTATAATGTCCAATTTACTCATAAATATATTATTTTAAAGGTATTCGTGAGTTCGTTTCACTCGGGTCTTCGTTATTCTTGTTTTAAAAACCAGTTATTAACCAATATAAACTCCTGATTTTCAAAACTACGAAAACCTCGAACCCATAAATTATAGTAAAAACTCTCAACTATATGTACAGGCACTATTTAAGTGTTTTGGAGCAATTGAAACTGCAAATCAACTTAAACAGGTTGCAAATTTAGTTTATTTGTGTATATTCGCATTGGTTGTAGTAAAGAATTGAAAAGAAATATTTTTAAAAACAATATTATTACTATTATTTTACGAATTAGGTACTAATTAAAATAATATTTAATGCGGCCTAACCCTCAAGCAATAAAAAATGAGCAAAATAAAGTATAAGTTTGACAGCAAGTCCTTATCCTTTGAACAAGTAAGAGTTACTCTGCGCAAAAGAATAGTCCGTGCATTATCGTATTTAGCGACAGGCTTGGTGTTTGCTACATTAACAATTATCCTTGCGTATCAATATTTAGATTCACCAAAAGAGAAACAATTACAAAGAGAGATTTCAGAATTAACACTTCAGTTTGAGCTCTTAAATAATCGCATGGAAGATGTTACCGAGGTGTTAGGAGATATTCAGGATCGGGACAACAATATATATCGCACAATTTTTGAAGCGGAACCTATTCCAAAAAGTATAAGGCAAGCAGGGTTTGGTGGCGTAGACAGGTATAAGGCATTGCAAGGCTTTAATAATTCTGATTTAATGGTAGAAACTAGCAAACGGCTTGATATGATTAGTAAACAATTGTATATTCAATCCAAATCATTTGACGAACTAGTTGTTTTAGTAAAAGGCAAAGAAAAATTATTAGCCTCCATTCCTGCTATTCAGCCAATTTCCAACCAGGACTTAAGGCATCAACCCTCCGGCTTTGGCTGGCGCACCCACCCTATTTACAAAACAGCAGAATTTCACCCAGGTATGGATTTTGCTGCTGCGCAAGGCACAGAAATATATGCTACAGGAGATGGTGCCGTTGAAAGGGCCGATGCATTAGCGCAGGGTTATGGAAATCATATTGTTATAAATCATGGATATGGGTATAAAACATTATATGGGCACATGAGTAAAATGGCAGTAAAAGCTGGGCAGCAAGTAAAGAGGGGGCAACTAATTGGTTTCGTTGGTAGCACCGGGCTTTCTACAGCTCCGCACGTGCACTACGAGGTGGTAAAAACTGGTGTGAAAATGAATCCTATCAATTACTATTATAACGATTTAACACCAGAGCAATATCAAAAATTAATTACGCTTTCATCACAATCCTCGCAGTCGTTCGACTAATGAAAAAAACGCAACGGCGCTATTGCTTTAATGTATCCATTTTAGATACCTGACCAAATTTAACAATTACGGGGTGGTTATGAAATAAAAATCCATAACAATTGTTAAAACAATTTATTTACAGCAAAACGTACACTTTATAGGAGTTGTAGCCGGCAAATGCTCCATAACCACCATTGATATTAGAATACATTTGAACAGGTTCAGAAAACGGACCTCCCGAAAATGCCGCCTCGGTTAGTTTTTTGTGATAAAGATAATATTCCTTAGATGCATGAATAAGATGAAGCTCCCCGTTTGAAAAGCCTGTGCCTGAATAAGCATATATTTCAAATTGATCTTTCATCGTAGTCCCATCTTTATCCTTATCAGTAAAATTGTTTGAAAAAGCCTCCCCATAAATAGTATCATTATTATACACCGATTTGTCGTAATAAACTAACCTGTAATAGTCCTCTGCACCCGGAGTATCATTCCATTCTGTTCTGAAAGCGTAAGTGTCTCCGTTACTTTGGTTGTTTACTGCTTCAGCAGTATAAATAAGTGTTGCGTTTTGTGCCGGTATACTTGTACTTGCATTCGCATTTTTACCGTCAGGGGTTGAAACGGTTAGGTTATATGTAGTTCCCACGGTTATAGGAAATATGGCAGTACTTACAAAATAATAATTTTTATCAGCATTATAAGCAAGTGTTTGAACGGTTGTCCCATTAGTTATTTGAACCGTAGCATAGCTAACAGCCGAATATTGATTGGAATTAGAATTGTTATACAAGGGCTGGCTTATTGTTACAACCACTTTTACAATCGTATCTTCAGGAGATATAAAAGAACTTATTACCAGTTTTGATTCTACAGCCGGAAGCTCAACGTCTGCATCTTTTTCGCAGGCGCTAAAACCAAGAGGGAGGCTTAATGCAATTAATTTTATATAACGGTTCATAATAATAGATGAATAGGGTTTATTATATTTTATTATTTAAAATTTCCATGTCCAGGATATAGAGGGGATAAGCGGAAATAAGGAAATTTGTTTTAGCTTGGTTTGTTGTATATTAGGATCATATACCGTAGTATAGTAAAATGGATTTTTACGGTTATAAGCATTGTAAATACCGAGTTCAAACGTGCGTTCGTATTTTTTCTTTTGTTTGTGAAACTGGATGGCAATATCAAAACGGTGATAAGGAGCCATTCTGAAGCTGTTTTTTGAACCATAATCATTAATGGTATACGAATTATTGTACTCCTGTGAATGAGCGTTTTGCGCAACAGCCTGGTAACTTGATAAAGGCAGTGTTATAGCATTGCCAGTACCATACACCCATGTGGCAGATAAGGTAATATGGTCGCTCATTTTGTAAATACCGACAACTGAAAGATCGTGCCTGCGATCATAGCGGGCTGGGAATCTATTTCCAAAGTTCAGCGCATCAAATTGTAGCCATGTCCATGAAAGGGTATAGCCTATCCAACCACTAAATTTGCCATATTTTTTCTGGAACAAAAACTCCGCTCCGTAACTTTCAGCGTTACCACTTGTTACAACATCCTCGTATGAAAATTCTGAAGAGCCGGCTGTTGGATCTACACTGAAAAAAGATGCTCCATCAACGTAACCAATTATATTTTTTGATGTTTTGTAATACCCTTCCATGGAGGCCATAAAATCTGCATTTTTTATGGTAAGATCTTTAGCTATTCCTAAAGCAACCTGTTGCGATTGCTGTGGCTTTGTTTTGTCTGTTGCAGGTACCCATAAGTCAGTAGGGAGTCCAATGCCTGAGTTAGAAAGCAAATGCAAATACTGGTTCATTGTTGCAAAACTTGCTTTAAGTGATAAATCACTTTTTAATAAATATCGAACGGCTATGCGTGGTTCCGGATTGAAATAACTCTTACCTCTTACGTTAAAATTGCTGAAACGAAAGCCTGCATTGGTGCGCCACTTATCGCTTATTTTAAAGTCGTCTTCTACATATATTGCTGTTTCATAAGTATCTATTCGTGATGGTTTGTTTAAGTTGTCGCTTGGGCTGGAGCTTTTAATAACAATAGCACCGGGACTAAAGTAATGGTATGTTGCAAGTACCCCGCCTTTTAAATAGTGTTTCGTATTTAAGGAGTAATCAAGGTCCCATTTAACAGAATAATCTCTAATGCCCGAATAATAGTTCAGGCTAAAGAAATCTCCGCTGTATTTTTCTTTTAACCCAATGTCGAACAGGAAATTTGTATATATGAGTGAAATATTTGAAAATATTTTCTCGCTAATCAAGTGGTTCCATCTTAATGTCCCTGTCGCATTTCCCCATGCCAGGCTTGCTTCAGAGCTGTAATCGGCATCAACCTTATCTTTGAGATAAAATTTGTCTTTACCAAAATAGCCACTCAAATAAATTTTATTTTTATAGTTGATTACATAGTTAAGTTTCGCATTAAAATCATAGAAATAATAACCGGTATTAACGCCAGTTTGTTTTTTTATAAGCGGCTGAGCAATGGCGTCAATATAAGTTCTTCTGGCAGAAACCAAAAATGATAATTTGTCTTTAATAATTGGCCCTTCCAATGTTAACCTTGAAGAGATAAGGCCTATACCTGCTTCTCCACGGATCTTTTGTTTATCACCGTCTTTCATTTGCATTTCAATAACGGATGATAAACGTCCGCCATAACGTGCCGGAAAGCCGCCTTTGGTAAGTTCTACACTTTTTAATGCATCGCCATTGAATAATGAGAAAAAACCGAATAAATGTGTCGCATTGTATACCGTTGCGCCATCCAGGATAATCAAATTTTGATCCGGCCCACCGCCACGAACATAAATACCACTGCTGCCTTCACTTCCTTTTTGTACACCGGGCAATAGCTGGATTGCCTTTAATACGTCTTTTTCTCCTAATAATGCAGGAAGGTTTTTTATTTGTTCCACAGGAAGGTTAATTTTACTCATTTGTACTTCCTGGCTTATTTTTTCGGCTTTTTCAGCAGAAATTTCAACTGTTTGCAAATCAATACTTGTTTTTAAAGAAACATCCAGCTGAATATTCTTTTTTAGATCAAGTTTGAATATTTGGGGCTGATAACCAACATAGGTTACTAACAGCTCCACCGAGTCGGCTGGCAGTGTTAGTGAAAAAAAGCCATAGTTGTTAGATGTAGCACCGGCTTTTAGCTTGGGGGCATAAACATTTACACCAGGAAGACTTTCCTTACTGCCATTTTCGCTTATAAAGCCCGAAATGGTATATTTTTGAGTTGTTTGTGCTTTTATTGTGAAAGAAATAAAAATAAATAGGCAAATAAGATAAAATTGGAAATTGTGTTTTTTCATTTTTTGATGCTTTTTTTAATAACAAAAACCAATGGAACTAGGATAACAACATCTTGATACTTCATAAAAAAATCGCATTGCATATTTTTTATGAAATGTGAATGTAATGAAATTTAATTTAATACAGATAGTTTGTATTAATTGGGACACATTGTGCTTACAATATTTAAAATTTATAAATAATTGAAATCTCATTAATTGAGCCCGGAGTTTGACTGAAATTAATAGTAGGGTTCTCTAACAATTCCAGATGAAATGGTAATGAATAAGATATACATTATTAGAGGACACAAGGTAATGTTAGATAGCGATTTAGCAGATTTATATCAAGTAGAAACCAAATAGTTGAAAAGGCAGGTAAAACGGAATATAGAACGTTTTCCTGATGATTTTATGGTGGAATTAACCAAAGAAGAATCTGATTCTTTAAGGAGCCAAATTGGCACCCTAAAAAGAGGCGAACACAGTAAATTTCTTCCATTTGCATTTACAGAACACGGAGTATTAATGCTATCAAGTGTTTTGAATAGTCCTCAAGCAATACAAGTTAATATACAAATTATGCGAATATTTACACGCATTAGACAGATGCTGACAGACAATACAGAATTACGATTAGCAATAGAAAAATTAGAAAGAAAAACAGATAACCACGATAAAAATATTGAATTAGTTTTTAAATACTTAGATGAATTGCTTGAAAAGAAAGAGAATCCAAAGCAAAGAATCCAAATCGGATATAACATAAAAAAGAAAAAGTAATCAACCACAGAATCCGCAATCAATCGTTGGGCGTAGCGTGTCAAACAAATAAAAAAATAAATTGTTGGGCGTAGCGCCCCCCGTTCAGCGTAGCGTGTCAAAATAAAATTGCAAGCTTTGGCCACATTGACCCTATGCGCTTAACAAAACAGCAAGTAGTTATTTATAAGATATTAACGATTTTTTTATTTGTTAGTTTGGTTTACAGTTAGTCCATACTTAAATAAAAAAAGGTTAATTCTGTGGAATATTTAATTTTATTTAGAATACGCAAAAAAAAATTCTAAACTAAATTTGCCGATTTGGTAAACGAAATTATAAAATTACAAGTGTTAAAAACAAATAAAAAATAAATTTTTGCCGCTGTGAAATATTTTTGCCACCACCTGTTTTCATTGCGAACTAAAATGATGAAATTTACTATAAACGGCCATGTAACGTAGGTGATGTTAAACTCGCATATTTCAACATTTTTTCTTCTCGAGAAGTTCAATAATTCGTTTTTGAAGCGAGATGATTTCTTTTTCCTTTTCTGCAATAATATTTTTTAGCTCCTGATTTTCTTTTTGCAGGTCATTCTTATTAACTCCAATTGAAATCAATTCAGAAGGTGAAATTCCAAATACTTTTGCCACTTTAACAATCCTTTTAAAAGGCATTGTGTTAATATTTCTTTCTATTCGAGAATAAGTAGGTAAAGATATACCAAGTTTATCAGCCATATCTTCTTGGCTCCATCCCTTTAAATTCCTGTAATATCGGATGTTGTCAGCTATCGTTTTCATTTTTCGATAAAAATAAAGCGTGTTTTTGATGTTTTTGCAATCATTTTATGATGTTTATATTTCATAAAGTGATATATTTGTATCGTAACAAAAAATGAAAAACAAACAAAAAATGAAAAACAAAAATTTACTAATGATAGCGGTCTCAATCTTGAGCTTTGCAACAATATCAATGGCGCAAGTGCCTTCTTATGTGCCTACAACTGGACAAACTGTATTCACAACGTTTATCAATCAGCAGAATTCATACATTGACCTATCAACTTGGACAGGCAACGGAATATACTACGTGCAACTGATAGACACACAAAACAACACAATTGAAAACAGGAAAATAGTGATACATTAAAGAGACAACCAGCCCATAACAGCACATTTTCGGATATGGAGGGTTTAGTGGTAAAAGAAATATTCTGCTCCATATAAACATTGATGGCAAAATCATATAAAAAGGAAAACTTTTTTATAGAGGGTGTTTTGCAGTGGTCTCAAAATACATTTGCTTATGAATTTGAGAAAATCGTTTAACGGGTTCTACGATTTTTAAAAAATAAAAACTGAAAAAAGCAATTTTTAGAACCCCCCTTAAAAGTAATATTTATAAAATAAAATTATGACTGATAAAAAAAATAATCAAAAAAACAGAGAACGTGCTACAG
>Ga0209086_10003769_pt1 | contig 11377 bp, 22 predicted proteins | sample M_130207_XF_Meta_FD_187312 | JGI IMG/M metagenome (GOLD analysis project Ga0209086, IMG submission 187312) | Freshwater microbial communities from Lake Montjoie, Canada to study carbon cycling - M_130207_XF_MetaG (SPAdes) (version 2) | ecosystem: Environmental > Aquatic > Freshwater > Lake...
TTGCTGTGCCAAGGCTTTTTTGATGGCGGTTATGGCTTTGTCAAAAGCGGGTCGCTCATATTTCAAGCGATAGCTATTTACACAGTCTTCCAGCAATGGAAGCGCCAGCTTCAATGCTTCAATCATGCTTGTTCTCCAACTGGCTTATAAACTCTTGAATTGTAAAAAAGGCTTCTTCTGCGCCAGACAAACCCAATACGGGAACAAAATTAATTCTTCCCGATGTTTCTATTTGTGCAAGCAGTGCAATCAATTCAACAAATTGTTCTTCAGTTATGTTCATGCTTGTTCTCCTCTGGCTCTAATAGCAAGGGCAATCGTGCTACCGATAACGCCAAAACTGTGTTCAGCAACCTTTGCACAAACTTCACGCTCTTCAAGCACTGCTTCGTGGATTTCAACCGCCGTTTGGTCTTGCCATTTCTTTTGTTCCTTGGCGGCTACAAGGTTGACAAAATCATAAATAGTGCTGTGGGAAAAATACCAAGTCGGAGTTTGATTTCCACTTGTGACATAAAACTCCCCACCAGCCTCTCTTGCCATCTCAATGATTTCATCTTGTGTCATCGGGGTTCTCCTACAATCCACACAGCCTTGCCACCAGTAGGCTCAATCTCATCAAACTTCAATCGAATGTACTGCTGTCCAGCAACACCAGCAGATTGAACATATCCTTGGATGCCCCAAGTTTTTAGCTCTGTCACCACCACCATACAAGCACCAAACATTTCTTTGTCAGGATTGACTTGCACAATGTCACCACATTTAATTTCATCTTGTGTCATTTCTTCATTCCTTGAACGTAAACACACAAACTGTCTAGCGTATCTTTGCCAAACCCCTGCATCTTCTGAATTTCAACAGTGACTTCATCAATCACGTTATTACGCAACCAATCATAAAATTCCTGTTGGCTTTTAAAAACTGGTGGGTCGGTTGGTTCATTGAATTTACTCATCATCGTAGCTTTCTTCAAGAGTCTTTTCTTCAGGGTAAAAGAACGTATTGCAGCCACGGCAGTGGTAAGTGCGCTCGTCTTGAAATAATGCACCGCCACAGCCTATATACGGGCATTTGTCACGGCTTTCATCTGCAAATAAGGGTTGGTAACGCTTAGACATTGGACACCTTTCAAGTTGTTGGGAAGCGTAGTGTATGACATAATATATTCTGTCTGACACTAGGACATTCCCTAATTGTGTATTGTTTGACACAAGCAACAATTCGTTTCTTTTAACCAACAGAAGACAAAATGCCAAGACCGCCATCAGACATTACAGGAACGCAAATTCAAATTGCAGTGAGGGTTACTCAGGCATTAAAGGATGAATTTCAGAGTATGGGAGGTGCAATGTGGTTGCGGAAACTGCTTGCAAATGCGATTGAGCAGCGCAAGAAAATAGAAGCAGAGTTCAAAACCCCTAAAAAATAGTATGGTAATCAGTTGAACCCAAATTATTTTCTGATGTATACTAAATTTGTTGCCGTGGAAAGCAATGAAATGAAGCCACTTAATTCTACTCTCGCCCTTGGTTTTTACCCTTGGGTTTCCACCGAGGGTAGAGCTAAGTGGCTTTTTTTATTTCTCCACAGCATCCGTACTCCACACGTTAGTAGTGAGTCTGCATGGACTGCTTGGAAGAAAACACCGCACTCTGATACACCCCAGAGCAAAAGGCGACCAGCGTTGATTTGGCGACTGGTAAAGCATTTGGTACACGGTGGTAAACAAGGCCAAATGTATAAGCGAACAAATCCGTCAAGCGCACTTGGGGCTGTTTGGTTTTTTCTAGTTGATAGGAGTTGATAATGAACACTGATAAGTCTGGAGAAGGTAGGATAGAAACGAGTCTATCCACCCTTGGAGAACCTATGTTTGAAAGTAAACCAATGTTTGATGACTTCTGGAAAATGTGGCCTAACACTCCTAGAAAAGGGGCAAAGGCTAAATGCAAACAAGTGTGGATAAAGTCTTATTGCGACACTCAAGCAGATCAAATCTTAAAACACCTTGCATGGATGAAAACAACAGAGCAATGGCTAAAAACAAATGGTGCTTTTATCCCTGCACCTTTGGTTTATCTCAATCAACAGCGATGGGACGGCGCAGAAGTGCCTGAGATGCAGTTAAAACCACAGATTGACCCTGCCTTAGCCAAACTAGAACAAGACCGTCAAAAAGCCGTTTCTATGCCTGACCATATCAGGGAAAAACTTGCAGCTTTGAGAGGGAGACAATGAATGAGTTGGCTCTTTTCGCAGGTGCTGGTGGAGGAATACTTGGAGGCAAACTCCTTGGATGGAGAACAGTCTGTGCAGTCGAGTGGGAAGCCTATCCCGCAAGCGTACTGTGCGCCCGACAAAATGACGGCATTCTCCAGACTTTCCCAATTTGGGATGACGTTCAAACCTTTGACGGGAAACCTTGGAGAGGAATTGTTGATGTCATATCTGGAGGATTTCCATGCCAAGACATCTCATCAGCAGGAAAAGGCGCAGGAATTGACGGAGAACGATCAGGAATGTGGAGAGAAATGGCTCGCATCATTGGGGAAGTACGACCTAGATACGTCTTTGTGGAAAACTCACCAATGCTCACTTCTAGGGGACTTGGACGAGTTCTTGGAGACTTGGCCTCAATGGGGTTTGATGCGAAATGGGGAGTTTTGGGAGGTCAAGAACTTGGTGCATCACATTCAAGGGACAGAATTTGGATTGTCGCATCCGACCCCATTAAAAACAGACCATTTCAAATTTCTAAGGTTTCGCAAGGAATCAGTATTAAAAAGCACGTTTGGGATGCACAGAAATTCAATAGCTTATTGGATGACTGCCAATCATGGGAAGATTCCAAGCGTGGCATGGATTTATTGGGTGATGGGGTGGCCGAATGGGTGGGCCAGTCTGAATGCCTTGGAAATGGACAAATTCCAATTGTGGCTGCAACAGCATGGAGAATCTTAAATGACATCAGATGAAGCTCACCGGATATTGGATACTCAAAAAGATGGAACAAGACTCCACCCTATTGTCAAAGTCACACAAGCCCTTTGGGCGACCGGAGACATTGCAAGCTCATTACCAAAACACGCTAGACCATTTGATCCTGATGGCGTCAATGAATGGATGGAAAGCCTATGCGTGGGGCAGAGCGAAAGAACTGGAGAATCACTACTTGGGGATTTACAACGGGATCAGTCAGGAATTGACAGCCAAAATGAAAGCAAACAATGAATCCGTTTCTGATAAATGAACCTACTTGCATAAGTTTTTCAGGTGGCAGGACTTCCGCTTATATGCTTTATCGTATATTGGAAGCCAACAATATGACTTTACCGTCTGAAGCAATTGTATGTTTTGCTAACACTGGTAAGGAAGAAGAAGCTACTTTGAAGTTTGTCAACGATTGTGAGAAAAATTGGGGCGTAGAAATTCACTGGCTAGAGTACAAATATGAGGAAGTACCTGCAAACAGGTGGAGAAGGGTAACTTTTGAGACTGCCTCCCGTGAAGGTGAACCCTTTTTTGAACTGATTGATCAAAACGGTTCGCCATATCTGCCAAACCCTGTTGCAAGAATATGCACTGCTAAATTAAAAATCAGGGTGATTAATCATTATTTGAAGTCAATCGGTTGGCATCATGACGAAAACTCTGATTGGGTTGGCATAAGGGCTGACGAAATGCGTAGAGCAGCCAAAATGGATAGAAGCCGCACACCACTTGTAACCGCAGGAGTAACCAAGCAGATAGTCGGAGAGTTTTGGAGAAACCAGTCTTTTGACTTGGGTCTGCCAAACATGAACGGAGTCACAATGCACGGCAATTGTGATTTGTGCTTCCTAAAGCCAACGCATCAGATCATGTCACTGATTGCCGAAAAGCCAGAACGAGCCCTTTGGTGGATGAAAATGGAGGCACACGCCAATTCGTCCAATAAAACGTATGGCGATGGAGCAAAATTCAGAAAAGATAGGCCAAGTTATAAGGAAATGTATGATTTTGCACTCCAACAAACAGATATGTTCGGCAACATTGACCCTAACGAAGAAGCAATCCCTTGTTTCTGTGGAGATTAAATGATTTACATAGGGATCGACCCAGGCGCAATATCAGGAGCAATTGCAGCAATTGACCACAACGGCAAGTTCATAGATGCCTGTTACATAGCCAACGAAAGCGGCAGAATCTTACCCTTAGCATTAGTAGATACCCTATCAACCTTTATTGATCCAAAGGAAGGTGGCGAGATTGCTATGGAGGCCGTCCATGCCATGCCAAATCAGGGGGCATCCTCAACAGCCAAATTTATGAGAGCAGCAGGAGCAATTGAGGCAGTGGCTATCCTAACCCGCTATCCAGTGCATTTCATTAGTCCTCAATCTTGGAAGAAACATTTTGGCCTTGGTCGGGATAAGTACGATTCGATTCTCTTAGCCAGAGAGAAGTGGCCTGATGCAGGAATGCACATCCGCAAAAAAGGGGATCACAATATAGCTGAAGCCCTTCTGATAGCTGACTTTTTAAGGTCTAAGATCAATGGCTAGGCTCAGAAATCCAGACAGAGGCTATCTACAAAGAAAACTCAAGGATGCAGAGCAGGATGTTCTTTTAGCAGCAGGGCAAGGAGACATCATAGACGGCTTTTATGAGTGCATTTCTTGGTATCAGCACTGTTACAACCTTGGCTTGCGTCCAACAATGAATTATGAGTTTGTTGGCATCACGGCAGGAGTCCTAAACAACCCTGAAGACTTCCAGCCCCAATTAGAGCCACTAGAAGCCCCAATTAAGCGGACATTGTGGAAGAAGGTAATCAGGACAAAGAAGATAAAAAGAAACCGTTAAAAGGGCTTTAAATCAGTCGGGCAATAAAAAACCACCCGAAGGTGGCTAATTTATTTTTTAAGGATTATTTTTAGTAGAAGTGCAATTGTGGCGTAAATCAAATTGTCACCTCTTGGCCTAATCTACGCAGTGCCACATAGTGTAGTTTTATGTGAATTGGCTTCATGTGAGGCGTTGGATTTGATGCACTGAGCAAAATCTGTTCAGGGGTTAATAGACGCAAAACACATTGCAAATATTCTTTTTTGCTCATGCTGTCACCTCCTCAGTGCGGCACATTGTGCAATCATCTTGATTGTTTTCAGAGAATTCTTCTAATTCTGAATATGTTTCAAACTCAAATTCTTCGCCACATTCACGGCAGGAATACGCCCAAAACACATCAAAACCAATTGAACAGGCCACACAACCCTGCCAATCTTCATTCCACACCCACACATTACCGCTTGACTGATTAAGCCCTGCCTGTGTGTATTCATCAACTTTCAGCCCTGCTTTGCGAATAGCAGCTAAACAGTCGGCGAGTCTTTCAATGTCAGCACCTTGAAATTCTTCAAATAATTGATTCATGATTAACACCTTTCAAACCCTGCAAAAGCACAGGCAAAAGGAGACAAAATCTCCAATTGTCTAAACTCTCAACCTCTCCAAGCCAATAAAACCCCGATATAAGCAAAAGTCATAAGACAGATGGCGATCAAAATAATGTCTTTTTTCATAAAATCTTTCAAAAAATTACACGACCAAGGAAAAACTTTCCCGACCAAGGAGAAAACCCCCGCCCGAAAGCAAGGGCATGGCTCTAATTTTCCAGTGCTAGGCACTTTTCAATGTCTTTGGCGAGCTTGCTGTAGTCCCTTCGGATTGGGTAAAACTGAAAGGCTTCTTCGGCAGGGAAGAATTGCCCAACGGACAAACCACCTCCAAAAGTAGGGACTTGGACGTGGATATTTTCAGTAATGTCTACGCTTCCGTCTTCCCACTCACTGCCTTCAGAGAAGGACAAGACGGCAATTCCTTGCTCTTTTAGTTTGGTAGCTACTATGTGCGCTTTCATGTCATAGCCTCTTCGTAGACTTCAGGATAATACTCAAGGAGAAGGGCTTCACCTTTGGCTAGAGCTTCTTCTACGGTTTCGTAGATGCCCTGCAAATCTTCAAAGAAGTCACAAGTGACATAGTAAACCCCTGAAAGCCTTTTGTTGATTGAGACTAGCCCGTCTCCGTCCGCACAATAGACTTCTGAGACATCAGAGTATTGAGAAGGGTGGACAAACCAAGTCAGTTTGGCAGAGTTGATAGTTTGCAACTTCATGCTGACACCTCGCTCAAGTCTTGGATTTGCTCATAAGTGACAGGATTGCCGTCTAACAAAATTCTGTAAGTAGCAACGACTGTATCATCGTGAGCGTCTATTGTTTCTTCTGTGATGCAACCTTCTACAAAGCAGTAGTTAACTATCTCAAATGTGCCTACGAGCCTTGTGAAGGTGTCTATAGCTAGATAGGTGTCCTCAAAACCAATAAGCCAAGGGGTAACAATAGAAACTTCTTTGCCGCCCTTGTTGATTGTTTGTGATGTTAATGACAACGGGAAAACTTTCTTGTCTCCGTTGTTTAATATGATTTCTAGTGATAACTTGCTCATGTTGTACGCCTTTCTTGTTGACACTTGTTGAACTGTATAAGGGCAATTATTTGCACCTTACATATATATAGGTGAAAGAATCGTGCCAACTCTCGTAAGTCCTTGATTTACATAGTACACCAAAAACCCTAAGAATCAGGAAGTTCTACTTTCTTTCTGGTCGTAAGTTTGTAGCCATGCCGTTTTATATTACTTTTTGTTCTTATAACTGGAAGTTGTTAAGGTGTAGGGATAATGATGCTTCGCCCTTATATAGCCTAAATGTTAGTAAGTGCTCACTAACTTACTGACTGGACAATGTTAGTTGGCGCTCACTTCTTGGTCGTTAGGTTAGTAAGTGCTTACTTGTAAGTGTGTGCTTACTTTGATAGGGGGGAGGGGGTAGTCGTGTGTGTGTAATATTTGTGGTAGCCTCCTCCACACTGGAAAAAGGAATTAAAGTGTTTAACACTAACAAGTATGGTTATCTGGTTGAAAGAAAAGGGTAATCAGTGAGGTGTGTCTTTAAGTTTCATTTGGGCGCAAGCGGCTACCCGATAGAGAATATAGGTGTTTAATGTTTAACAGTAAGCTGATTAGGGTGTCTGCCACGAGGAGAGCCTACTTCTAGGCTTATTCTGGTTTATCTATGCGGCGTAGTCACTACGATGGCACACCAGCTTCCAAGCGGTCATGACAGGGGTTTACAGGATTGCCCTCTGTCGAGTCGGGTAGCAGAACCGACACTCCTTTTGTTGACACTATACTAGAAAATCATCCCGTCATCAAATGCTTTCAAAATCTTTTTAGATGACTGTTTTGCATCCTTTTGATAGGCTTGTATTTTCTTAGGGTTGGTTACCTTGCGTTTTGTAATCTTATCTTCTGCTAGTTTAGTAGCTAAGTTTTTCTCCCAAGATTCCAATGCTTGCGTCATTTCCTTGCGCTGTCTCTGTTTTGCCAGTTCTTCAGGTGTCAGTTGAATTGCCATGAAAAAAGCCCTTTAGGGGTGATACAGTTGCGCCCCCCGAATGCACGGAGGCTGTACCACTTCTAAAAGGCTCATAGTTTGGCGCAATCAAACTTGTCACCACTATACAAGAATCTGATTCTGATGTAAAGTGTGCGCTAACTTCCCATTCTGTTGGACAAAAGATGAACGTAGTAGATGCACTCCCTGAACAACTAAAGAAACCAAAGGGTCGCCCAAAGGGTTCTGGTGCTATGACCTTGAGGAAGTATGCTGATAACCCTCAAGCCCTTACCCTCCCTAAGACTGAACAACAACAAGTCAGAGAACTCAAAGACTTGTTAATCAAGAGTGCAGGTGCTAATGTTGTCCACAAGGCAGTTGAGATTGCCATGAATGACGAACACCCTGCTCAAATGGCTGCTATCAAACTCTGTATGGACAGAATGCTTCCCGTTTCCTTGTTCGAGAAAGAAGGAAAGCAGCGTTCAGCAGTTAACATAACTATTTCTGGTATTGGTGGTATTGTCATAGGGGATAACCCTATAGATGCTGAAGACGTAGAGGTAAAAGAATGACCGATTGGATAAACGAATATCAAAAGTTTACTGCAACTCCTTGGAGTCCAACTACGTTAAAACCGCCAGAAGAACAAAAGTTTCGTAATTGGTTGCAAGGTACGCAGTTATTCAATTCCGTTAAATCAGACATCGCCGCTGAAAATAAAATTCCTGTAGACAAGTTAGATAACCAACGAGTCACAGAAATGATGCTTCAGTCTCCTGACTATGATTACAGGGGCGCATACAAAGCTGGAATAAAAGAAGTTATCAGTCCTTATGACAATAGACCACATTGGCCTTCATCAACAGATTCAGGACAAATGCTGAAAGACCCAAGTCATCCAACGGCATGGAAAGAATTTTTTATGCGTCAGTATGGGACTGATCCTGATGCAATGGGACTTGACACTGTAGAAAAAGCAAAAAACTGGAGTCTCTCAACTCAAAAACCAGAAAACCCTTTTTATAAAGACCCGTTTTCTAGTCCTGATTACTCAGTTCAATAATGTCTGACCTAAACTTCAGTCTCCTACCTTGGCAACAAGAAGTCTTTGCTGATAAAACAAGGTTCAAAGTTATTGCTGCTGGACGGCGTTGCGGTAAATCTCGCTTGTCAGCCATCACCCTGTTGATTGAGGGCTTGCAGTGTACTGCTGGTTCTGCTGTACTGTATGTTGCGCCTACCAATGGTCAGGCACGACAGATTATTTGGGATGTATTGATGGAGTTAGGGCGTGAGGTTATCCAAGCCAGTCACATCAACAACATGGACATCACCCTGATAAACGGAGCAAAAATCTATGTCAGAGGCGCAGATCGTCCAGATACTTTGCGAGGAGTGTCTCTCACCTACGCTGTGCTTGACGAGGTTGCGGACATCAAACCCGAAGCATGGGAGCAAGTTATTCGTGCGTCTTTGTCTGATAAAAAGGGCAGAGCTATGTTTATCGGCACTCCCAAAGGTCGTAACTTCTTCTATGACATCTTTAAACTTGGAATGTCAGAAGAAGACTCTGATTGGAAGTCATGGCACTTCACCACTAAAGACAACCCCCTGATAGACCCTGATGAGATTGAGTCTGCCAAGAAAACCCTAAGTTCCTTTGCTTTCAAACAAGAATACCTTGCCAGTTTTGATAATGCTGGCTCTGACGTTTTTAAAGAAGAATGGATTAAATATGGAGAAGAACCTGAACATGGCTCGTACTACATTGCTGTCGATCTGGCAGGGTTTGAAGAAGTGGCTAGACAAGCTGCCAATTCCAAGAAAAGGCTAGATCAGACTGCCATTGCTGTTGTCAAAGTAACAGAGGACGGCAAATGGTTTGTCAAAGAGATTGTTTATGGGCGGTGGGACATCAGGGAAACTGCGGCTACGATCCTGCTGAAGATGCGGGAATACCGTCCTTTGAGCATTGGAATTGAACGTGGAGCATTAAAAAACGCAGTTTTGCCATATTTGAGTGACTTAATGCGTAAAAATAATGTATATTCACACATAGTTGACTTGACGCACGGCAACAGGAAAAAGACTGACAGGATTATCTGGAGTCTCCAAGGACGGTTTGAGCATGGGCGTATTGTGCTGAACTCTGAGGAAGATTGGGACGAATTCAAAGATCAACTCTTGATGTTTCCCGCCCAAGGTGTTCATGATGACTTGCCTGATGCCCTTTCCTACATTGACCAACTGGCTGTAACCTCATACTTCCAAGACGATCAAGAAGATGAGTGGGAGCCTCTAGATATTATTTCGGGGATTTAAATGGCAACAAATAAAGAAGTCAAACTTGAACAGAATGAGTTTTATGAGCCTACTGAGGCTGATAAAGAACTGACCGATTTTGTTACTGACCATTGCAATAGATGGCGTGACTACAGAGACACCAACTTTCTTCCTGATTGGTTGGAATACGAGCGTATCTTCCGTGGTCAATGGGCATCTGAAGACAAAACCCGTGAGTCTGAACGCAGCCGAATCGTAACTCCTGCTACTCAACAAGCAGTCGAGACTCGTCACGCTGAGATCATGGAAGCTATCTTTGGTCAAGGCGACTTTTTTGACATTGAAGACAATATCCAAGATGTAAATGGTAATCCTATTGATGTTGAGATGATTAAGAATCAACTCGTTGAGGATTTCAAGAAAGACAAAATCAGAAAAGCTATCGACCAGATTGAATTGATGGCTGAAATCTATGGGACAGGCATAGGCGAGATTGTTGTCAAGACTGAAAAAGAGTATGTTCCCTCAACTCGCCCTATTCCTAATCAACAGGGTCAGGCAGCTATTGGCGTGATGGAAAAAGACAGAATTTCTGTCAAGATCATGCCTGTTAACCCCAAGAACTTCTTGTTTGACCCTAACGGCACAAGCATTGATGACTGTATGGGCGTGGCTATTGAAAAATACGTTTCAATTCATAAGGTTGTGCAAGGTATTGAACGTGGAATCTACCGCAAGGTGGACATTGGTACTACTAGTGAAGACACTGACCTTGAACCTACCCAAGAAGTAAGCCAGTATCAGGATGAAAAGGTTCTTTTGTTGACCTACTACGGGTTAGTTCCCCGTGAGTATCTGAACAACATGAAAGAGAACAAGGATATTGTTGAATTGTTCCCTGAAAACTCAGCGGCAGAAGACTACACAGACATGGTTGAGGCCATTGTTGTGATTGCCAATGATGGAATGCTCTTAAAGGCTGAAGAAAATCCATACATGATGAAAGACAGGCCAGTTCTGTCTTACCAAGACGATACTGTGCCAAACAGATTGCTTGGTCGTGGTACGGTGGAAAAAGCATTCAATATGCAGAAAGCCATTGATGCTCAGACCCGCAGCCACTTGGATTCACTGGCACTGAGTACCTCTCCCATGATGGCAATGGATGCAACTCGCTTGCCCCGTGGTATGAAATTTGAGGTAAAGCCCGGAAAAGCTATTCTGGTTAACGGTTCTCCAAGTGAGATTTTGTTCCCATTCAAGTTTGGCGCAACTGATCCAAACAATCTTGCAACTGCCAAAGACTTTGAGCGAATGTTGCTACAAGCAACAGGAACTCTAGACTCCAATGGCATGATTAGCCAAGCTAGTCGTGATGGTGGTGGTATGTCGATGGCGGTTGCCTCTATCATCAAAAAATACAAGCGCACATTGGTGAATTTCCAAGAAGATTTCTTGATTCCATTCATCAAGAAGGCTGCTTTCAGGTTTATGCAGTTTGATCCAGAGCGTTATCCGTCTGTTGATATGAACTTCATCCCTACTGCAACCCTTGGCATCATTGCACGAGAGTACGAACAGCAACAATTCATTGGTTTGTTGCAGACTCTGGGTGCAAATACCCCTGTTCTTCCTATTTTGCTTA
>Ga0209086_10003770_pt1 | contig 11376 bp, 3 predicted proteins | sample M_130207_XF_Meta_FD_187312 | JGI IMG/M metagenome (GOLD analysis project Ga0209086, IMG submission 187312) | Freshwater microbial communities from Lake Montjoie, Canada to study carbon cycling - M_130207_XF_MetaG (SPAdes) (version 2) | ecosystem: Environmental > Aquatic > Freshwater > Lake...
GATTGTAGACGAGCAAACATTGGCGAATGAGCTGCAGTTACGGGAATTAAACGGACGGGTGGAAGGGCTGAACATAAATCTGGCGCTAAAGCAAAGGCGACTTCGGAGTCTGAAATTTGGACTTGTCTTGGCGTAAACAATTTTGAGGCAATCCAAGTTGCCATTCCGCAGAACTTGTAAATCAGCAATGTATTGAGCAAAAATGCGGCTATGGCGGTGAAGTTAGAACCTAAGAATGCCATGCGATCTGATTTCCATTGAACGAGAAACCATATTGCAGAAATGAATGTAAGACTGCAAAATAAGATACGACGAAAATGACGAGCCCATTTCCAAGGTGAAGGTGGAATTGGCATCAGTTGATCTATAAGAATCCATGGAGTTAATAACCCAATTGCTCCCATAAATAATCGGTCAAATGCATCGACAGGTGGTTTGCCAACAAACATAAAAATCCAAAGCGGAATGGCAACTAATGCCACCCAACCCATGATACGAAGTACTGGACCTGAACCGACTGAATTATATAAAGTACCACTGCCGCGACGCCAAGGATAATTAGATGCACGAATGCATATAAGTGTTGTCAAAGAAAAACTAGTGCCCGCAATCAGAAAAAAACCAAAAACGGCTACCCATATCCATATATAATCTTTAATGTTTGTTAGAAGATTTAGAATTTGCTTGGGCCATGATTGCCAATCCCCATTTAGATTTAAGATTGCATATAAGCCAAAAATAGTTGTAGGTATTGCAATAGAAATTAGAAAACCAATCCGCCTCCAAAAAATAGCAGCAGAAATATTGCTCGAAGGATGGGACGATCGAGGTCCCAATATTTTTAGTATCTGTAACTGAAATGGGAACTGCGAGTTAGAACTCACGAGGAAGATCCTGATATTTCTGTGGCGGGAGGTTCTTGTTTGATTGCTACCAAATTAGAATCGATTGTAATTTGTATTCGATACTCACGAACTAACATGCCTAAGCCAAGTAAGTCGGGGCAAGAATTAACTTGAGTTGTTTCAGATGGATTCAGTTCACGGATTTTTTGAGCTAATTCCTCAAGAGGCTTAGCCGAATCCTTCAAGTCGTCGCGATGGAGGACATATCCCCTAGAACTCTTTTCTTCGCCTTTAATTTCACAACTTGTGAGTAATGACACTCGCTTTCCAAAAAAAACTTTAAGTTCTTCTACAAGTTTCTTCTTGGATTCGTCATCAAATTGATTAAATTTTTCTTCGGCTAATTCTTTCCAAATAGAAATTCGGATTCGAACAGCATAATTCAAGGCGATTGGAAACAATCGTTCGTAGGGAAAATGTCCGCGCCATTTAGAGTCCAGCTCATTGCATATTTGATTCCAGGCGGATGTCCAGTCTTGAGCATGAATCATTCGTTCAGTGTTTAGATTCGTGATTGCAGAAGGATCAGATTTATCTGGCCGGACTTGGGTGGTCATTGACTTGAAACTGTCATTTCCTTTTAAATGGTTTCGAACACCTTCTATTGTCTTCAGAAAATTTTCTGGTGTTTTAGAATGGTTGTGCCCGTCAGGGTTGACACCTCCATCTTTATGGCTTCCGATCCGAAATTCGTCACGATCGGATGCAGATAAATTTTCTAATTCATCAGATTCCCCCTGCGTTTTATTTTCGCGGTCTTGAATGGAAGGCACTTTTGCGTTTTCAATCGCTTTTTCGATTATAAATATGATGCGTTTACATAAACGCCTAGCGGTTTGCAGCGCAATGGTGTTACTATTGAGAAGCCTAGATGATTCTCCTAAATCAACCACAGCCCTGCTATCAATTTTGCCGATTGAAAGTCGTTCTTCCCTGGCTTGTGCATGTTCTAAGTGCAGCATTTTTGCGGCATTTTCTAGAAGCGCGCGCTCTTGCAACCAAGGTACGAATATGCCCACTGCCGCGCCCACAAGTGCACTAAAAAGAACGAAAACTCCAATTATAAAGAATCGAATTTCATTATCCGCGAGCGTTTTGGCAAGCATCGAATATGAAATAATACTTGACATAACAGCAATCGTCGCAAACAGAGAGCGCTGCAGCGGTCCGAGAAACCTGTCATACGCTTTGTCTCTTTCTTCCGCGCCAAGCACTGCGCCTACGTTTCTGTTTCGACTTTTTATACGAGATTTTTCTAAGTCACAAAGAGATTTTCTGTGGCTGTCTGGAATTTGTTCTGGGGCTGACGGTGTTGGGATAGTGGCTGGAATAGATTCCTGAGCATATTTTCTTATGTTTTTAGGGTCACTTTTGACTTCCGAAAAGATATTTTGAAGTAGTGACGAAATTAGACCATCATCCACGGAAGAGTTTAGATAGTCGCGTCGAGCTTTTGCTAATCGCTCTCCAAATAGGTGCGTGTCATGCTCCCACCCACGTTGGTGCTTTACATTCTCAGTTTCACTACTGGATTGGTCTAGGCAACCAACACCATCTTTTTCACGCAAAGCGTCTAGCATCCACTCACGCAAATTTTGCCCAGCAGTTATTTCCTCCAGATTTCTATTTGGGTTCCTTCGAAGGGCTTCATTTTCTGTATCTTCAAAAAATTCTTGAGGAGGAGGATTTGGAATTCTTTCTTCTTTCGGCTTATCCACACTAGCTGGAAGCAAGATGTCCTCAGAAAATTTTCGTCGAAGATCTTCAACTTCCTCGTCATTTGGTTTAGGCCCGTAGCTAATACTGTGCCAAGCTAAAAGTGAGGCTCCTGGTTCAACCTTGGAATAAGCTAGTCGAATGAGAAGATCTGCTACTGCCAGTGGCCAAACAAATTCAGCACGCACGACCGTACCGTTGCCTGCTTCGAGAGTCTCGGTCATAAGATATACGGGAGCCTGGAGGGTATCTTTGATTTTTTGAATCAAAGCTCCAAGTTCTGGCGTTAATTTGCATGTGAGTACCAAAATATATGCGCGTGGCGTTGTTGTTCCTTGTTTTGGACTGACTTGATCATGAAAATCAAGTAATTCCTTTTCTAATTTTGTAACAGAATCCGCGCCGCTTACGATACGCAAAAAAATTGGTATGCACCCTTTTACACTTTCGCGCAAGTCTGTGCGATATTTTTCAATATTTTCTTTGCGGAGTGGTTCGTCAATGAATCCGGAAAAAAGCCTTGTTGGTAATGCAACAACAGCATGCTTCTCCAGCGACTCGCGAAAATCTCGAAGAGGTGTGTCCTCTAGAGCTACTTGGCTTACTACCAAGAACGAGTCTGGAAGCTCAGCTTCGGTCTGTAGGCGGTTGAGATCCGCTATTTCAGCAAAGAGTAGGCGGGGGGGTTCGGGCTTCATGCCTCTTTTGGCGGGGAGCAGCGATCTCGCCATGCAACGGCTGCGTCATAAACTTCATCAACGGCCTTCAATAATTCGGGGTGTTGTCTAAGTGTCTTGACGCGCGTGCGTTCTTGATCTAAAAGTTTAACCACACAATCGGCTAGAAAGCATTGAACTTTTATTGGGTCATGGCATTTTTGGTCAATCAATGAAATAATAAGATCACGCTCTTCAAGAATATACTTCGCAATATTGGCATTTTTTGGATCTTTGATGGATTTCAGAAATTCAGAGAGACTGCTAAATTTTCGTGGGATTTCTTCGAGTTTTTGTTTTTTGTCGTCGCCCGTCTCTATGAAACCTTTTGTGGTTTTATGAAAAAGATTGCGTGTGATTTTCCATCGGCCATCATCCGATGCTAAAGGACCCACTAGGATTGGACCCTTTTTCAGTTCTGGACTTTGTCGCAGTAATTCTTCAAGTGAACGACCTAGTTCATAGTCACCTCGTGGTGATTCGTCTTGCAGAGAGGCGAATCTTTTCTTGATAGGGTCTCCGAATTCGGTAGTAATCAATAAATTTAAATATTCACTGTCAAAAGAACAAAGCGCCCAGGCCGCGGCTTCAGCATGAATCTTTTCAGCTTGTAAACGCTGATTTTCAAGATCTGCAGCCCACGGTTTCCATCGAAGAGCACTCCATTTATCATTTCGAACAAATGCAGGGAAAACATATCCAAATCCGTACGTGCCTTGCCCATACCTATCGTATTGAAATAGAGTGCGTCCATCTTTCTCTTCCGCCGCAATCAGCCAGCGTTTTACATCTGGCAATTTGCGATAGCTAAATGTTCGCACTTGATCCAGGGTGCCAGAGATACCGCTATCTGGCGCAGTATCGGAAGGTGTAACCGTTTCTGATTGGATTTGAATCCACGATGGGCAATATGCAAGCATTAAGAATGGGGAACTGTCAGATCTTTCCACATTGGCTTTAATAATTACGCTTTGTATTTTTGCTTTATCGCTATTTCCTAGAGTTTTTTCAAGTTCTTTCAGTATTTGTCCGTCCCCTTCATACTTTGAATCACGTGGTAGAAAAATAGTAACTACCTGAGAAGGTTCTTTCGTTTCAAACTCGATCATGGGATCGCACGTTGCTGCTAAATCTATGCACATATTTTCAAGCACGGTAGCGAGGCCAGGAAATTCGAAAGTATCTCCCTCAATACCATTCGTGTCTCTCCTACGGCTTAGTTCTCCACCAAATTGCCTTCGGAACGCTCGGCCAAGTTCATCTTGTAGGCGCCTATCACCCTTGATTGTGTCATGGTGAAGACATGCCTCCCAGAACTTGATCAAATCTTGAATTACATCTACAAAGCTGAATTCTTGTTCAAGCTTGAATTGGTCAAGTTGAACGGTTGCTCGAAGTTTGCTTATCAAAGCCGCAAGTTCTCGTTGGGTTTCAGGGCGGAACTCTCCGGGCGTTAGGTTGTTGTTTTCAACAATGCTTCCAAGACTAGATTCCATGGAAAGCTTTAAAATATCTGAGATAAGTGTGGTCATTGATCCACCGTTCAACCGCGTGGCGTTCTGCATGTTTTTTAATTTTGTCTCGGTGAGTATTGGTCTCAGTCTTCTAGAGATCAATCGTTCTCCCAAATTTTCCTTCAAAAGTTCATTGGCATTGCGAATAATCCAAGCATCTCGCGCGGGGCCCGTTAATTCTTCGTCGTGAATGAATAGTTTTCCCGCCAATTTAATATCTGCAGACTCCAATTCAGTCGCGTCAGTTTGAATATGAGATATGAATTGACCCAAAGTTCTCTTCCAGCGTGAAACGGTGTCAATGATTGTTTGCATCCGGCTTTCAAACTCGCCGCGTAAACCTTTTGCCGCCAGAGTGGCAATGTGCATCTCGGCCGTTCGTAGTAACGATATTTTTTCAATTGGTGAGAATGGATCTCCAAATCCAAAAGGCATAGAAGTTGATGCGCAGTATTCCTGGATTTTTTTAATCAGATCAATATGTCCAGGGGTTTCAAGTATGCGAAGAAGTGCTTGATAGCCAGATATAGTTGTAAGAATCGTGTCGATCATTTCCTGCACATCCTGCAGCATTAGATCATTCACGTTAGCCAGAATGAGACGCCGAATGGCTTCTTCTGGAGTTGATCTTTGGGACTGGAATGCCATTGCAATAGCAGCATTTACGGCAGCAGATAATTTTTCCTTGGTAATCAATCCCTTCAATTTTTCCGCACTCGCGATAACATCTTTTCGATTTTGGGAGTCTATTGACTGTCCAAATCTATCTATGTCGCTTTTCATAGAGCCACTAAGCGTGTCTCGCATAGTTTTGATGATCACATTGTCATCACTTGCCCTAAAGGCTGGTGCAAGTGTTTCTAAAATTTTAGAGATTCGATCTTTGCAAAGCGCCTTTGACCCTTCTGTTCTAAGTACATCTCTGGGCATACGAAGCTTAATTCGCTTGGTTAAGTAACTTTTAATGTCCGTAGCTGGTACAAAATACTGGGCGACGCCAATACTTCCGAGGCGCTTAGACCCCTTGTTGATTTCTTCTTCGCTAATTTTTGGTTGACAAACACGGGCAAAAATTGAAGTTCCTATCATTTCGAAAATTGAATTTGGGTCATGCGCAACTCTTCCGGAACGACTTCTGCCTCCGAATAGAAATGCTTGGTCAACAGGGGAAGCCGAACCAGACTCAGTACCCCCATCAATAATTTTCATGGAATGTTTGCTAGAAATGGCATCTACTTCTCCGTCATTAGGATGACTGAAGGCAGGCAATTCCAAGTGCTGAATCGTTCCACCGGAACGCGCATTATGCGCATTCCTTAGCCAGCCATAGATTTCGGAAATGCCTGTAAGCGAATTCACACGTTGCTTAATAAACTGATCATTTCCCAGTTTCTTTTCAAATGCGGTTGCATCTATAAAAAAGCCTTGCGGTTTGCATTGTTTTCCCATGCGGCGAATTGAAGTTGCGATTTCTAATCCAATCGGAGCCCAAGAGCCTCGGCCAGTACCACCACATAAGCCAGCCACTAGGTATGTGGAGACAGACAATGACTGAGGAATTCCTCCTTGATCTCTATGTTCGAACTCTTCGACAACGCTTTGCACAAGGGGTTCAATCTCATTCTGATATGCCAAGGTCCATGCGCAAAAGGCGCTAACTGGCGGACACTGACCGGCACCCAAGCGCACTGATCCTTGCAAATTGGGGGCTAAAAATGGCTTTGGCATTGCCCCAGCAGTTACAGCAGTTTCATGCCACCACGCATCCATAATTCTTTGATTCGTGGGAGTTCCACCCAAACGCAGTTTCTCTTGCGCTATTTCATGAAATAGTTCATCGCCAAATGGAGAAGAAAGAGATAGTGATTTAATAATTGGATCAGCAATTACGCCTTTGAAGTGTTCACGAATCTGGTCTTCGGCAGCTTTCAAATCTGACTCGGCGGTGTCAAATAAAACAAATGCAAAATCATCCCTGGCGCGCAGGCTGACTTTGTAGTCCTGTGAAACCCATTTTGCGAACTGCACTAGGGAGCTAAGGCCAGAACCGCCGAAACCAAATAAAATGTGTTTGTCTTTTGCCATTGTTATTTCTCTTGAATTAAAGTTTTAGTTCAGACTCATACTTGTTTGCGTAAGTATCTTAACCGATTGATTTCAAAACGGTGGTACGCCGTATTGACTCATCCATAAACATACAAATGCGATTGCCCCGACACCTAGTACCCACACCGCCTTATTCAATAAGCCGAAAAAGATGTAACTCAAAGTTCCTTTTGAGGCTACGGTACGCAGATAGAGAACGGTTTGCGGGTTGAATTGTCGAAAAACTATTTGGCGGATTTGTTCGGGTGATTCAGGGTTGTCGGCACCAGCTGCTGGCTCAATATCTCCAAGATCATTCGCATTACGAATACTCCAGTTTGGAGAGCTGAATACGTCATTTTGCCAAGGCTGAGTTAGATATAATCCGAGCGTTAATTTTGAACTAGAATATTTTATACTTAGATCGTCTATTTCATTTTGAAATGCTAACTGATCTTCTTCCTTGCTGAGTTTATGTATAGTTGCCCTACCGATTGCTCGAAGCAGTTCACTTAAATCACAAGACATCTCTTTGTTAATCCAAGCGCCGCGGAGCCATCCCTTAAAAATATCCATTTTATTAGGAATAGGGATATCATCTGAAGAGCTCCCATGATTTGAACGACGCGCTAATCCGCGACCCATTCCGATTATAAATGGCCATTCGTGTGTGCACGGATTTTGAATTGGAAGTTTTTCCCCCCAAGCAATATCAGCAGTGAAATCCCATGCAAGAGGGTCATTCTTTCTCATGAGTATAGTCATCAGTACTGCGAGTGATATAATTCCGCCGACACCCAGCCAGAACCCAGGTTGTTTTAGGCCTAAAGGTTTTTGTAAAATAAGAAATCGATCCTGCTTATATTGTTTATTTTCAATTGGATCATTTTCTAGTGCGGGGCCCTCAAAAACCATAATCATTTGAATTTCCCCACTATCAAGCGTCCCTAAGCGTGACTCATTCAACTTTATTTCTGATTCGGCTAGATTAAACCCACATTGGGCCATTATTTCATTCAGTGTGCCATTTTTACTACTGCTTTGAATTTCCGCGGAGGTGGGCAAGGGGCGGTTCTGATCCAGCCACACCTCTCGCCAGAAGAAAAAATGGCCTGTTGAACAATCACACTTGATATCTTTTAGCGAAATTGTTTCTTCACCAAACGGACGGATAATATTAGGAAAATTATGCGTGATTTGCCCCAGTGGTCTTACAAGAGATTTGAACTCTGTCTGTGCAAGTTCAATTTCTTCTTTATTCCCATTGATTTGCGGTGCTTTTGCCACGAGTTTTAAATAAACTTTTCCACGCTGAGTTTCGGAAGGATGCCAGATAATCCGATCCTGTTTGGGTTTAAGAGGTATTATTTCATCAATTCCGCCACAGCTAATAATGCAGCGTGGATCTTCGCCGTCTCCGATATCAAGCTGAATACCAAGTGGCTCATTTTCAAGGCCAGCATAAACTACAGATGGTTTACTTGTAAATGATCCAGTGGGCTGGCGCGATGTAATTTGAATAGGCTCACTTCGAACCGAAAAGATCTTTCCTCCATGTTTTACTGATGCACTGATCCGAGTTGTACATGGCTGCGTATATATGAATTCTGTTTTGGAAGGGTCTGGGGGCGCATTCCCTACATTTACATTTTCTATGCGCGATGGATCTGATTCATAAGTAATTACGTCACCGATCTCCCAGCCACTTAGCGCAACCGTGATCGGTTGGTTTATTCTTACGGCATTGTTTGGCAATACGTCAAGACGGTAGTTTGGGGGTGGCGAAACGAATTCTGGTTTCCACTCAACAGGCGCGCACTCTTGAACGAGTTTGCCGTCTGCCGTGAGTGCTTCCACAACTATGCGCACTTGTTTGCCTTCCCAATTTCGTTCAAAGTGACCATCCCATCCCTGCGGGACGCATTCAAATGGGGGCATTTGTGGGGGTGTCACGGGAACCAAGGCGGGCGGCCGAACGGGATCAGGCTTGTCATTAACGGTAGATGTAAATCGAAGTGATGCCACAGACTTTAGAAGGGAGCCACTGAGAGAGACTTGGAAAGTTTCTCTAAAGTCACCAAGATTACTAAGTGGAACACTTGGATTTAAGGAGGAAGGTTTTAATGAATGGATCTGCAACCCAGGACGCAGAAGCGTATTGGTGATAGTTGGAGATTCTGAAGCAGAAACACCTTCTTTGACAAGCTGCTCTGGCACTTCAATTCTTGCAACCAATGTAATTTTTTCTGTTGGTGTCGTTGGGGCAAACTGCATAAAATTCAATGACTTTTTTCCCCGAGCGATACCAAGCGCCCCGCTGTCAACTTTAAGTTGGAAGGGGTCTTTTGGCGAAGTGAGTTCGATCTCTGAGTCGTTGCCGCGTTTTGCGAATATTCGCACGGTTGGAATTCCTAAACGTCCAATTGACTGCGCAATTACTTCCACTTCCGGTCCAAGTCCGGCGTCGAAGGTTTCATTTACGGGGCTCACAATTTCTATCGACGGCTGATCAAGAATTAATACCGCAAGGTCTTTTTCGATACCAGCTGTGTCAAATTGGTCAGTCCCTTTGACTTGAATAAGTTTGTTTCCACCTGACTTAAATGTAAACAATGCATGCCATATTCCATTGCCCATAGATTGTGCAGAACCTGCGTCCGGCGTCTGTCCATTGGCCTGCCAAGATAATGCTTTAACAGTGATTGGTGCTTTGCAAATCAGTCTGACTTGACGCCCCTGAACCAGCGGAGTGTTTGGGTCAGACGATAGTTGCAATTGATTATCAACCGCTTGGATATGAATAGGTTCTGACTCAAATGGTTTTAAATCTCCTTTGCTTGCGATTGCTTTTATAGTCCAAATACCCTCTTGATCAAATTTGATGTCGCCTTCCTTAGAGGTACGCTTCTCGCCAGATGGGGGCTGTATATCCCATCGGATATTGCAACCCTTTGAATTATCAAGACGGAAGGACTGACTCTTACCAAGGGCAATATTCTTAAAGTTGGGGAGTATTTTTCCGCAGCGCACTTGTGATATTGGAGGGAACACAACTTGAATTTGTGTGGGTTCGCCAGACAACTGATTGGAGGGCTCGTACGTTAGATGCAGGGTGGCCGTTATGCCGTTGTCGGCTAAAATTTGATTAAATGGGTTGAGAAATAAGCGCGTCTGAACTGACCCACCATTACTTGGCAACTGAATTATACTGGGATCGACAGTGAGCCCCGGCGCACCGATGACTTTGATTTCCATAACCGCATCTTTGGGCAGTGGTGGTGAGAATGGAGCCTTGGACACGCATAATTCTAATTTTACACCTTCCTTCTGCATAGGGGACAAGCCCTGCTTGGGAAGATTAGGTGTTATTATAACACTGGGGCGTTCCGCATCATTCTCGTAATCAGCAGCCGCTACTCCTAGTTTAGGCAATCGAATTCGATTGTTCGGGTTTAAGTTTTTAAATGTAAAAATTTCATTTTGAAACGTTATTTCATTTGCAAGAAAGATCTCGTTATATGTCAGTGGGGAGCCGCTATCATCGCCATCTGTTAGTACCGTTAGAAATGTTGGAACCGCTTCTCGTTTTGATCGTTCAATTGCGAGATCAACACCTATCCTGCGGGCGAGAAAATATGCTGTTTGCTTCTCAACCGGTTTAAGTTTTTCAATAAAAGCCTTGGCCTTATCACGTTGGCCTGGATCACTCATAAGAAATATATTTTGTTCTTCCATCATGAGTTTCGGTAGGCCAATCTTGCCATTATAATTATTGCCGAAAGGCATGAAGATAATCTCGCATTGTTCGGGCGCGGTTTCGACAATGCGATGGCACTCGGAAGCCACCCATTCCCACTTACTAACGTGGCCTGTCAAAGCGTGCAATTTCTCTGACAGCTTATCTTTCATTGATGTTGTGCAGTCAATGACAACGATATGTATTACGCGACCCTCATTCCCCGAACAGGGCGGTTCAGGGGCGCTCGCTAGGAGTTTCGGAACAGTCCAAATGTATAATAAACTTATTATAAATATTGTTACTTTGATTTTCATAATTGTGTTTTTGGAATTTCAGCTTTCCAAATGTGGCGATAGATGTGCTGATGAACTCCTATTTACTCGAAAGCATCTTCCCCAAAAGGCTTTGAACAATCACAAAGCTGACGATCCACACCAGGAAAAATGTAAGGTAAATTGGATTTGGTAGTGGCTTAGTTCTAAGGGCATCAATGTAGCGTTCCGATAACTCTTTGGCGGCGTTCGCGGTATTTTTTGTAAGAACCGCCATTGGGTCTGGAATGAGAGATGTTGGCGCCGCCGCAGGGGTTGTAGTTGTGCTTGTTGTAGGGGCAGCTGGCGTTGCTGCCGGTGCAGATTCTGCGGGCCTTGCCGTTGCTGGATCAGTAACTGAAGTCGTTGGCGTAGAAGTACTTACGTCAG
>Ga0209086_10003772_pt1 | contig 11373 bp, 10 predicted proteins | sample M_130207_XF_Meta_FD_187312 | JGI IMG/M metagenome (GOLD analysis project Ga0209086, IMG submission 187312) | Freshwater microbial communities from Lake Montjoie, Canada to study carbon cycling - M_130207_XF_MetaG (SPAdes) (version 2) | ecosystem: Environmental > Aquatic > Freshwater > Lake...
AAGAATTATGTTTAATATCAACCCCTTTTCCTCCAGGTGACATAGCCCCAGGACGCATACGCATAATTGAGTGTTTTGTGCTGGAACCGTGATAAGTAGAACCAGAACCAGTTACAACATCTTGATTTGCTGGTACAGGACGGTCACTTTGTTGATTCCAATAAGTCTTTGGTGGTACATAATATTCAGCGCCAGATTGAGAAACAATTTGTCCAACATTTAACGGAGTTTTATATCCAGCTAAACCTTCTAAATTCATAGTATAAAGTGAACTTTGAACACGAACAGTATTTTGAATTATTTTTTGTTTTTGGTATTGAGATGCAGGGTCATTTGAATTTAAATTATTATAACATCCTCTGCAGCTATAATCGTTAGATTCATATTTGTTATTTTGTTGAAAAATAGTTTCTGGATTTTGATAAAATAAAATATTATTAATATCAACTGTTGTCATTTATATATTGTGTATATTAAATAATAAATAAATACTAAATACTAAATAATAAAAAAATAAATCAAAACAAAGAATTTATAAAAAATTGATTTAATTAATATTATTTGATTAAAATAATAATATTAATAAACATGTTGTCACAAGAAAGTTCATTATGTTGTAATTTGTGTAGCAAATATTATAGTAGAAAATCATCATTGGAAAAGCATAAAATTTTGTGTGCATTTAAGCAAAAAACAAAATATGAAATAAAGGTTGAAACAGAAGAGTCAGCAGATATACCTAATCATCTTCAATTATCAAAAATAGTGCAAGAATTAACTTTAAAATTAATAAAAATGGAAGAAAAAATGGAAATCATGCAAAAATATGTTGACAAGAAAAAAAAGCAAATAAATGTAATAACTTGGTTAAATTCAAATACAGGTCTACAACCAATGCAAATATTTAAAGAATGGGTGAAAAATAGTATATGTGTAGGTCAAAATGATATAGAAAATTTAATGGTAAATTCTTTACATTATACTTTTCAGCGTATATTTGAATCACAAATATTAATAAATAAAGAAGATGATGCAGAAGAAAAAGAGGAAAAAGAAGAAACAGAATATAGTTATGTTTATCCTGTAAAATCATTTCAACAAAAGCAAAATATAATATATATTTATGACCAAGAAGAAACACAACAAACACAATCAAACTCTAAATTATGGAGGCAAATGAATCAAGAAGATTTTGTCTATTTGTTAAAAGTAGTACAACAAAATTTGATAGGTGAACTATCAAAATGGAAAATAGCAAATAAGGGAAAATTTGATGAAAGTGATAAAATTTCTGATTTGTTTAATAGGGCAGTAATTAAATTAATGAATTTAAGTTTTACACCTGATTCAACTTTTAGTAAAATAAGAAATAGCCTGTATAATCATGTTAAAATAGATTTGAAGCCACTAATAGAAGTAGAAATTGTCTAACACATATTACAATATTTTCTTTAAGTTAGTATTGCATTAAATATATTAACTTAAGTCTATTTAAAGAAAGGAATGGTATTTAGATAGTAGGAAAAGAAGCCATCATAGCAATACCACAAATACCAGCATCATCAGTTGATTCTGAACGTAATATTTTTACATAACCATTATCACCCCATGAAGTTGACCAAGAATTTTTTACTGTCCAATATTTTAGTCCATTTTCTGAGCCATATCCAACAATCAAAACTCCGTGGTCCAAATTGGTGCCACATTTAACAGAATCTAATACACCGCTCTTATAAGATTGAAAATAAATTGTATCTGCTTCGATTGCAATTGAAACAGGTTGTTGAGCAACAGCTGCTTTCAATGATAATTGATTGTTTGGAGCAACATCAGCGCAACCAAAGACATGAGCAACAGGATTGCACTTACTATTCTTACAGCTTCCATCAAGAGCAGTATAGGGATAATCGGTGTCAGTGCATTGTCCAAACTCTTTAACATATTTAAATGCGCCATCCATTGTTCCTCCAGAGCAACCATGAGAACCATAATCTCTTCCTTCAGCACAATCAACCAATTGTTGTTCTGATAAATTTATTAGGCCATGATTAGAAATAGCCCAAACACCTTCAATTGCACCAGTAGCAGAAAAAGTCCAACAACTTCCGCATTGTCCTTGGTCTTTAACAGAAGTTACTGCGCCCTTGGTACGCCAATCAACAGAGTCAGGAGCATCAGTTGCATCACTATCAAAATTCTTACACCCATAACCAGTAACAGGACCTTTAAGTGAACTGGAAAAATCAACATATTTTTTAAATTCATAACTAGTTAAGTCGGTAAATTGGTTTACTCCTAAAGTAAAATTTTGACTAAAATCATTGTTATGGTTTAAAATATTAATAAGATTGGTTCGGAATATAGAGAATCGTGTTTCTAATTCTTCTATAGTATTGTATCTTTTATTGAAGTGTTCTTGAAAATTGGTAAATTCCTTCCAATGAAATTTTTCGTCAGTAACAGAACCGCGTAGATTAGTTTGTGCAAAAACAATAGAAATAAATGTAAGTGTAAGTGTAAACAATATGCTGAACATTTATATATAATATAAATAAAATCTTTATTATGTTTTGCAAAAATATTATTTTAGCTATTTATATGATAGATCTTGGTGATATTATACATTACTTAATTGGTTTACTAATAGTTAGTTTTTTGTTATGGTGTCTAATAAAAATACATAATTATTTTAGCAAAAATAATATTCCAATTATGCCAACTTTACAACCTATGAACCAAATGATAAAACCTATAAACTAACAAAAATAAAATAAAATAAAATAAAATAAAATCCTAAATAAAATTATAGACATATTTTTGAAATATATTTAGTATAACGCACAAGCAATTTAAAATATGTAGCATAAATTCTGAAGGATAATATTTTTGTAGAATTCTATCTTCATAAAGAAACTCTTTGTTTTCTTTTGTTAGTTTGCCTATGGTATACAATATTTCTTTTGAAAATTTCTGACAATTGTTTTTGTATATATGCCAATTAAAAAATGCATTTTTTCCTATACGATTAATTGTATCATTTAACAATTTATTTACAGTGTAATCCTTTTTTTTTACGTTAATGCATTTTATTTTCTTGTTAGTATTTATTGCAAAATTTTCAGATAAACTAACACAATTATTTTTTTCAAGTAATATTAATTTCTTTAAATTAGATGGTAATCTTATACTTAAAATAAATTGAGTATGATGTGGTAAGTAATCTTTGGATTCATTTATTATTTGTTTATATCTATAAAATGTAACTATATTTATTACAAAATCTATAAAGTCATTAAATGGATGTTTAACAATATATATATACTCTATTTTAAAGTCTCCATATTTTTCTAACATTTTTTTTTCATGTTTATTAAAGTCATAAAAGAATATACTGTTATTATCTATTTCAGTTTGTAGTATTTTAATAACAGCATAACTAACAAATATAAAAATAATAAATAAGAATATTGAAAAAAATACTAGTAAACCTAAAATATGATATATATTTTTATTTATAAAATTTTTAAAATTAAATTCATTATCAAACATTTCAATATTAAATATTTTCATTATTAAAATATTTAATTATTATTTACTGATTATTTTAACGTTAACATTTGAAATAATTTTATTTACCTATTACACTTTTACAAAGAGACAATAATGACTGATAATTAGAATCAGATATTGATGATGTTGTTGATGATGATGTATCAGAAGACGATGAGGATGAAGATAAAGATGAAGGCATACTGTCTGTTAGTGAGCTAGGAGTAGATTCAGTTGGAGAAGAAGCCCCAACATATACATTATAGGCTTCAGGAGAAGGAGTTCCATCTACTGTTACTTTACACTGTGGAGTAGTACATAAATTGCATGCTTCAGAAACAAATTTTAATCCAGGAATTTTTTCAAAAAGAGTATAATCACTAGAATCTGTATAAGTCTTATCAGATAAATTTTTAATTTTCATTTTTTCACCATCACATATAATATTTTGATTATCTCCAATAGAATAACCTTGTTGATCACCAGGATTAGAAAGTTTTGAGTAAATACTAAACATAGGTACTCGTGAAATATTGTCAGGGGGGCTAGGAAATATGGTCATCATATATGCATTTCTATTAGGATAAGCTTTTTGCAGACTACTTATAATTTCAGAAGGGGAAGGTGGAGGCGTATCCGAAGTTGTTGTTGGTGCAGGTTGTTTAGCAATTTCTTGTTGCCACCATTCAGTAACTTCATCATCCCAAGGCCATAATCCTGTATCAATCCATTGTTTAGCTTCTTCTTCTGTTGCATTTTTCATTACATCAGGAAAAGCAGCATAATTTCCACCTAACCCTTTAATCTTTGTATTGTAAGCATCTTGAGTTTCTTGAGACCAAACAGTAGTAGGTGGAATAGGTGCTAAATATTTATATCTAGAATTAGAATCAAACCCTTCAAACAATTTTTTAGTATTTATAAAACTAAAAAAAAGTATTATACATATTAAAATAAAAATAATTATCCATGTTTTTTTACTAAACTTTAAATTTATAAACTTTAAATTCATAAAATATAATTATATTATTTTATTTTATTTTATTTACAGGCTTCAAGTAGAAAAAAGTATATAATGAAAATCATATATCCGAAGACAAAGACGCTCTATCTAGTATCTGGTGTTATTAAACTAGGTTTAGAATAAGTTGTAGAAGAAGAACCAGTATATATATTATAAGATTCTGGCGCTGATTTTCCATCTAGTGTAATGCTACACGCTGAGTTAATATCACATAAATTACATGGTTCAGAAATAAATTTTAATCCAGGAATTTTTTCAAAAAGAGTATAATCACTAGTATCTGTATAAGTCCTATCAGATAAATTTTTAATTTTTAAATGACCTGTAGTATCACATACAATATTTTGATTGTCTCCAATAGAATATCCCCCTCCACTAGTAGTACCATCACCAGATGGGTGTAGAGGCATTAATTGATTATAGACATTTAAATTTGGTACTATTTTTAGTCCCATTGCAATCCAAGTGTATATTAATCTATTGGGAAATTTTTTTTGCATATCTATAACGCTTCCAGTCAGAGTACCGCTCATCATTGGTATAAATATTTTTAATTCAACAGCTTTTTTATACAATCCTATGACATAATCATCATAAGGCCACAAACCATTATAAATAAACTGTCTAGCTTCTTCTTCTGTTGCGTATTTCATTGCATCAGAAAGAGGAAAATTGGAGGCTGTATCTTTAATCTTTGCTGTGTAATCATCTTGGGATTTTTGAGTCCATGTTGTCCCAGGTGGGATTGGTGCTAAATATTTATATTGAGAATCGAACCCTTCAAATGTTTTTTTAGAATTTATAAAACTAAAAAAAAATATTATACATAATAAGCTAACAATAAATATCCATATATTTTTACAAAACTTTAAATTCATAAAATATAGTTATATTATATTAATTTAATTATATTATTATTAAACCTTTCTGTATTGTAATATAAATGATGGGTTTAACTATTCATATATTTTTGTATAAAATTATCAACAGATATAATTTGTATATCTAATTTTTTAGCTTCATATGTTTTTCCAGTGTCGTCTTCTGGATTTTTAGAAATGACCAAGTGCGTTTGTCCACTTACACTTGTTCCTTGTTTTGCACCAATCTTTTTCATGAATTCTAAAATAGTTTTATCTCTGGTTCCTGTTAGTACAATAGTCTTTCCAAATAAAGGATGTGAAGAATCTTTGTTTGCAGCTGTGTTATCTTTTGCTATAGCATAAAGCTTATCTTCTAATCCACAGTCTTTTAAGAATTTTACAAAATCTTGTATTTTTGAAACAAACGCTTCTGCTGTTTTTGATGCCATTCCTTTAATGTTTGCAACTGCATTCACTTTTTGTAACACTGTTTCATCAGATATTAATATATCTGGTAACTCATCCATTATTAATTCTAATTTCTTTTCACTAAATCCGCGTCCAAACATATTGGATGCTGCCATTAATTGCACAATAGTTGATTCATTTAATTTCGTTTGTATGCCTTGATACAACTTGTTTGCCATTTTTTCTTTGAAACCGTCTACTTCTAAAAAGTTATCAACTTTCATGTTTATAATTTTAGCTACATTATCATAACCGGCATTTATTAGTTTATTTATATTTCCACTGCTCAATCCTTCTACACTTATTCCTTTAAAGAAACCTGTAATATTTTTTTCTTTTACTGTTTCATCTTCAAGTACATTTTCAATCATTACATCAACATGTGTATCATTCCATTTATATGACACTTGAGGCATTTTAGCAGCATCAGCAGGAATTGTAACAGATTTAATATAAGGAATAACATCTCCACTGCGTATAATTTCAATAGTTGCGCCAATTCCAATTTTGTTTTGTTGAATAAATGCTGCATTAAATCCAGTTGCGTATTCAATAGTAACTCCTCCTAAATGAATGGGTTCAATTCTTACACGTGGTTTCAAATATCCGTCTTTGCTGGGTGTCCAAATAACGTCAACAACTTTGGCTTCAGCAACTTGGTCAGATAATACCATTTTAAAGGCAAACGAATGTTCAGGATTTTTATTAACTCTTGGATAAATAGCATCATTAGTAACAATAATTCCGTCAATTTCGTATTTGTTAGTTTGTCTCCATTCGACTAATAAATCAGATAACAAATTGTTGGATAGCATGTCTATTATTTTATATGAAACAGGTTCAACATTAAGTGTTTGTAAGAATTCCATTTGTTTGCTTGGTTTTAATTCAGGTTTAATGACTTCATATGCAACAAAATGAACATCTTTGATAGCTTCATTAATAGTTTTATGATTTATTAATCCAGCAACCATATTTCTTGGATTGGCATTATCATTTTTATATTTTTTTAAAAATACTTCTTTTGGTATAATAAATTCTCCACGAATAGCAATATCTTTTGTTTTTGGAAGTTTTAGATGTGGTATTAAATAGCTAATATCTTGTCCAACTAATCCGTCACCACGTGTATATAATTTTGGTTCAGGACCTATTGTAGTATAAAGTCCAGAAACTCCATCTAATTTACATGATAATACATATGGTCCTTTATATTTTGTAGTCCAATTTGTTAGTGCGTTTGTATCAGGTTTAATTTTGTCCATTGAAGCCATTACAAATGGTAATTTGACCTTATTTTTTGACACTTTTGCACCAATTTCATGAATAACATTATTTTTGGGAAATTTGGCATCAATGTATTCTTTAACAATATCATATTGGTTATCAGACATAATTGGTTGTTGATTATAGTAATAATTATTAGATAATACAATAATATCACTTAATTGTTTTTCTGTTAGTACATCTAATACTTCAATGCCTTTAATTTTAAATAATTTGACTATTTCAAGTAGTTCATTTGTATCTTGTTGTTCTTCATCTTCATCTTCATCTTCAATAACTAATTCTGGTTTTGCCTTTTTAATTATTTTAGGAGCCTTTTTTGCTGGCACATGTAGGGTCTCTTTTTCCACAATTTTGTCCCCTACATCGATGTAGGGCGTTACAGCCCGACCATCCAAACGCTCTAACGGGGTCTTATATTGAAGACCTAGAAAGTCAAATATGTCTTTTTCTTCTTTGAATGTTTTTGTTATTTTTGGTCCCTTCTTTTTGTTTTCCATAAGATAGATACCATGTTCATTAAATGTGTAGCCCTTATTTAGTCCATATTGTCTCATTACAGTATTAAATATTTTTGAGCCAGTAAAATATAAAATTGCAAAGGCAAATTCATCAGGTGGTGTAAATAGAAAATCAATACGACGTGCAATATATGTATGTTTAGATGACGATTGCAAACATGCAATTACAAGTGTTTTAGATGGTCCACGAGACAATACTTCTAGTATAATGCCATTTTGGATAAGTTTATCAATAAATTGTTTATATATTTGTCCATTTTTACCTGTGATAATAACGTCAATATCCCCAGATGTTTCTGCTCCACGTCTGTAAGAACCGACAATTTGAAATCTATCATCACTTGAGTGTGCTATTTTATCAAATACATCTTTGAACATAGATTCGTATTCTTTAATTTCAGAGCGTGGAATGCGCTGTATAATTTGATTATGATATTTAAGTCCTACTTTTTGAGTGTCATTTAATAATTCATCTTGTCTTAAAACTAGGTCATCAATAGTTTTAATACCCGCTTTAACTAACTCTTCTGCCTTTTTAGGACCTATCCCGTATATTTCACCTAAAATATTGATAGGATTTGTTTTTTCGCGTTCCAAAATCTTTAAAGTGCCTGTTTCAACAAATTCTTTTAATTTTTCCATGATAGTTGGTCCTATTCCAGGTAGTCCTTTTAATTGTTCTGGGTCATTAATAGAATCTTGATAATTCATAATAGTTTCTTGAGCTTTTTGATAAGCTCTGGCACGAAATGGTTCACCTTGTTTATGCATAATATCTGAGAGTTTTTCCATAAGTTCAATAAATTGTTCATTATATCTTTGTTCCTTTTCGGGTTCCATTATATGGAATTCTATTGGTGTCTTTAAATTTTTTTTTCTTGTTAGTTTCTTATCAATTTTTTTTTCAATAATTGTATTCATATTCATATTCATATTCATATTCATAGGTGTTTCAGGGTAATCTTCTATAATTACTAACTCTACTTTTGGTTTATGTTGTTTTAATGTTTTATTTTTAGGTTTAAGGCTTTTTATATGTGTTTTTGGTGAAGGTATTTTATCTATTTTCTTTTTTGATTTAGTTAGTGTATTCTTTTTTTCCATATATTATTTTATTATTATCTTTTGGAGAAATCAAACAATTTATTTTCATCAACTTGTATATTATTTGATACATAGTTATTGTTGTTAGTTGGTATAATAATTTTAGTTGATTTTATTTTTCTAATTTTATATTTTTCTATAATTTCTTTAATAAGATTATCTCTATATTCATTTATATCTTTTGGTGCTGATACAGAAGATTCATTGTTTATATGATTCTTAAAATATTTATTATAAATATAACTGTTGTGAACATATTTTTGTTGTTCTTGTTTCACATTTGCATTTGCATTTGCATTTGCATTATTTAAAAAGTATAATTTATTGTTATATTGGTAAATGCCCATATTTTTCATAATATCTTCGTATGTTACTTTGTTAGTTTGTTGTTTAATTGGATATTCTTTAAGCATTGTATTTCTAATAACTTTAATTTGTTGTTGATTATCTTTAAATTCCATAATAATAACTATTATAATATTACAAAAAAATATACTAATAATATAATGTCAACCAAAATAAATTACGTTGGTATGTTTAATAGTAAAATAAATGATAATGGACATAATTATAATGAAAATATTCAATTGTTAGGTGATTATGATGGGTCTCAAGCAAAAATTGATATAAATCATGCATTAAATGGTCTACAAAATCATTATCAAATACATCTTGACAATGATGATATTAGACATCTATTATCACTACAACCAGTTTCAAAACCTTTAGAAAAAAGATTGATAGAAGACTTTAATGCTCCTGTATCTTTGGAAGGTATATTTAAGAAATCCAGACGAAAACATTATAAAAATAAGAATAAACATTCAAAAAAAAGACAAAAAAGTATGAAAACAAGAAAAACAAGAAAAACAAGAAATAATTAATGTTTTTATTTTAATATAAAAATTAAAAATCTTATTATATTAAATGTCAACATTTAGAAGATATGGTGGATTAAATTATTCTGCTAATAACAATATAACAAGAAGCTATATAAATAACTCGGAGCAATCAAATATTAACAATTATTCTGGGCAGGCAAATTCAAAAGAAATGTTTGCAAGTCATATTGATTTATCAGGTAATTCTATTTTACATACGGGTTCCATATATTTTCAAGATGGAACAGTAATGTCTAGTGCTTCAAATATAGGTGCTACCGGTTCACAAGGGTCTACTGGCGTTCAAGGACCTCCTGGACCACAAGGTCCTCTTGGTCCTACTGGACCACAAGGAACTACTGGACCACAAGGTCCTCTTGGTCCTACTGGACCATTTGGTCCTACTGGACCATTTGGACCACAAGGATATACTGGACCAAAAGGAACTACTGGACCAAAAGGAGATACTGGTGCAACAGGACCACAAGGATTTACAGGACCACAAGGTGTTACTGGACTTAAAGGAGATACTGGTCTACAAGGAATAACAGGAGAGCCAGGAATAACAGGTGACATAGGACCAACAGGTTCATATGGTGTAACTGGAGAACAAGGAATAACAGGAGAGCCAGGAATAACAGGTGACATAGGACCAACTGGGGAACAAGGAATAACAGGACCACCAGGACCATCTGGAACTAATTATTGGTTATTAAATAATAATACCATAAATAATACTAATAGTGGTGATGTATTTATAGGAACAACAGGAGGGACAGGGTCAAACTTATTTGTTTATGGAAACAATGCAACAAGTACAAATAGTTTATTATTATATCCAAATGGTTACAATAGTGGTGCAACAGGAACTATATATTTTGCGGCTGGTAATGCAGGTAATGTGTCTGGGAATTCATTAGGTCTGTATCAAATTTCTGGTTCAAGTATATGGAGTATAGATGGTAATGGTAATTCAACATTTTTCCAGCTAACTACAACATCAGACGAGCGTTTAAAAGAAAATATAGCTAATTTAGATTTGGAACAATATAATATAGATAATTTAAGACCTGTAAAATTTAATTTTAAGAAAACAAGCAAAGAATCAATAGGTTTAGTTGCTCAAGAAGTTAAAGATTATTATCCATTTTTAGTAGATTGTAATAATGATAAATATTCAGTAAATTATATTGGCTTAATACCAGTATTGATAAAAGAAATACAAAGTTTGAAAGAGAAGTTTGCAAATGCAAAGATATAAGATTGTTTTGCAAAAAAATTGAATAAATAAATTACTAATTTACTAATTTAAAGAATATACAATAAATATTATAACAAAAGAAATGATGAAAGCTAATGTATTAAGAGTAAAGAATCCTCATAGTCGTGATGCAGTAATTAAATTTTACCAGAGAGGTCATAAATATGAAATAACAACTGACGCCTATTCGAAATACACATCAGTGACAACTTGGTGTCATAGTCATTTTCCGAAGTTTGACGCAGATGCAGTTATAAAAAATATAATGAAAAGTAAAACATGGGGGCCAGGTCATAAATATTGGGGTCAAACAGCGCAAGAAATTAAGGATAGCTGGAAACAAAATGGTACAAGTGTGGCAGATGCTGGTACAAATCTTCACGAGCAAATAGAACATTTTATGAATGATGGAAGA
>Ga0209086_10003780_pt1 | contig 11359 bp, 3 predicted proteins | sample M_130207_XF_Meta_FD_187312 | JGI IMG/M metagenome (GOLD analysis project Ga0209086, IMG submission 187312) | Freshwater microbial communities from Lake Montjoie, Canada to study carbon cycling - M_130207_XF_MetaG (SPAdes) (version 2) | ecosystem: Environmental > Aquatic > Freshwater > Lake...
CGGACTGGGTTAAAAAATATCCATCCCACGAGGTGCTCGCCGCGCCGATGTGGGCGACGCGGTGGCCGCGACGCTCCTGACCAGGGCCGCCGCGCGGTGGCCGTCGTCGCCGTTCCTAGTTGACCCCACCGAGACCGCAGGACATGGCTCGTTTGGTGTGCAGGTTGGCAACCGGCACCTCCATGGGCGGGTGTCGGCCAGATGCGTGGTAGTCAGTTCCCGCCAAACGCGACCCACTCGTTCACGAAGGGCTGATTTACGCTCACGGTGTCGTAACACGTCGCGGATTTGAACTGCGCAAGATCGGCGTTGTCGTCGTAGTTGCCGTTCCTTATTCTCATCAACATCGCCCCCTGCACATCACTCGTGTTCCTAAATGGTGACCGTTGGACAACATCGGAAACGCCCTGCGAGCAGGCGATCACGCAGTCGCACGCGCAGCCACAGCAAAACGAAATCGTGATCCTGCTCAAAAAGAAGCTAAAATGCGATGCGATGCTGCCGCAGATCGTACAGATGATCAAGGTGGGCAAGAGCTGCGAGGCGGTCGCAACGGCCTTGGGCATCAGCACCGAAGCCGTTAGCAATGCCCTCGCTGTGCATCGCGCAGCCAGACGGCCGCCCGCTCGGATTGATGGCCAGAGTCGCCGCAAGCCGACCGTGCCATTCGTGGCCAAGTACAAAATAATCGCTGCGGAGGTTCTCCGTCGGCGCAAGGCCGGCGAGGTCTTCGAGCAAATAGCCCGCGAGATGAAAGCCAGCATGCCCACGATCCGAGCGGCCCATGCGTTTGCCATGCAGACGCAAGCCGATCAGCCGAAGCCAAAGCCCAAGCCAAGGCAGAGGTGAGTGTCGCTGCAAGAATCGGCGGGTAGCGCGCTCTCTTAAAGTGGTGCCGCTAGAAGGGGGGCTGGTCACCGGGAAAGGCTTCCGATCGGCAAAGGTATCCGAAGGTGTCGTGTACTCGTTACCAGCGACGCTCAACGCCCAAATTGGCGCCGTGGAGAAACAGGCTGCCGCCGCCCACGAGCGACGTGCCGCTGTCGGCGGTGTTCGTGAAATCCCACTGGTCTGGGGCGAGGGCGAGGCCGTTCAGCCAGATCAGGTTGTAGCCGGCACGCAGGCCCCAGTGGTCGGTGAGCCGGTAGATGGCCGAGAGGTTGAGCATCGAGAGCAGACCCACGCTGCCCGCGTAGGCCGAGGTCGGATCCCGGAAGACCACGCCCGGCGCGAGCGTCGCCGTGATCGGACCCGACGATTGCGCCAGCGCGTTTCCCGAGATGCCGACTTTCGCGGTGCTCTCCAGCGAGAACCGCCGCCAGTCCGTCCGGCGGCGGACGCCGATCTGGCTGCCGATGAGATTCGAGGAACTCTGCACGCGGTACGGCGATGAGGGATCTCCCTCGCAGCACGTGACGTTCAGGCTGGCCTGCTCCTCGAGGCCGGCCCAAAACGCGCCCACCATGAGGTCCGTGCAGCGGCAGAAGCGGTCATCGCCGCCCGTGCCCCCCTCGCGGCTATTCCACCAGATGAGGTTCCCTTCCACGATATTGAGCGCGGAGCCATACGTCGCCTGCACGTTATCCGCGGTCAGCCAGCCCGGCACAGCGTTACCGATGTCCCCCGGCACGGCGATCTGGTTGACGCCCTGGACGTTCGCATCGGCCCACATGCCATACACGCCCAGGTATCCGACCTCCCATCCGGTGTGGTCCGCATTTCTCTGCCCGTAAAGCAGTCGCACGCCCGGCGCTACGGGAAACTGCAGGTTGCTGGTGCTGAGGAGCGTGGCTCCTGGGTTCGCGGAAACCGAACTGCCCTCCGCCAGCGGCCGGTCGGTCGCCGCGTTGTTCCGCTGCAGAAAGAGCGCGTCGAAGACAAAATAGTCCGACCACTCCGGGCACGCGAAGAGTCCGGGCCGTGCGTCCGCCACACTGGAAATGACTAGTTCTTCCATGACCAAATCCACGGGCGGCAGCGTGGCAAAGCCGGCCGACTCGATCGGATCGGCCACGGCCAACACGGCCTGCACGGCCTGCCCGGCCACGACGAGCCACGCGTAGACAGCAGGACCTTTTCGCATGGACACGTTCCCTCGTCGCGGAATTGAATAGCGCCTGCATCCCACAGGCCCCCAAGAACACTGACATGTTCATCGAGCGCATTCGCGGCCAACTTTAGCAGGCAGCCCTGCTGCGCACGATTGGGTAGTCCGGCCTTGAAGCTCAGGGAACCCGGCAAACATGCCGTGACTTTGTGGCCTCGGCATGAACGGCCACGCTTACCTATTTGGCTTGGGCACCTGGGTCACAATTCGAAGATTGGATCGGTTGGTAGCCGGGAAGTCGCTCACCGCACCGGTGCGACCGACGGCTCGGATACCGTGATTACCGCCACCCTCCCCCTGCGTGGTGAGAAACTGATCGGCGACTCCGTCACCATCGAGATCAACCGCCGCCGCGAACACGCCGGTGTTCCGCGAGGCCATCTGTGCGAATGCCGCCAGCCGAGCCGTGTCGAGGCGTGCGTTGGCGATCCTGGCGTTGATCGTGCCGTCGTAGACCTCGATCACCGAACCGGCACCCTGCCCGCCGGCCACGACGATGTCCGGTGTCGCGTCGACGTTGAAGCGGGTCGTCGAGACGGACACGCCACCCGTGTACTTCTTCAAGTTGGCGAACGGCACGAAGGAATCGACGAGCTTGGGGGTGCCAGTGAGGTCGAAGACATTGACCCTAGCGGCCGACCCGATGCCACTGCCCCGGATGATCTCGGCCCGGCCGTCGTTGTTGAGGTCGGCGACGGCCACCGAGCCGCCTGCCCTCGCCGTGCGATCGAAGGCGATGAACGACTTGTACGGGACGTTCTCGACCGGATCGACGGCCACTGGGTTGACGCGGAAGACCGACGTGGTGCCCGCGCCTATCGAGGCGACGGCCACGATGTCCACCGTCCCGTTGCCGTCGATGTCGCCGGCCCCGACCTCGACGCCACCGATGTAGCGCGGCCCGAAGGGCTGCGTCCTATAGGCGGGCAGTTCAAGGCCGTTCTTGGTGTAGACCCGGATCTCGCCCGTCCGGCCCGGACCCGATGCCACGATGATCTCGTCGACATCGTCACCGTTGACGTCGCCGAGCGCTACCCGCGCCCCGCCCCGGAACGTGCTCTCGAAGACCGGGAACTGCGTGACGACCGACCCCGTGAAGGGATCGACGACCATGACCTGCGGCCCCGGGGAGCAGTCGGCCTGCGTCACTGTCACGACCAGCGGGATGTCGCCGTCGAGGCTGGCCGGGTAGCCGGGCGTGCCGGGGGCATCGGGCGTGCCGGTCGTGTTCGTGACGAGATAGATCATCCCCGTCCCGTCATCGAGAATCGTCCCGGTGCCCGTGTTGCTGTCTCTGCCCGCGTTGTTCACCACGAGCACGAACCGCTCGACACCCTCGTAGGGGTTGTCGTTGATGATTGCCACCCGGACCAGCAGCGTGGCCGGCTCGCCAGGAGTCGCATCGCTGTCCGCCGGGATGGCCACGAAACTCCCCGGCGTGTACGGCACCCAGGTCGTGCCGTCGAAATACTCGAGCGCCGTGCTAATGTCTGTGCCGATCGTGGCCACGCCCGACGACGCGACCTGACGAGCCATCGTGCCAGCGGCATTCGGGTTCCTGAGTTTGACAAAGACCAGCTGCCCCTCTACGCCGGTCACCGTGAACACGCCGAAAGGCGAACGCTCGTTGACGGAGATGCTGTTCACGGTCAGCGGACGGTCGTCGTCGAGTTGGCCCGGCAGGCCGTTGGTGCCTGGAGCATCCGGCGTACCGGTGGTGTTCGCGCCGCTGAAGAGTTTGCCCGTGGCGTTGTCCTTGATCGTGATCGTGGTGGCCACGCCGCTCGGATTGAGGACGTTGGCCACCGGCCCCGTGGCGATGTTCACGATCTTGCTGGTCTCGTTCAACATGTCGTTGACGATGGCTACCCGCAGGAGCACGCCCATGGCACCTACCGGGACGGTCACGCCGCCGGCGGCGCTCACCCACGCCGAGCCGGTGTAGTACTCGATCACGCTGCCGGTGTCGGTGCCCACGACGCCCGTGCCGCTCGTGAGCGAAGGCGTGAACGTGATCGCCGCCGATGCGGCCTGGTTGAACGACAGCCGCACGATGGCGTACTGCGAGGCCTCGTTGACCTTCACGGGCGTGATCGACATCGTCGGGAAGCTGATGATCGTCCACGTGCCGATGCTCGTCGGCTGCGACTCGTTCCCGGCCGCGTCCTTCGCCGTGATTGAAAGCGGATGCTGGCCGTCGGCCAGCACACTCGTCGTCACGCTGTACGAGCCGTTTGGCTGAACCACGGCCGTGCCAACCGCCACGGGCGTACCGCTGGAGCGGTCGTACACCGTGATCGTGCTGCCCGCCTCGGCGCTGCCCGCGCCGCCCGCGATCGTCAGCGTGTTGTCGCTGGTGATCTTGTCTGTCGGGTTCCCCGTATCTTGAGAAACGGAGCCGAACGTCGGTGCCGACGGCGCCCCCATGTCGATCGTCCACGTGCCGACCCCCGTCGACTGCGACTCGTTCCCGGCCGCGTCCTTCGCCGTGATTGAAAGCGGATGCTGCCCGTCGGCCAGCACGCTCGTCGTCACGCTGTACGAGCCGTCCGGCTGCACCACGGCCGTGCCAACCGCCACGGCCGTACCGCTGGAGCGGTCGTAGACCGTGATCGTGCTGCCCGCCTCGGCGCTGCCCGCGCCGCCCGCGATCGTCAGCGTGTTGTCGCTGGTGATCTTGTCTGTCGGGTTCCCCGTATCCTGAGAAACGGAGCCGAACGTCGGTGCCGACGGCGCCCCCATGTCGATCGTCCACGTGCCGACCCCCGTCGACTGCGACTCGTTCCCGGCCGCGTCCTTCGACGTGATTGAAAGCGGATGCTGCCCGTCGGCCAGCACACTCGTCGTCACGCTGTACGAGCCGTCAGGCTGCACCACGGCCGTGCCAACCGCCACGGGCGTACCGCTGGAGCGGTCGTACACCGTGATCGTGCTGCCGGCCTCGGCGCTGCCCGCGCCGCCCGCGATCGTCAGCGTGTTGTCGCTCGTGTTCTTGTCGGTCGGGTTCCCCGTATCTTGAGAAACGGAGCCGAACGTGGGCGACGTTGGCGTGGTCGCATCGATCGTCCAATTCCCGATGCTCGTCGACTGCGACTCGTTTCCGGCCACGTCGGTCGCCGTGATTGAAAGAGGATGCTGGCCGTCGCCGAGCACGCTCGTCGTGACGCTGTACGAACCGTCAGGCTGAACCACGGCCGTGCCAACCGCCACAGGCGAGCCGCTGGAGGTGTCGTACACCGTGATCGTGCTGCCGGCCTCGGCGCTGCCCGCGCCGCCCGTGATCGTCAGCGTGTTGTCGCTGGTGATGCGATCGCTGGCGGTGCCGGTGTCCTGAGAAACGGAGCCGAACGTCGGTGCCGACGGCGCCCCCATGTCGATCGTCCAATTCCCGATGCTCGTCGGCTGCGACTCGTTTCCGGCTACGTCGGTCGCCGTGATCGAGAGCGGATGCTGGCCGTCGCCGAGCACGCTGGTCGTCACGCTGTACGAGCCGTCGGGCTGAACCACGGCCGTGCCAACCGCCACAGGCGTACCGCTGGAGGTGTCGTAGACGGTGATCGTGCTGCCGGCCTCGGCGGTGCCGGTGATCGTCAGCGTGTTGTCGCTGGTGATGCGGTCGCCGGCGGTGCCGTTGTCCTGAGACACGCTGATCACCGTCGGCGCGAGCGGGTTCACCGTGTCGATGACGACGTTGATCGGCTGCGAGAGCGGCGAGGTGTTGCCCGCACCGTCGGTCACGGTGGCGGTGAACGTGTGGCCCCCATCGGCCAGCGGCGCCGAAGGCGTGATTGTCCACGAGCCGTCCGCGTTGACGATCGCGGTGCCGACCAGGCTGGTGCCGTCGTAGAGACTGATCACCGCGCCGGCCTCCCCGGTGCCGCTGATCGGCGGCTGGGCGTTGGCGGTCGGGCCCGAAGGCGTGGTGAAGGTCGGCACATTCGGCGGCGTGTTGTCGATCGTGAGCGCGAGCGGCGTGCTCTGGGCAGACTCGTTGCCGGCATCATCGACCGCCTGCGACGTCACCAGGCGGACACCGTCCGCGAGGGAGTTGGTCGTGATGCTCCAGTTGCCGTTGCCGCCGACGATGGTGGTGCCGGCCAGCACGCCGTCCACGTAGATCCGGATCGTCTCCCCCGGCGTGCCGAAGCCTTCGAAGGTCGGTGTGTTGTCGCTGGTGATGTTGTCCGAGTTAGAGGCTCCGGTGTCGCTCGAGGCCGCGAGGTCCGGCACCGGCGGCACCGCCGGCGGCGTCGAGTCGATGACCACGTTGTTCAGCGGCGCGGAGAACGGGCTCGTATTGCCTGCTGGGTCGACGTAGTTCGTGGTGAAGTTGTAGCTGCCGTCGGCAAGCGGATTCGTGGGCGTGACGGTGTAGCTGCCGTCGGGGCCGACCACGGCGCTGCCGATCAGGTTGCCGTTGGCGTAGAGGTTGACGGTGTCGCCCGGCACGCCGCCTGTGCCGCTAAAAGTGGGCGTGGTGTCGTTCGTCAGGTTGTCGGTGCTGCTCGAACCAGAGTCGCTGACCGGCACGAGGTCGGGGGCACCCGAGGGCGCAGACGGCGCGGTGGTATCAACGGAGACGGTCAGGGCCTGCGACAACGCGCTCGCGGTGCCGCCTGGCGTGACGAACCGGGCCGAGATGGCCTGCACGCCGTCGGCGAGCACGGTGCCCGACGGGATCGTGTTGGCCGTGTAGCCGCTGGCGGTGGCGCCGACGGTGACCTTCCAGACCAAGTCGCCGGTCCCCGGATCGATCACAACCGTGCCCACGCCCACGAGCGTGTTGCCCGAGTAGATTTCGATGAAGTCGCCCGGCAGGGCATTCGAGGTCGCGTCAACCACGCCCTGGAAGTCGGGCGTTTTGTCTGACGTCACGTTGTCGACGTTCGACCGGCCGGTGTCGGTGGCGGCGGTCAGGTCCGGCGTGGTCGGCGACCCGGGCAGACGGCTGTCGATGACCAGGCTCGTCGTCGGGGATGCAGGGCTCGTGTTGCCGGCGGCATCAGTCACCTTGATGGCGAAGGAATGCGCGCCGTCGGTCAGAGTCGAACTAATAATCTGGTAGTTGCCAGCCGCATCGACGATGGCTGTCGCCGCCGGGGTGGTAGATCCATCGATGAAGAGCTCGACCAAGTTGCCCGGGGTGAAGCCCGCGCCAGAGAACACCGGCGACGTCGAGTTGGTGTGGCCTGGCGTGGCGCTCGGGTTGATCGGGGAGATGGTCGGCGCCGCCGGCTGCGTCGGGGCGATTGTGTCGATCACCACGGTGAGCGGATCGGAGGCGGGGCCCGTAACCCCGGCGATCGAGGTGTATTCCGCCGTGAAGGCATAGGTGCCGTCGGCCAGCGAGCTGGTCGGCGTGATGCTCCACGCGCCGTCGGGGCCGACGAGCCCCGTGCCGATCACGTTGTTGGCCGCGTCGAGCAGGGTGACCTGGAAGCCGGGCGTGCCGCCCGAGCCGTTGATCGTGGGCGTGTTGTCCTTGGTGATCCGGTCGGTCGACGACAGCCCGGTGTCGCTGGCCGGGTCGAGCGAGAGCGCGGTCGGTGCGACGGGCACCGCGGTGTCCACAACGACGGTCATCGGGGGAGCGAAGCCGCTGGAGTTCCCCGCCGCGTCCTTGACGAGATAGGTGACCGTGTGGCTTCCATCCACCAGGGCCGGAGAGGCGTTGACGGTCCAGTTGCCGTTGCCGTCGACGGTGGCGGTGCCGGCCGGGCTGCCGTCCACATACAGCACCACGGTCTGGCCGGGCGTGAGCCCGCCGCCGCTGAAGTCGGGCGTGGTGTCGGCCGTGATGTTGTCGGTGCTCGAGAGACCGGTGTCGGAGCCGCTCAGGAGATCCGCCGGGCTCGTGGGCGTGGCGGGCGGGGTGCTGTCGATCGTCACGGAGAGGGGAGCAGACACCGGCCCGGTCAGGCCGGCCGCGTCGGTCGCCTGGCTGGTAACGCTGTGCACGCCGTCGGCGATCGGGCTGGCGGGCGTGATGGAGTAGTTGCCGTTGGCATCCACGACGCCGGTGCCCGCGAGCACGCCGTCCACGTAGAGGCTGATCGTGTCGCCCGGCGTGCCCGTGCCGGTGAAGGTCGGGGTCTTAATGGAGGTGATGCCGGTGCTCGAGTCACCCGTGTCGGAACTCGCCGCGAGATCCGGCGTGCCCGGGGCCACCGGCGGAACCGTGACGATCGTGACCGACAGCGGCGCCGAATCGCTGCTCAAGGTGCCGTTGGCGTCCGAGACCTTCGCGGTCAGCGAATGCACGCCATCGGCGAGCGTGCTCGTGGTGATCGAGACCTTGCCGGCGGCGATGTCGTCGGCCGTCAGCGTGGCCGTGCCCACCTCCACGCCGTTGTCGTAGAGGTGCACGATGTCGCCCGGGCTCAAACCGTCCGGATTGAGCGCCACGTCCAGCGTCGGGGTGTTGTCGCTGGTGATGTTGTCGTTGTTGAACCGGCCGGTGTCGGAGGCGGCCTGGAGATCCACGCCGGCGGGTGTCGGCGGAACCGGCAGGGCCGACGTGGTGAACGCCCAGTCGGTGGCGTTCGCCATGCCGGCGTAGGCGTTGCCGGCGAGGTCCTGAAGCATGCCCGAGGCGATGGTCACGTAATACCCGCTCGAATAGGCCAGGCTTGCGGTCGGGTCGATCGTGAGGGTGCTGCCCGAGAGCGAGATCCGGCTCGAGCCGACGCCGAACGACTCGATGAGCGTGCCTTCAGTGGCGCGAAGTTCGATCACCCCGCTCGTGCCGAGCACCACCGGTTCGGAGAACGTCACCACCAGATTGTTGTTGATGCTGACGTCAGTTGCGCCGTTGGCGGGTGCGACGACCGTAACGCTCGGCGCGGCGGTGTCGACCACGACGGCCACCTTGCTGGACATCGGGGAGACGTTGCCGGCGGCATCCGTGGCGCTGACCCTCAGGTCATGGGTGCCGTCGGCCAGCGGCGTCGTGGGCGTGAAGGTCCAGTTGCCGCTGCCGTCGGCCGTGACTGTGCCGAGCAGCGTGGTGCCCTCGTAGATTTTGACGGTGCTGTTGGGCTCGGCCGTCCCGATGATGGCCGGTGTGTCGTCGTTGGTCGGGCCTTGGAGCGGGGTGATCGCCGGCGCCGCGGGGGGCGTGCTGTCGATCGTGGCGTTGACCTGGTTCGACGTCGGGCTTGTATTACCCGCGGCGTCCTTCTGGTCGGCGGTGAAGTTGTGGGTGCCGTCGGAGAGCGGCGAACTGGGCGTAAAGGTCCAGTCGCCGTTGGCGTCCACCACCGCGGATCCGATAGCGTTGCCGCTGTCGTACACGGTCACCGTGCCGCCCGGCTCGCCCTTGCCGCTCAGGATCGGCGTGTTGTCGGGATTGGGGCTCGGCAACGGGTTGATCACCGGCGCGGTCGGTGCCGACGAGTCGATCACTATCGTGTAGGGATCGGACGCCACTGACCGGTTGCCGGTGGCATCCGTGGCGTCGGCGGTGAACCGGTTGCTGCCGTCCTGCAGGGCGATCGTGGTGAACGTCCACTGGCCCGAGCCGTTTGCCGTGGCGGTGCCGAGCAGCACGCCGTTGTCGTAGACGGCGACCACGCTGTTGGCCTCGCCGGTGCCCGTGAGGGTGAGGATCTTGGCGCTCGTGATCTGGTCGGTGGTGCTCGGGCCATTGTCGGGGCCGACGGCCACGATCACCGGCTTGGCCGGCGGCGTGGTGTCGATCACCAGATTGACCGGGCTTGAGGCCGGGCTGGTGTTGCCAAAGGCGTCCGTGGCGACCGCGTTTAGTTGGTACGACCCGTCCGGTAGGGGCGAGGACGGCGTGAACGACCAGTTACCATTGGCGTCGGCATTGGCGGTGCCGATCAGGTTGTTGTTGGCGTCGTAGATGTCCACCTTGCTGTTGGCCGGCGCGGTGCCGTTCATGGTGGGCGTGTTGTCGTTCGTCGGCCCCAGCGGATTGATGACCGGCGCCGCGGGCTGCGTCGTGCTCACCTCCACCACGAGCGCCGCGGACGGATTACTGAACTGGCCGTCGAGGACGCGCTCGAGCGTCGAAGTGTAGCTGTGGCTGCCCGCGGTCACGCCCGTCAGCGTGGCCACCACCGTGCCGGCGGTCACGTCGGCTGCGAGCAAGGCGATCGTGCGAACGAGCGTCTGCCCGTCGTACACGCGGACGATGTCGCCGGCGACCGCGCCGGCCGGCACCTTCACGTCGAAGGCCAGGGTCGTGAGCCCGGTCTTGTTGTCGGTGTTGGAGAAACCGGTGTCGGAGGCGACCTGCAGGTCGAGGGCCGGGCTGGCCGGGGCGTTGTTGGTCGTGAAGTTCCAGTCGGTACCGTTCGAGATGCCGGCATAAAGGTTCGCGTTCGCATCGCGGATCACGCCCAGGCCGATCTCCACGTGGTAGCTCGTGTTGGAGACGAACGGCGTGGTGGGGGTGATCGTGAGGACGCTGCCGCTGATCGAAATCTGGCTCGACGACGCCGGGATCACCAGGCTGGTGTTGGTGGTGTCGTCCCAGATCGTGATGCTGCCGAAACTGCCCCGCACGATCGGCTCATTGAACGTCACGGAGATCGACGTCGGCGGGCTGATGTTGGTCGCATTGTCGGCCGGCGAGAACGCGGTCGGGGCCGGCGGCGTCGAGTCGATCGTGAACAGAAGCGGGGTGGAGTTGCCGCTCGTGTTGCCGGCCAGGTCGCTCTGCGTAGCGACGACCGAGTGCGGGCCGTCCGCTAGCGGCGACGGGGGCGTGTAGGTCCAGTTGCCGCTTGAATCGGCGACCACGGTCACGGGCGAAGACGAGCCGTCGATGAAGAGCCTGACGGTGGCCCCTGGGCCCGCGGTGCCGCTCAGCGTGGGCGTGTTGTCGCTCGTCTTGCCATCCCCCTGGATGCCGGTGTCGGAGGCAGGATCGAGCACGAGCGCGGGGGACGACGGCGCTGCGCTGTCGATCGTCACGGCGAGCGCCGCCGTGGCGATGCTCTCCACGCCGCCGCTTGAGAGGGTCGAGCTGTAGCTATGGACCCCGTCGGTCTGACCGGTGAGGCTGAAGGTGACCTTGCCGGCGGCGATGTCGTCGGCCGTCAGCGTGACCGTGCCGACTATGGTCAGGCCGTCATGCAGCTTGATGACGTCGCCCACACTGGTGCCCCCGCCGAGGCCGACGTCCAGATCGATGGCCGAGAGGTTCGTGACGTTGTCGGTAACGCTCGCGCCTGTGTCGCTCGCCGCCACGAGGTCCACGCCCGTCGGCACACTGAGCGTGGTGAA